>Ga0307373_10006605_pt1 | contig 18380 bp, 21 predicted proteins | sample OX2MG_FD_202534 | JGI IMG/M metagenome (GOLD analysis project Ga0307373, IMG submission 202534) | Soil microbial communities from Risofladan, Vaasa, Finland - OX-2 | ecosystem: Environmental > Terrestrial > Soil > Coastal area > Acid sulfate soil | place: Finland: Risofladan, Vaasa | collected...
GTCTGGACGCGGGTCATCTTCTCAGCCATGTCCACCTCGCGGTTCAAAAAAGCGTTCAAGAGTTTGGTCGGCCACTCTGGACGTTATTAGAACTTTGCTCGCGGGGTGTTCCGCGTCGTCCCAGGCGCTCGAACTCGCCATCCCACCAGCTGCTGCTCCGCCCCCGCGGATCTGACGTCGTCGCTCGGTTTACGGCGCTCGCCGATCAGACAACACCATTTATACCTGGGGGCCTCACGGTCCCGAAATCTGGGCGGTCTCGTCCACCGAGACCGTTTTCCAGGGTTTGAGCTCGATTGGCGACATCGAGCCCGTCCCATTAGGCCGGTTTCGAGCTGTTTCAGAGCCTCGGATTACTACATGAACTACTACATGCGAAGGCCCAGGCTCATGTCAGCGGGCTGGTCGAAGCCCAGGTTGCTCGTCAGGTCGTCGCGGTACGGCTTCTCGGGGCCCTAACTTTCGCCAGATAGTCGAGCGCGACTCCGGCCAGCGTAGAACTGCCGATGGGAAGCGCTGATTCATCGATGTCGAAGATCGCGGTGTGCAGGGGTTTCGGCTCGGCCCAGCCTGGATTCTTGACGCCGAGCCACAGCATCGCGCCCGGCACTTTCTGGAGCACGAAGGCGAAATCCTCCGCGCCCATCTGTGGCTCGGACATGTGCACGGCGTCCGGGCCGAGGAGTGAGCGCGCGCTTTCGCCCAACTGCTCGGCCATCGCCGGATCGCAGATCGAAGGCGGATATCGCATCTCGAAACCGATGCCAGCCGTGGCGCGGAGTGCCGACGCGACCCCGGTCACGACCTCGCGCAACCGCTGCTCGAGGTGAGCAAAGAGGTCGTCGTCGAAGGCGCGGATCGTGCCCTTCAACACTGCCTGGTCGGCGATCACGTTCGAGCGGTTGCCGGCATTGAAGCTGCCCACCGTGACGACCGCGGGGATGGTCGGGTCGACCTCGCGCGACACCAGCGTCTGCAGGGCCAGCACGATTTGGGCCCCGATTACCACAGGATCGATCGACTGATGCGGGCGCGCGGCGTGGGCGCCGCGACCTTCGACGGTGATCGTGAACGCGTCGGCGCCGGCGAGCAGCGGGCCAGCGGCGTAAGAAACCTGACCCGCGTCGAGCTCCGGCCGGACGTGGAGCATGAAGGCGGCGTCGACCTTCGGGTCGCCGAGCACGCCGTCTTCGATCATTCGGGCGGCGCCGGCCCCGCCTTCTTCGGCCGGCTGGAACATCAGCTTCACGGTGCCCGCGAACTGCGATCGCCGCTCCAGCAGGAGCTGCGCAGCGCCCAACAGCATCGCGGTGTGGGCGTCGTGCCCGCATGCATGCATCACGCCGGGGATTTCGGAGGCAAAAGGAACTCCCGAGCGTTCCTCGATCGGCAGGGCGTCCATGTCCGCCCGAAGCAGGACACACGGACCGTCACCGCCCTCGCCTTTGATCTGGGCCACCACACCGGTCTTGGCGAGCCCGGCGCGGAACGGGATGCCGAGGTCGCGGAGGCGGGCCTGGACCAGTGTCGACGTCTGCTCCTCCTCATACGCCATCTCGGGATGGGAGTGGATGGTGCGGCGGTCGGAGACAATCCTCGGTCCGAGCGCGCGAGCCGATTCCAGCAGCCCCCCAGAGCTCACGACCAAACTATAAGGTGGGCCTGAAGCGCTCACGTAACCGGCTTGCGTACCTAAGGAACGGCCTGCCTGTCATTGCAGCAGAGCGAGACCTGTGGGGAGTTCAGAAATCTCATCAGGCGGCAATCGAGTAGGAATTGAGCAGGCCGCCGAGCCTCGCGCGTCTACTAATAATAATGGCGCCCCTACTGGCGCAGGCCTCGCTCCTGGACGAATTGGGAGGGCGGAGATGGCGACTGCGATGCGGGCGCTCATCGTTGTAATGCTCACAGTACTCGCGGAGAACGGTGGCCAGATGGCGTTCGGAGACGATGAGCATCCAGTCGAGGCACTCTCGGCGTATCGATCCCACCCAGCGCTCCGCGACCGCATTTGCCTTCGGGGCCAGGATCGGGGTCAGAATGACCCTGGCACCATCCGCCTCGAAGACCTGGTCAAACCGCCTGGGGTACTTCTTGTCCCGATCGTGGATCAGGACCCTTAGACCGACGCTGTCGTCACTCAGGGTCATGCTCAAGTTCCGAGCCTGCCGTCCAAGGAGCCCTCGGGTGTTCTGTGCTGATCGCCGCGACGATTCGCCAGGTCGAGAGGTGAATGAAGAACAGCACGTATAGCCGCTTGAAGAAGATCGTGTCGACGGTCAGGAAGTCGGTGGCGATCAACGTCTCGGCGTGAGCAGCCAGGAATGACTTCCAGCTCAACCCTGCCCGGCGGCCAGCCGGTGGAACCTTGCCCTTGATCAGGACCGATCGGATCGTGGTGGCGGCCACCGGGTGCCCAAGCTTGAAGAGTTCGCCTCGGATTCGGAAATAGCCCCATCCCGGATTCTCTGACGCCAGTTGCTGGATCAGGCCTCGGACCTCGTCTGAGAGCGGCGGTCGCCCGCGAGGTGGTCGAGCCCGGTAGGCAGCCCACTTCCGCCGCACGAGCTCGCGATGCCAGCCAAGAACCGTCTCCGGCTTCACGAGCAGCCCATCCCAAGCTTCCTTCGGCATCAACCGACGCAAGGCGGCGATCACCATTCGATCGCCGGGCGTCCATTTCGCCCGCTTGATTTGGCGTTCTAGCACCTGAACCTGGCGGCGAAGTGCAAGTACCTCAGCCGCCAGGTCGGAGCGATCGCGACTCACAATCGTGAGGACGTCAATCAGGACGCGGACGAGCGAGTAAAGCATCGAGTCCAACATCCCCGCGGGAGCTCCTACCGGGCCCTCGCCGCATGCCGCTGGGCCAGCGTCCTAAGTTCAAGACCGACACCTGACGTCTTTATTGAACCCCACAAGCTGAACACGGCACCTCAGCTAAGGTCGACGTCAGTATCAGCTGTCAGGTTTTCCGCCATCACGAGGCGTGCATCGTGATTAGGCCGTTTGTCCGCCGCGCGCAAAACACTTCGAGGACAGACGCCAAAGCGTTACAGAGTCGTCGGGTCGAAGTCTGCGAAGTCAGCGCCTACGTGGGAGACCTCGACGTCGAGGATCACGCGATATCGTTCGATCACTGCCGGATCTGGGTCCACGATCAGGATCTCTCGCCTCGTGGCGGCTCGTCGAGAAAAGAACTTCAGTAATTCGATCGTGGCCCCGTCTGTCCCAGGGAGGGAGTAGCCAATCACAACAAGCTGTCGGGAACGACCAATCGCTTGCGCTACCGTCAGCCACGTCGCTTGCATGGTTAGGTCATGACCATGCGCGACAAAACCATCGCGCGGCACTCCGCCAACATCGAGAGCTCTGGTTGCGGACGGAGGCACGATCGCCGGAGTTCGCGATAGACAGTACTCGACGGTTGTCTTAGAGAAATCGACGGGATCGAGCGGTGATCTCTTGTAGCACATGTAGCTACCGATATTCGGACCTATGACCCACAGGTTGCTTCTTTTGTCCACGGAGAGCAGCTCTCGATCCAGCAGTGCAAACCAGTTGATGCTCCCGTGGGGCTTTAGGAGAAGGACACCATTTTCTTTGAGGCCTGGGGGAAGGTAAGAGTATTCGCGGCCTGCCCTCAACACCGCCAATTCGAGCAGGACATCCCAATTGAACGAAACGATGACTGAGCGCGAATCAACTGCCTTAACTAATGTGTCGAACGGGCCTATCTGGTGAGCCACACTCTTGCACCGGTCGAGAACAAAGTCATGAAGGCCTTGCAGGGCCAACAACGCTGCCCTTCGGCGCGGCGAATCGAGCGGACTAACGCCAGCAAGCTCAAGATACGCAAGAGCATCTGGGTTCAATCGGTTCAGCAGCTCTTCGTAATCGACGGTCTGATTCATCGAGGTCAGCTCGGTGCCTGGGAACGACTCGCGGATTGCTGTCAGGAGTATGTTTCGATCGGCTTGGTCGAGAGACTCCACGAGCTCCCAAGTAAGCGTCTTCAGAGTCGGAAGGCCGTAATGGACCGAAGCGCCCGCCCCGACGAGATACACGCGCTCGATGGGCCCCAATTCCCATCGCCACTCTTTCGGCAACGGTTCACCTCGGAACGTCGTGTTCGCATTCGCTTCCCCTGGGCTCCAGGCTGCGGAGTTCAAATCCCGTCCCATGCCTCCAATTCTGGAGTGCGAAATCGGGTGGACGGGAGCGAGTGGCTTACGGCGCCACGATCGACGCGGCTGCATATCGGATTGACTCGGATGCCACCTTCATGTGGGATCGAGCCTCGTCCCAGGCAGCGGCGTTGGCGGCTATCTCCATTGCCTTCGCTGCCCGTTGCAGATGGGCCCCGGTGTTCATGCGCCGCTGCTCGTCTTTCTGCTTCTCGTCCATCTAAGTGACCCCCTCGAGTAGGGAGCGCAGGATCGTGCCGGCCTCCCATCACGCTCCTACCGTTCCTTACCACGGCGCTGGATTGCCGGTCCGGGCGGCGACTTCGATGGCGATTTGGTGGTCCAATTCACGCGCATAGCGCTCAATGAGATCGCGGCGCACTCTCAACTTTGGAAGAGTCAGCTTGGCCACCGCAGAGCCATGTGAAATGGCACCTCGATCCCGGTAGGTGTCTCCGAGCAGCTTAACCACGGATGCATTGGGGAAATGTTGCCAACTTATCTGTTGAACGATCCACGCCATCCCCAAATTAAAGAAGAGCCTATTTGTGTTGAATTCGTGAGCGTTGTTAAATCGCCTCACAGTCGACTTGAAATAGCTCTTGTACTGGCCCGATGTCCAAGCCGGCCACAATGCGCGAGTTGCTTCCTCAAATACCGCCTCTACGTAGCCCTCTAGAGCTGCGGTCAGATGGACGAGGCCACCCTTCACCACGGCTCCAGTGTGACCAAGGCGTGGTCGACCAGGACCAGGTGCGGCGTTCATGACCTCATCTACTGAGGCCAGCGCGGAAGTGAACGAAGCAAAGGCACTGGACGCCATCAGAGTTTCACGACTCTTCGTATTGACGGATAGCTTGTTGCAGGTCAGCCCAGTCCTGCTTCAACTCACTGATAGATGGACGGACCCCGAGCGTCCCCAGTGGTTGAGAGTGGGCAGTGGTGTAGCGATTGGCTTTCTCCCAAATCGGATAAATCACATTAATCACCGTCTGAAGATGCCCTACCTTTATCGCCGACAGGTTTTGCATTGCGACGTTGGGTTGATGTCGCTGAGTGACTTTGTTGAGTAGAACTGTCTCGACAACCGTCTCGCACCAAGTACGCACGTCACTATAGGCAGAATCGATTCGGTGCTGCCGATCATCGTCAGTGCCACCCACAGCACCTTGAATCGCCGAATTGATCCGCTTCCGCACGCTGGCCACGGTGTCGAGTCGCGGATGGCTAGCTCGAGAAACGATTCCTTTGATTCCGCCATCCTCGATGACTTGGTAGTACGTGCACTCGGACGGTGAGTGCTCAAACTCTGAGAGAACCTCCGAGGTAAACCAGATGTCATGAGTGAAGACGATCACTTGGTGCTCGGCGCTTAAAGCCGCGATTCTCTTAGCGATCTCACGCACTCGCCGATAATCGAAGCTGTTGACCGGATCGTCAAAGACAACGGGTGCTGAGCCGCTCCTCAGTGAAATTTCGGCGAGAAAGTCCGCGATGGCGATTACCTTCTGTTCGCCTTCCGACAGGATGTCGGCGAGCGTGTGATCTCTAGCGACCTTCTTCGTTCGCGCCGAGTGACCTCTCCGTCCAGGGAAGTCGAGGGTCACATTTGGCGCTCGTAACGCCTTGCATTCGTCATAGAAGACGCGTTCAAAGTCCCGATTCAACACGTCCTCGCTGGCAAGTTTGCTCACGCTAGTCAGTCCCGTCAGCAGCCCTTGGAAGCGTGCCAGAAGTGTCTTCAGGCGATCTGCCCGGGCAGCCTGGTCAACGTAGGCCCGGATCTCGGGTAACAGCTGTGCCAGGCGCAGCCGCGCCTCTATTTGGGCGACTTTCGCCCGTTGCTCGGTCAAGAGCTTTGAGCGCTCAGTGACATTTCCCTCCAACGCCCGGATAGCCGTCTCAACTTCCCCGAGAGCGATCGTAAGTCGAGCAAGGAGTGTGTCCGACACCGCGGTTCCAGCCGGAGGGCTCGGCTTTTTCCGATCAACGACCACTTCGAGTAGCGTCTCCACCAGCGCCAACATTGAATTACCTTCGCCGACCCAATCGGGCACCTGCTCACCCTCGGCAAGTCCTGGCAGGGTAGCTCGAAGTCCCTCGATCGCTGCCGTCACCGTTGCAGCAGCGATCGATGACTGGAGTGAATTGACCTCGGACGCTGCGGTGCGCACTGCCAGCGCTATGGTGCCGCCTGCGTACTCTCGATATGAGCCAATCAGCGACCGCGCCGCATCCTCCAAAACTTGGTGGCAATAGATGCAAACGTCATCTTGTTTGGGGTAGGCCGCCTGACCGCTGGCAGCTAGGTATTCCTCGCCGGCCTCCAAGAATCTCTGCCAGGCTGGGCGCGCAGCGTCTAGTAGACCTCCACCGAACACCGCTGCGGCCGAAGCAGCCTGCGCAGCTCTCGCCGACTGCTCTGCATCTACCGCTTCACCGAATGCACGCGCGTCAAAAGCAAGGAACGCTTCACACAGGGTGATGAGGTTTCGAAGTACCGTCGCTCGATTGCGGAGCATTTAGATTGGTTGCCGCTGGATGGGCCGCTCAACGCCTCAATGTTCACCTTGAGCGAGTCGAGATCCGTCTTCTCTGCATGACTGACGGCTGAAAGACCGTCGAGTTCGGCGACATTAGTGCTCGCGCTGAGAGCTTCAATCCTTGGATAGATATCAGTACCGCGGCTAAAGGCCGTCAGAAAAGGGTTCTGCTTTGGGCCTCGGTCGGTCATGTCCCGCTGGAGCAACGAGCGGACTCCCTCAATCGCTGCGTGCACGTAGCCGAAGAGGGCTAGGTCAGCAGGAGTGAAGACATAGGTGACGTTTTCCTCCAGATGCAGGGCAACCGCTGGACTGTCAAAGACGGTGATCCGCGTGAAGGGCGCCACTCCCTTCTCTCCGTGCCAGGCAAGCTCCCCGGCCGTCGCGCCGAGTGAGTATTTCACTACCGCCTCAGGTGCCGCCAGTGCACTCGGGCGGTGGATGTCTGGAATTATCGCTTGCGCTCCGCGAACATTTGCCAGGAGCTTTAGCACTCGCACATAGCCGGTCTTGCCAGCGGCGTTCTCGCCGAAGAGAACGGTCATCCGAGGGTTGAACACAATCTCTTGCCCGCGGGCTAGAGCATTGACGTGAGTGCAGTCCCGCAACTCACCGATGCGGAGTGACTCGGCCGCGTCGCCATTCCCATTCGTATCTCCGAGAAGGGACGCCTCTCGGGCCTCCCCGTCGGCGAGCCGCTTCTCGACAAGGTAAGCATCGCGAATAGCTGCAAGCGAATCGGCGGACAGGTCTCTACGAGTAGAGATCACTTCTCCCACGATGGCCCGTACCCAAGCGTCTTGTTGGTTCGCCCATTCAATTAGGCGTTGGCGTGCCGACCGACTTATAGGCGGTGTCCCGCTCGATGTTTGGGTCGCAGCCATGGTGTGAACAACCTACCCCAGCCTTGCGCCCAGTAGATAAGACATTTTCGCGTTGCCTGCGTCTGCCACGTAGCCACCGACCGCGGTACCGAACCGCCGTCGTGGCGTGTCCTCGCTTATCCCCTCGCCTCCTCCTGGGTCCCGCTGAACACGAGTCGCTGCTCCCTCGGTGTCCTTTGCGTGTCGTCCTAGAGCCTCCTGGGGCCGGGCTTCTGTCACCCGGCTGTGACCCGGCCAGGCAGCTCGGACGAATAGGAAGTCGGCCCCCACGGTCTGGCTGTCGAGCTCGAACTGCTCTGATCGTTCGCTGCAGATCACTGCTCGCGGGTTCGGATGGATTCGAGGCGGCAGTTGCAATACCGGCGATCAGGTTCGCGTAGCGGCCAATTTGGTGCCTGCGTCGGTCATGGCTACCATGCTAGGCGTGGACGAACCCCGACCACTCCCACCAGCCTTTTTCGTGAAAGGTCGCCCAGACGTCCCGCGGGCAGTCCAGACAGGCGTCCACTGGCTGAAGGCTTGGACTATTGAACAGGGTGGCGTCCCGCTGATCATCAGCCCAGCGCGCGAGTCGGAAGGCCGCATCGTCCAGATGGCGCCCGACGCAGGAAGGGTCATCCGCCAGACCTTTTTGACCATGTTCCGGTCGCCGTGGAAGGGTGGCCCAGTGCTAGCCGTTTGGGCCGATGACAAGGTGCTTGGTCAGATCGATGACGACTACCGGGTGACTGCGGTCTGTACGGTGCTGGATTCTCTCACCCACGCGCCGCTGTGGCTCAAAGCTAGGCAACCTACCGAAATCGGCGGCAGCGATAGCGTCTTGCCGCCTGCTGTTGACCTTGATCCGATCGCGCGCGTGGCATTGGAGCAACTGACCCGCCACGTGAATCTCGGTACGGGTCTTACCCATCCCAGCGACCGCGGATACGCGATCGAAACTGTGCAGGCCCTTCATGCAGGACGAAGAAAGCTTTCGCCAGACGACGTTCACGCCTGGGCGGCACAGCATGGCTGGCGCCCCGACGGCGCGAACGACCTACGCGATCTGGTCATTGGGGTAGCAGCAGGCAAGCACTACCGGCACCGCGGGGGGACACTACGGCCCGCGTCCGAACTACTGGCGATTTGGAAGCGCGAAGCAGCGAAGGCATAGGGGGCCGAATGCGGCCTATCGATCAGCGCGTCACAGACGGTGGTCTTGCCGACGTTGTTGGGACCCAACAGCACACTGAAACGACCCGGGAAGGTGCACACAAGGTCTTGTCTCGCCCCGGCGCGGAAGCCCCTCACGGTGAGGTCTCTTAGGTACACGGGTTACTCAGTCGACCGAGCGCACAGAGGCCTTTGACAATATCCAATGCGACGTGTGCCTCCGCTCGCCCCGATTGCGCCTGCTTGAAGCACTCGGCGATAGTGGCCCTTGTGCTGTCGTCCTCCGGAAACAGGAGACTGCTCCGATCCGACACGCGAATCACCGGACCTCGAGGGTCCTCGCGAGCCATCGCCCAGCAGCGATCGAGGGCTGCCTGAGCTCTAGCCGCTGCAGCCTCAGCGCGAACTGCCTGCGTTTGGATCTCAGGTACCAGGAGCTCGTAGTGATCCGGACCGTTTCGAATCTCAAGCCGGGAAGCGTCCCTCGCAAGAGATCCGGCCTCGCGGGCGTAACTGCAGGCGGCCGAGGTGGAAACGGACACACGGTAGCCCAAGTAATTCACCGTTCGATAAGGGGACATTTGGTTGCTCCTCCTTGAAGGAACCGCATCCCCGAAGACCGGGAGGCACCTTGGCTGTCCACGCCAGGTTGCCGGGTCGGCGCACGCCGACCGCTCTTGATGCCAGTGCATCGATTCTACCGGCTCGTTGGTCCCGCGCGGCTCCGGTTGTCACAGCGCGCGGCGACCTCGGCCGAGAGCTTGTTAGCGCGCCCGAAATGGGCACGTTTCAGTCCGATCGGAGCCAGGCGACCTTCCTCCGCTAAGATCCGAACAAATGTTTGACCGCGCTCACGCCGTCGTCGAGATTGAGGCTGGCAAGTGCGCATGCAGCGCCTGCCCCGGTCAGCTCACCGACGCTGCCCTGAGTCGGGGCAATTGGCGCTTCTGCCGCGTCTGTCGCTGCGCCTGGAAGGTCTCCGCCATCGACGGTCAGATCTACGCGACCGCGATTCATTCGCCTGCTCATGTCTGTCAGCGCCGGTGTGAAACTCCTCAGATAGCGCCGGTCTGAAATTCCCCACCCGAGCCCGGGTGTGCGAGGTTCCTGCTGAAGCAGTTCACGTTGCAGCAGGAGGTCTCGAGATGGTCGGCCGAGGAGAGTTCATGGACATTCACGAGGCCTGGGTTAAAGGGAAGAGCATCAGCGAAATCGCCCGCGTCACCGGACGCGACCGGAAGACGATTCGCCGGCTGCTCCAGGGCGGGGCGCAAGCGGAGCGGCAACCGCGTCAGGTGACATCGAAGTTGGACCGCTTCCGCGAATACCTGCTGGCGCGCATGCTCGGCGAGGACCCGGTGACCAATGCCGAGGTGCTCTTCGACGAGATTCGTGAACAGGGCTATGACGGCGGCCGCAGCATCCTCAAAGAGTTCATGGCGCCATTCCGTGAGGTGGCGAAGAACAAGACCACCGAACGCTTCGAGACCCGACCCGGTCAGCAGGCGCAGGTGGACTGGGGCATGTTCAAGAAGCCAGGGCGAAAGCGGGTGCAGGGCTTTGTCATGACGCTGGGCTGGTCGCGCACGATGTATCTCGACTTCACTGACACTCAAGCGCTGGCGTTTTTCCTCGCCTGTCATGAGCGTGCCTTCCATTACTACGGTGGCGTGCCCGAAGAAATCCTCTACGACCGCACCAAGACGGTGTGGCTTCGCGACGACGACCGCGGCGACCCTGTTTTTCATCCTGGCCTGCTCGACTTCGCCGGCCACTACGGCTACCGACCCCGGCTCTGCCATGCCTGCCGACCGCAGACCAAAGGCAAGACCGAGAACGGGGTCGGCTATGTGCGCAAGAACTTCTGGCCACGGGTACGCGAGTACCGAGTTGCCCATGACCTGCTCGAGCTTCGCGGGCGCTGGCTGGATGAGACCTGCAACGTCCGCATCCACGGCACGACCGGCGAGCGTCCGGTCGACCGCCTGCCACGCGAAGGACTCCGTGCGGTGGCCGGCGTGCCGGCTTACCGCGCGCTCGTCCTGGAGCGTCGCCGGGTTGCCCGTGACTGCTTCGTGAGCTACGCCGGCAGCTGGTACTCGGCGCCAGTCGAATACGCCGGAAGGGAAGTTTGGGTGCGGCAGACCGAAGACAAGCTGGTCATCAGCGACCAGGACCAGGTCCTCGCCGAGCACCCTCTGGCCGAACGACCCTACGAACGCAAGGTCATCCGCGCCCACTTCGAATCAATGGCCGCGCGCCGTGACCAGAGGCTGCACAGAGAGGCGCAGCTGGCCATGGCGCGAGCGAGCGCCCACCTGCCGGTACTGCATGGACCAGAGGTCGAACGTCGCCCGCTCAGCGTCTACGAGGGTCTGGCATGAGCGTTACTTACCAGCGTGTGCAAGCCCACCTCGAGAGACTGAAGCTCAAGCGCGTCATGCGGATTCCGGAGCAAAGCGATCACCCATTCCGGACGAAAGCGATCACCCATTCCGGGGTTTCCGATCACCCCGCCGGGAGGCCTGCTAGCGACGGCGTGAGCTGAGGGGCGAGCGGCATCCTTCTGGGCAATCGCAGCCCACGTTGAAGGAGACGCCGATGCCCAGACCCCGCACCGCTATGCGCAAGATCCGCGATGTCCTCCGGCTGACCTTCGCCGAGCATTTCAGCCGACGCCAAGTCAGCGCCTCGTTAGGGATTCCTTTCACGACCGTCTGCGAATACGTCGACCGCAGCCGGCAGGCTGGACTGAGCTGGCCGCTGCCCGAGCACCTGGACGACTCCGGGCTAGAGGCCTTGCTGTTTACGAAGGCAGCGCCACCGATGGGGGAGCGAGCGCTGCCGGACTGGAATCACGTCCACCTCGAGCTGCGGCGTCCCGGTGTTACTTTGCAGCTGCTCAACCTGGAGTACCTGGAGCAGCAACCGGACGGTTATCAGTACTCGCAGTTCTGCGAGCGGTACCGGCGCTGGCAGCGCCACCTCGACGTGGTGATGCGCCAGGAGCATCGCGCCGGCGAGAAGATGTTCATCGACTTCGCCGGTCAGACGGTTCCCATCGTCGACCGGGCGACCGGAGTCATCACCGAGGCCGAGCTTTTCGTCACCGTGCTCGGTGCCAGCAACTATCTCTACGCGGAGGCGTTCCCCTCCCAAGAGCTGCCGTATTGGATTGCTGGGCACGCCCACGCGCTCGCCTTCTACGGCGGCGCGCCTCGGCTCTGGGTCTGCGACAACTTGAAATCGGGAGTCACCAAAGCCCACCGCTACGAGCCGCTGATCAACCGCACGTACGAGGAGATGGCGACCCATTACGGCTGTGCCGTATTGCCGGCTCGACCTCGGAAACCGCGGGACAAGGCGAAAGTCGAGGCCGGCGTCCTGATTGCAGAGCGTTGGATCCTGGCCCGGCTGCGCAACCGGATTCTCTTTTCGCTCGGCGAACTCAATGTCGCCATCCGCGAACTCGTCGACCACCTCAACCGCAAGCCATTCAAGAAGATGCCCGGCTCGCGACTCAGCCTGTTCGAAGAAATCGAGCGAGCGGCGCTGCGAGCGCTGCCGCTCACAGCCTATGAGTTCGCCCTCTGGCCGACCGCGCGGGTCAACATCGATTACCACCTCGAGGTCGACCGCCACTACTACTCGGTTCCCTACCGCTACGTCGGCGAGCTCTGCGACGTCCGCCTCAGCGCCAGCACCCTTGAGATCTTCCTCCATGGTCGGCGCATCGCCAGCCACCTGCGCAGCTACAAGCGCGGCGGTTTCACCACCGAGCCCAGCCACATGCCGGAATCGCATCGCCGCCATCTCGAATGGACGCCCAGCCGCATCGTCAGCTGGGCCAGGCAGACCGGCCCGGCGACCGGTGAGTTCGCGGAGGGAATCCTGGAGTCGCGGGCGCACCCCGAGCAGGGCTATCGCTCCTGCCTCGGCATCATGCGCCTGGGCCGGCGCTACGGGGGCGAACGCCTGGAGGCGGCTTGCAAGCGGGCGCTGACGGTGCGCGCCTTCAGCTACCGAAGCGTGGAGTCAATCCTCAAAAACGGTCTCGACCGCCATCCCTTGCCCGACCAGCCGCGTGTCCGGCCGCACCGTCTGCACGAGAACCTGCGCGGACCCCACTACTACAAGTAAGGAGAAGATCGATGTTGACCAGCCCGACCCTCGACAAGCTGCGAGCAATGAATCTGATGGGCATGGCTCGCGCCCTCCAGGAGCAGATGGAGCGCACCGACTACCAGGCGCTCGCTTTCGAAGAGCGATTGGGTCTCATGGTCGACCTTGAGGAGCAGGACCGCGAGAATCGCCGACTCTATCGCTACCTCAAGGCGGCCAAGCTGCGCTCCAACGCCTCTCTCGAGGACCTCGACTTCCATCGTGTACGCGGACTGGATCGTTCGGCTGTGCTCGCCCTCGCCGACGCGCGCTGGGTGGAAGCTCACCACAACGTGCTGGTCATCGGGCCGACCGGAATCGGCAAGACGTACACCGCCTGTGCGCTGGCACAGGCCGCCATCCGTCGTGGCCATACCGCGCTCTACCTGCGCGCACCGCGCATGCTCGACGAGCTGAGCGTGGCTCGCGTCGACGGCCGACTGCCCCGACTCCTCAGTGCCTGGGCGCGCGTTGAAGTTCTGGTGATTGACGACCTCGGCCTGCAGTCGCTCACCAACCAGCAGGCCGCGGATCTGCTCGAAGTCGTCGAGGACCGACACCAACGGCACGCCACCATCGTGACCAGCCAGCTGCCCATCAAGCAATGGCACGAAGCTCTCGGCGAGCCGACGATTGCGGATGCAATCCTCGACCGGTTGCTCAGCAACTCGCATCGCTTTGAGCTGTCCGGCGAATCGCTACGACGGCCTGAGAATCTTGTTGCTGAGACCTCGGTCGAACCCAAAAACGGTTCGCCGGGCACCGACCAGCCCGCAAGCGACGCCGGCGGCGAAAAACGAAGGGCTACAAAGCCCGTAGCGCCGCGATGAGAAGTCGACGCGACTCACAACACCTTGGCGAGCGCTCTGAAGACGGCATCCTCATGCCAAACTACCCGCAGATCAATTACGAGGAGGTGAGCATCAGGGGCTGAAACCAGCCTAGCGTCGGCCGCTCATGCGGCCTCCGACGGTGGGGTGATCGAAAACTCCGGAATGACTGATCGCTTTCGCCGGAATACGCACGTCGCCGACCTCCTCGACCCCATTGCAGAAGAGGCGACCAAGGAGTCGCTGAGTTATGTCGACTTCCTCGACCGACTCCTAGAGGCGGAGTCCACCAGTCGAGCCGAGCGCCGTCTCATCGCCAAGACTCGACTCGCACACTTTCCTTTTCATAAGACGCTCGCCGACTTCGACTTCAGCTTTCAGCCCTCCATCGATCGCAAGCAAATCCAGGAATTGGCGACCCTGCGCTTCCTCGCTCACGGCGAGAACGTCATCCTGCTCGGACCGCCCGGGGTGGGCAAGACACACCTCGCCATCGCGCTCGGTATGGAGGCCGTGGCGCACGGTCACAACGTCTACTTCATCGCCGTGCCCGAGCTGCTTGACGAGCTCGCCCACGACGTCCAGATGAATCGCCTCGGCGAGCGTCTCAATAAGCTGCGGGTGCCGACTCTGCTCATCCTCGATGAGATGGGCTACACCCACCTCGACCAGGTCGCCACCAGCTTTCTCTTTCAACTCGTGTCCAGGCGCTACACCAGGGGCAGCATCATCATCACCTCCAACAAGAGCTATTCGGAATGGGGCTCTGTCTTCGGCGACGAGTTCGCTGCGGTCGCCATCATCGACCGCCTTCTGCACTACTCAACGACGGTGAACATCCGTGGCGAGAGCTACCGACTCAAGGACAAGAAGAAGGCCGGGATCTTCACCGTGCCGCCGGCGATGGCGGCCGAGCCAGAGCCTCAGGTGGGGAATTTCAAACCGGCGCTCAGACGAAATCGGTCCTGAGCTGAGGAATTTGAGACCGGCGGAAACTGGGGACTTTCAGACCGGCCTTGACAATGTCGAACACCCAAGGCAAGGCGAGCCCCACCGGCCAACTGTGCCGTGACAGCCCACCACGCGCCCGCATAGCTCAATTGGCAAAGCAGTCTGTTTTGTAAACAGGTGGTCTGCCGCTTAGATCGAAATCGGCCCAAAACGGCCTTATGACCAGCTGTATAAAAACAACTGAACATCGCTTTTGCACGATGCGAATCGAAGCTTACAACAGGTCCTTCATGAAGGCGATAGCCGCGCCTATTACAGACTGGAGTCCGGCTGGCGAAGTCTCAAGCAGCGGGCAATCTCGAGCGCCAGTTGCCGCGCCCGATCATCCATGCGGGTTTTCTTTCCTACCTGCTTGTTTGTTTTGCCGAGCCTTTGGCCGGCGTCGCTCGCTGGTGGGGCGTCATCCTGCCCTCTTCTGTGGCTCGGAGAGGAGGAGCTCGGCGCCAGGCATTGGCGGGATCTTCAACATCGCGGCCACAATGCGACGGAGGGTTGACTCTCTCACTCGGTATCCGTGGCGGGCCCGAGACAGAGTGGTTTCATTAACGCCCGACAGCTCGGCAAACTGGCGGGAACTGATTCCGCGGCGAGCCAGCTCGTAGTCGAGGCGGTCGGCATCTATGCGGACGCCGGCTCGACGCTCAATCATCGACCGCTCCGTGGCTTCGCGGTTCCCGCTCATGCTCCAGCAAGATGGAAGCGATTCGTGCCAGCACGGCGGGGTCCTCGACCTTTGCGGGGAAGCCCTGCTCGACGCGGGAGGCCAGCAGCCGATCGACAGCATCATGAACGCGACGCCTCTCGCGCTCCGCTCGGGCTTCTGTCCGCTGTTCCAGCGCGGCAGCGTCTAGAGGCGCTCCTCGAGCGAGGTGAACTTGGACATCGCGTTCATCATGGCCACCTCAGAAGTCCAACCGCTGCCGGGTACGACGACAAGCGCGTAGCCATTCGGCCGCGGTGGACGATGAACGTCCAGCAGGAGCGCTAGGCCTGAACACGTTCCAAACACCACGTTTTGATCGAGGCTGCCTTGACCGGAACTTCCCCCTTCAGCCTCGTCGGCATGCGCCATCACGTCCGTCACGCAGCGGTCGAAGGAAGACCGAATGTTCCGTCGACCACTTCAACGAAGTTCCTCTCTTCGCGAACGATCAGTCGCTTGGTCTGCGCAGTGCTGAGAGCCTCAAGGGCTTCCGGATCCGCCTTCAAGCGGGCTCGGTAGGCTTCATAAGAGGCGAGACTATCGAATGCGATCAAACCCCAAGCCACATTGTTTGTGCCTTCATGAGGAAGAAAGTACCCGACAAGGTGGCCGCCGCATCGAGGAATGATGCGCCCCCAATTCTCGGCGTACTTCTTGAACGCGTCTCGCTGAAACGGATCGATCTCGTAGCGGATGACGCAGGTTATCGTCGGCAACATCCTCCTCTGGTCCTTTCGCCGGTTCTCTTCATGGCCACCTGTCCGCAGTATTCCCCTTGTGTTGCAGGAACACTTCGTCCACAATCGAAGTATGAATGTCGAACACCGCGCTGACGTCGAGGTATACAGAATTGCGGCGGCAATCGGCGAACCCGCAAGAGCTCACATGCTCTACTGCCTGATGGACGGCCAAGCGCGGACAAGCACCGAGCTTGCGATTGTGGCTGATGTAAGTCCGTCAACTGCTAGTGCCCACCTGAGTCGACTGAAGACAGAGCACCTCGTCAAGGTAGTCGTCCAGGGGAAACATCGCTACTACTGTCTCGAAGGACCCAATGTAGCCAACGCGCTTGAAGGACTGAGCGTCCTCGCCGGCAACTTTCGCGATAGATTCGTGCCACGCACGCCAAGTCGACTCCGCGCCGCGCGGACTTGCTACGACCACCTGGCGGGCACGTTGGGCGTATCGCTGAACGACCGCTTCCAGGCGCTGGGGTGGCTTTCGACAGCTGCGACGGGCAGCGACCACACTTACGACCTCAGCCTAGACGGGACGAAAGTGTTTGAGTCTCTTGGTATTGATGTCGAGGCGACTCGGATGCTGCGCCGCCGGTTCGCGTGCGCGTGTCTGGATTGGAGCGAGCGGCGCCCTCATGTCGGCGGGGCGCTGGGCGCAGCCGTCCTGCGAGTCATGCTGAAGAGAAAATGGGTGATCCAAGATCTCGACAGTAGGGCCTTATCCGTCACAAGTCTTGGGCGACGCGAAATGCTGACTCGATTTGGCCTTTCGGGGTGATGGTTTGAGCGCGCCGGCGCCAGGGCAATGGCGTCAAAGCTTTCGCGACGATCAACGGGCCCGCCGAGCAGCGCCAAGCGGTATGCGGGAGCTCTTGCAGGTTCGGCGATTGCAGCCGCAATTCGGTAAAGTTCCGGCAGACCCACGAGGTCAGCCACGTATACGCCCTGAGGCTAAACCTCCGCTAGTCAGGAACCTCGGTGGAGCCGCCGAAGGCCCCAAACTCGGTCCGGCCTACCCCTCCAGCTATCCCGCAGGCTGGTCGTTCGCGGCGAGCCAAGGATCTGGATCAGGAGCGTGTCGAAGGCGTGAAGCCGTTTGGGCGTGAGCGCCGCTACCTTCGGTTTAACCGTTGGGCCACGGGCTGCCGATCCGCCCGTGGCTGCCGCCTGCGTGGTCGGGACTGGGCTTGCGCCGGTGCTTCGAGCGCGTCCGAGATCTGATTCAGCAGCTCGACAGCCACCTGCCGGCGCTCCCCCTTCCATTCGGCACGGAGGGTTTCGGTATGGGACTCGAGCGCGGCGAGGAACCGTCGAGCGAGATGCTCGCCTTCGCTGGTGAGCTCGACAACCGTTACCCGTCCGTCCTCAACGTGTCCCGTTAACCATGGTCCGTCGACTCACATCACGCTGCCCGAGCGTACTCGTGGAGGAGACCACCGAGGCGATCGATGCGGATGACTTGGCCGTTGTCCGATTCGCTCCGCACTGTCGCTCGGTTTACGGCGCTCGCCGATCAGACAACACCATTTATACCTGGGGCCTCACGGTCCCGAACCGTCTTGGTTGCATGTCCTTGGCGGTCGGTTTGATCTCGGCGCCCCCCGGCCCGTGGGCGCTCCCATGCTCTAGTTGAGATTCCTGGATAGATATTGCACGGGTTTCAAACTGCTCGCCGGGGCGAACGCGCCAACTTCGGTGAGTGCAATTCCGGGACCTTTGGCCCAAGCTTCACGAATACGATTCAGCCCGTGGAGCGCTGCCGACGTTCGCCGCCATCACGCCCAATACACCCGATCGCCAACGGCCCAGTTTGACCCTTGCCGGGGTGTGCAAAATGTGTCCAGGAACTTCATCTAGAGACCCCGCCGAAAAGTCTTTGTGCCGAGCGCGGCGCGGGCTGAGAGAATCGTGGTGCCCGTCGAGATCCAGCAATCATCGCAGCACACGTTGGAGAACTACCCACATGCTTGGACGGCGAGAAGCACAGACCTCGATCTTTGATAGCGACCAACGGTACCTCGGCCACGTTGGTGAGAAGACCTTCTCCGGATACTTGGCCAGGCACCGCCACGAACTGTTCCGCGACGACGACTTTGCCGACTTATATCGAACGGACTGGGGACGGCCGAGCGTCGCGCCGAGCCTGCTCTGCACGGCCTTGGTCTTGCAGCA
>Ga0307373_10006606_pt1 | contig 18380 bp, 20 predicted proteins | sample OX2MG_FD_202534 | JGI IMG/M metagenome (GOLD analysis project Ga0307373, IMG submission 202534) | Soil microbial communities from Risofladan, Vaasa, Finland - OX-2 | ecosystem: Environmental > Terrestrial > Soil > Coastal area > Acid sulfate soil | place: Finland: Risofladan, Vaasa | collected...
CTGTTGAAGAGCTTCTCGCCGGCGCTCACGCTGCCCGCGGCCAACGCGGTCCCCGAGGAGACGGCCATGGCGAGCACCAGGAGCAATCCGGTGACGACCCGCTTTATTGCCCCACTCACTTCGCTGCGCTCCGTTCGCAGGAACCCGGATGCTCGAGAGATCCCGGGGCCCCCGCCCCGGATTTCACCGTCGCGATGACGCTCACTCCACTGTGCTCCATTCGTGGCCCTATCTGGCAAGGTAGACTGCGTTTCCGGATCACGTCTTCGAGACGGCGCCCCACCACGTGAGTCCGACGAAGACCACGATGGTGAGAATGCCGAGCACCAAGCCGAGGGGACGGCGGCGCACCGACTTGTACGGATTCTGATCGTAGAACGGCAGCAGCAGCAGCACGACCAGGAAACCCGTGGGGATCGCCACCGCGCCGATCCACTCCGGCACGCTGAACGGAAGGTACGGTGGCCCCAGTAGCTTGAGCAGCTGGTAGATCGCCAGGAAGTACCACTGCGGCTTGATCGGGTTGGGGGTCACCAGTGGATTGGCCTTCTCGCCGATAGCCCACGGGTGCGCCGTCGCCACCACGAACGTGAACGCGACGATCAGCAGGACGAGCGAGCCCTGGACGAGCGCCTCACCCGGGTAGAACGGGCGGACGGGGGTGTTGGGGCCGAACTCCTTGGAATGTGACATTGCTTCGCTCCCGGTTAGAGGCCGCCCGAGGGGCCCTGGCGACGGATCATCAGCAGGTGCGCCCCGATGAGGAGGCCGATCAGCGCCGGCAGCACCAGCATGTGCAGCGCGTAGAATCGGTTGATCGTCGCCGTGGTGAGGTCTTCGCCGCCCTTCAGGAAGTACGCGACGTACGGACCGGCCAGCGGCGGCGTGCCGGCGATGTGCGTGCCGACCTGCGAGGCCCAATAGGCCAACTGATCCCAGGGCAGCAGGTAGCCGGTGAAGGCGATGATGATCGTGAGCAGCATCAGGACGACGCCGATGATCCAGTTGAGCTCCCGCGGCGGCTTGTAGGCTCCCGCGAAGTAGACCCGGGCCATGTGGAAGAAGACGGTGCCGATCAGCAGGTTCGCCGACCATGCGTGCACCGAGCGGATCAGCCAGCCCAGGTGCACGGTGTCCATGATGTACTTGATGGACTCGTACGACGTGTTGGCGCCGGGCTGATAGTAGAACGCCAGCAAGATGCCCGTGATCACCTGCACGCCGAAGAGCGTGAACGAGATTCCGCCGAAGCAGTTCGTCCAGGTGATCGTGGGCGCGTAGACGTTCTTGTTGAACTGGTAGTCGATCGGGCCCTTGATGTCGAGCCGGGCGTCCAACCAGTTCACCAGCCCGCGCAGCGCGGGCTTGTCCGCGATCATATCATCGATGTACGGCATGGCTTACGAAGCGACTCCCTTGACCGTGATGTCGTCCTTGGCGATGGCGACGTCCTGAAAAACGAACATGGGGCGCGGTGCCGGGCCGCCGAGGACCTTGCTCCCGTTCGGCGGGAACTGCGATCGGTGGCAGGGGCACTGCCAGAAGCCGTTGGGAAAGGTCTCCCCGTCGTCCGCCTTGTGCTCGTCGGTGCGAAACGCGACCGTGCACCCGAGGTGGGGGCAGACGCGCGAGATGACTTCCGGATAGGGCTTGCTCCAACCCGGGTTCAGGGCGTCCGGGATCACCGCGACCGGCGTCTGCTTCTCACCTTGCGTGAGCACGCCCATGACGGGAGTGCCGGCAGCCTTGACGTCGGCCAGCGTGATGGCTTTGCCGTCGTCGCTGGTGAGCGGCTGGAAGCTTTCCTCGGCCGTCTGTGTGTTCGACTTCGGCGGCCACACGAAGGCCACGATCGGAATCAATCCCCCGATCGTGCCGATCGTGATGAGAACGCCGAGCAGCTTCTGAAGAAAACGCTGTCGCGGAAGCAGCGGGAACGCATCTTCCGGACCATGCGAAACAGCGTCCGACATCGGACTCCTCTCTGAGCACGAACGTGTAGCCGGCCCCTTGTTCGCAGAGGCACAAACTCTATCCTCTGACCGGGGGAACGCAGTCTTTGGCTATGCTAGGCTCCAGGTATTGCGAGGGCTACGACTAAAGTCAGGGGCCGTTATGCCGCCCCTGCGCTCCGATCGCTCGCCGCTCGCGACCCGTCCATGCCCGCGTTGACCGACGCCGCAGCCCCGAGGAGGGCGGCGGCGATCGGCGCCGCCGTCGCCGCTCTGGTCACCCTCCCCGCGCTCGGCTCCGGGACGCTGTGGGACAACAGCGAGACGGCGTACGGCGAAGTGGCGCGCGAGATCCTGGTGACCCACGACTGGGTCGTCATGCATCAGCACCTGCACCCCTGGTTCGTCCAGCCCCCGCTGTACTTCTGGCTTGCGGCGCTGGCGGCGAAGGCCTTCGGCCTCGCGCCGTTCGCGCTGCGCCTCCCGTCGGCGCTGGCCACGGTCCTCATGGGGGCGATCGCCGGCTGGGCCGGGGCAAAGCGGGCGGGCCTGCGCGCGGGAATCCTCTCGGCCCTGATCCTCTCCACGGCGCTCGAGCAGGCGATCATCGGGCGCCTGGCCATCATGGATGCGCTCGTCGACTTGTGCCTCATGGCCACGACGCTGCTATGGTACCGTGCCGCGCAGGAGGACGACGTCCCGTCGTTTCTCTGGGGCTGGCTCTGGGCGGCGGTCGGCACGCTGGCGAAGGGGCCGGTCGCGCTGCTGCTGCCGGGCCTGATCGTGCTGGTCTTCGTGGGCTGGAACTCCCGGCACGGCAAGGGCTGGCCGCGGCTCTCGCTCTCGGCGTGGGCTGCCGGGATCGCCGTCTTCGCCGTCGTCGCGCTCCCATGGTTCATGGCGGTCTACGCACGCGAAGGGCACGCCTTCCTGGAGGCGTTCCTCGGGCAGTACACCTTCGGGCGCTATCTGGGCGTCGTCGAGAACCAGACCGGCCCCATATGGTACTACGTGCCCGTGGCGATCCTGGGCTTCTTTCCGTGGGTCGCCTTTCTGCCGTGGGCACTCTGGTCGGCGGCCGCCGACGGAGCGAGCGGCGCCGACGAGAGCGCCCCGTTCCTGCGCTACCTGGTCGTGTGGACGGTCGTCACGTTCGCCTTCTACAGCCTCGCGAGGACGAAGCTGCCGAACTACGTCGCCTCAGCGCTCCCCGCGATGGCGCTGCTGGTGGCGCTGCAATGGGAGCGCTCGCTGGCCGTGGGGCGTCGACGCGCCCTGCGCGTCGGCGCGGCGGCGGTTCCGGCCACGATCCTGCTGCTGGCCGTGGCGATCGCGATCTTCTCGCGCGACATGCACTTCACCGAGCAGATGTCGTGGCTGATGCCGTACTTGATCCTCCTCGGCTCGGTCGTCTTTGCGGGCTCGCTGCTCACGTTCGTGCTGCTGTGGATCCCGTCGGCTCAGCGGCTGGCGCCGTGGGCCCTGGCCGGAGCGGCCATGGGCGCCGTCCTCGCGACGGTCTTCGTGGCGGAGCCGCAAGCCGAGGCGCTCAAGCCGGTACCGGCTCTGGCGCAACGCATCGACGCGCTGCGCCGCCCCGGCGACCGCATCGCGATTCAAGGCGTGAGCGGCGCCAACGCGCTGGCGTTCTACACGGATCCCAACGCCTTGGCGTTGAGCTTGGACGGGCCCGACCTGCGCGAGCTGGCTTGCGGCGCCTCGCGCGCGTTCGTGATCATCTCCGCGAAACGCGCCGGCGCACAACCTTCGTTCGGCAGGACGTTACGCGTGATCGATCGCTTGGACGGTGATGCCCTGGCGCTCTACGACGGCCCTCCGTGCCACCCCGCATCGTGACGACAGAAGTCTCTCGGCGCCTCGGTGCGCGCCGACGTGAAGGGCTCAGTAAAGCCCCGGTTTCGTACCTCAACGCAGTCAGTCCAGACCCCGAACCGCAGGGCTGGAGCTGGGAAACGACCATCCGCCGCCGAAACGTTGCGCTGTCAGGGGGATATCGGATACATGATTCGCGTCTGCGTCGCCGGTGCCACGGGATGGACGGGAAGCCAGATCGTCAATGCTATTCTGGGTTCGACGGAATTTCAACTGGCGGGTGCGATCGCGCGCAAGTCTGCCGGCCAAGACGTTGGTTCGGCGTTGGGTGGCCGGACAGCGGGGATCGCGGTCTCGACGACGCTCGCTGAAGCGCTGAAACAGCCGACTGACGTTCTCATCGACTACACGGGCCCCGAGTCCGTCAAGGCCCGCATCGTCGAAGCGCTCGAGCGAGGGGTTCGCGTCGTCATCGGCACGTCGGGCCTCACGGCTTCCGACTACGACGACATCGATCGAGTGGCACGACAACACCATCTCGGGGTCGTTGCGGCCGGCAATTTCTCCCTGACGGCGGCGCTCGCCAAGCATTTCGCGCTCTTCGCGGCGCGGCACGTGCCATCATGGGAAATCATCGACTATGCCGACGCGAATAAAATCGATGCGCCCAGCGGCACGACGATGGAATTGGCGGAAGCGCTCGCTGCCGTCGCGCAGCAACACGTGCCTGTATCGATCGATCAGACGCACGGCATCAAAGAGGCGCGCGGCGGCACGATCGCCGGAACGCAAGTCCATTCGCTGCGCCTGCCCGGCTACGTCATCTCCTTCGAAACGATCTTCGGACTTCCCGACGAGCGCTTGACGATCCGGCATGACGCGGGCGCGAGCGCGCGGCCGTATGTCGCCGGAACGCTCATGGCAGCAACGAAAGTGATGGACGTAACGGGCCTCGTACGCGGGCTGGACCAGCTCCTGTTCGGCTAGGCGGATATCTGATTCTCGCGCGCTCAGACCTTGTAGCTGTGGAGGCCGCTGATCCAGATGTTCACCCCAAGGTAGCAGAAGATCACGGCGGCAAAGCCGATCACGCTGATCCAGCTCGTGCGCATGCCGCGCCACTGGCTGCGCGTGTGCAGGTGCATGTACGCCAGATAGATGATCCAGCAGACCAGCGCCGACGTCTCCTTGGGATCCCACTGCCAATAGGCGCCCCAGGCCTCCTTCGCCCACATCGCGCCCATGATGATGCCCAGGGAGAGCAACGGCAGACCCACGGCGATGATGCGGTAGGTGATGACGTCGAGCTTGGCCAGCGAGGGGATCCCCATCAGCCACTGCGCCACCTTGTCGCCTTGCGCCGCCGCCAGCGCCAATCCGGGCGTCTCGTCCTGCACCGTGTTGCCGGTGCGCTCCGCCACCAGCGTCGCCATCGCCATCGATCCGCCGGCCGCCGCGCCGGCCGCCGCCGGCTGGAGTCCCATGCTGGTGAGGCCGGCGCCGCCGCTATGGCCGCGCTCGAGGTAGTACTTCACCAGGTAGAGCACGCTCGTGCAGAACGCCAGCATGAACGCGGCATACGCGGCCACCACCGTCGGCACGTGGATCGCCAGCCAGTACGACTGCAGCGAAGGCACCAGCGGCCGGTAACCCTCGTTCCACGTTCCCGCGTACGCCAGGAAGAAGTCGCTGATCAAGAGCACGAACCCGCCCAGCGCCCAGAGCCGGTACTGACGCGCGAAGATCAGGAAGAGCAGCACCGTGAAAGCCACGAAGAGCGAGAGCGAGTCGTAGAGGTTTGAGGTCGGCGACCAGCCGGTGGCAAACGCTTCCGAGACGATCGCGCCGACCTGCGCGACGAGTCCGGCGATCGCGAGCGGTACGCCGATCGCCACCTGCCACGACTTGCGCCACAGGAAGTACGCGAAGAGCGTCAACGCCCCGGCTGCGTAGAGCACGACGGCGAGTGCGTAGAAGATCGTGACCAGCGTTTGCATCATGTTGCCGTTGCCTCCTCGGAGCGCTGCAACGCGGCGACGAGCCCCGCGAACTGCTCCTCGTACATAGTGTAGCCCTTCGGGGTCTGCGCCGCCAACCCCACCGTCCAGCGCTCTCCCTCGCCTTCGAGGCGGACGAAGAGCCGCGCCGGCAACAGGTAGAACGAGATGCAGACGCCCGCCACTAGGACCAGCGCCCCTAAGCCCACGAGCGGGATGCCCGGGTCGTGGCGATACTGAATGCCGGAGTACAGGCGGTACGAGGCCGGCTCCAGGCGGTAGCCTCCGCCCAGATCCACCGCGTGTCCCAGCGGAACGATCTCGGAGCCGATCGGCTGGGCGCCGTCGAAGACCGTGACCACCACGCCCGGGTTGAAGGGGCGCGGATCGGCGCCGATCCCGCTGGGCGACTTGGGATCGATCGTGCCCACGAACTGCGTGTACTGGATCGCGCGCCCCGTGGGACCGAGGGGGAAGGAGTCGCCTTCGAGCAAAGGCGTGGCCGGAACGCCCGCCACCGGTTTCCCGGCTTGCGTCATGCGGAAGGTCACGCCGTAGCCGTAGGACGCCTGGTAGTAGGCGATGCCGTCGAACTGCAGCGGGTGGTTGACGCGCAGCAGGTCGCGCTCGGTCTTGCCGGCGGGGCTGGTCGCCGTGAGATCGGAGACGTAGTCCACCGGCTGATAGATCACGCCGCCGCGCGTCTGCGTCGGCTTGATCGTGTAGTTGAACGAGTGGACGGTCAGGAGATCGCCGTTCTGCGGGATGCGCGCGGTCTGCCCCGAGAGGATCGCGATCTCGCCTTGATAGCCCTTCCACCAGTAGAGCGTGGTGCCCGCCGCGATGATGACGAAGCCGAGGTGCGCCACCAGCACGCCACGCCGCGCCCAGTTGTGGCGGTCGGCGAACGTCCACTCGACGCCGTTGAAGAGCTTGCGGCGCACGTGCCAGCCGGCCTTGGCGAAAAAGCGCTCCAGCCGCGCGCGCACCTGCTCCTCCGTGCCGCGCGCCTCGATGAACGCGTGCAAGGGAATCTTGTCGACGAGCACGGGACGCAGCGGTGGCAGGCGGGCCGGAATCACCCGCTTGAACGTGCACACGGCGAGGCTCACGATGATGAGCCCGATCAGACCGACGTACTCGTACGAGTGGTAGATGTGGTCGAGCCCCAGGCGCAAGATCGCGCGCGCGAGCTCCGCGGGATACTCGTTGAAGTACGCGGCCGGCGCCTTGCCTTGGTCGACGACCACGCCGATGAGCGTCATGACGCCCCACACCACCAGCAGGCTGACGGCGAAGAGCACGTTGCCGAACGTGTCGATGAACTCTGCGTAGAGCGATTGGAGCGGTGAGAGACGCTCGGCGCCGGCGGCGGTGGCCATGATGCCTCTTATGCTACCGGAACGGGTCCGCGGCCTTCCACGACCGCTCCAAGACTCCCACGATGATGATCGACGCCTCGTAGAGCAAGTACATCGGCACCGCGATCAGCGCCATGGTCAGCGGGTTGCCGTCGGGAGCGGCGATGCCGCCGGTGATCATGAACGCCATGAAGACGTAACGCCGGTACGCGCGCATCTTGGGCGCATCGATGAAGCCTAGCCGGGCCAGCACCACGGCGACCACGGGCAACTGGAAAATCAACGCGAAGATGAGCAGCAAGACGAGGATGAGCCCCAGCGTCTGCGCGATGCCGAAGGTCGGCACGGCCACGCGCGAGGTCATCAGCAAGAGCGCCTGCACCACGTGCGGCAGGATCAGGAAGTGGCAGAACGCGATGCCGGCGAGGGCGAGGAAGAACGACGGAGCGACGTACGCGTAGACGACGCGGCGGGCCTTGGGATGGATCGCCGGGATGATGAACATCCAAAACTGGTAGAGCAGCACGGGCAAGCCCACGACCACGCCGACCAGCAGCGAGAACTTGAACTCGACGATGATGACGTCGGTGGGACCGAAGGCGTGGAGCTGGATGTCGGGTGGAAAGTACATGTGCACCATCCACGGAATCGCGTACTGCGAAGGCAGGAACGCGAGCACGGAGATGATGCCGACCGTGGAAATGGCGATGAGGAGACGGTTACGGAGCTCCCCCAGGTGCTCCGTCAGCGACATCTCCTTTTGATCCCACGAAGGCTCCTCGGCCGCCGCGTCGGCGCCTTCGTACGAGTGCTCCGAGATCACGCCGGGCTAGGTCGTCTTCGGGGCGTCGGCCTGCGGCGGCGCGGCTTCGTGCGTCTCGGCGGCAGCCGCCTCGGCGCTCATGCGCTTGCGCGCGTCCTCGCGCGCCTTCTCGGCGGCGACGTCGGCTTCGGCCTGGCCCACCATGAACTCGCGCTTGGCCTGCCCCATGCCGCGAGCAAGCTTCGGCAGCTTGTCGGCCCCGAAGAGCAGCACGCCGAGACCGATCACGACGAGCACGATCGGCGCATCGATGATCGCCAGATAGAGATGGGGTTGGAACAGCGTGGTCATCGTAGTCGGGTACTCCTATCGTTGTGCGGTGAGCGCCTTCGCGAAGGCCGCGAACGAGGCCTTCGCGGAAGCGTTCCCGAGGGGCTCAAGGCAATCGAGTGCTCGTTGCGACTCCTGGGCGATGACCTGGCGCGAGGCATCCAGCGCTCCGCACGCCGCCATCGCGCCGATCGCGCGGCGGGCGGCCTCGGCGCTCCCCCCTGCGGAGAAGCAACGTTCCAGCTCGGCGCGGAGTTGCTCGCCGCCCAGCGCCACGGCCACCAGGACCGGCAGGGTCATCTTCTGCTCCCGCAGGTCGTTGGCGACCGGCTTGCCGAGCTCGACCTCCGTGGCCGTGACGTCGAGCAGGTCGTCGAGCATTTGGAACGCGATGCCGTAGTGGTGGGCGAAGCCCTTCACGGCGGCCACCACGGCGGGGCTGCCGCCCCCCATGATCGCGCCGACCTCGCCGGAGGCGGCGAAGAGCGAGGCGGTCTTCTTGCCCACCGTCTCGCGGTAGGCGTCCATCGTCGTGTCCAGGTCCCCCAGCGAGCGGAGCTGGAGCACCTCGCCGTCGGTGATGTCGGCCAGGGTCTGCGCGAGGATGTTGGGGATCGGGTGCGGATACCCGGCCGTGACGTTGCGGAAGATCCAGGCGAACAGGTAGTCGCCGGCGAGCACGCTCACGCGGTTGCCGAAGTCGACGGCCGTGGCGTTGACGCCGCGCCGCGTCTGAGCTTCGTCGACCACGTCGTCGTGGATCAGCGTGGCCACGTGGATCAGCTCCATGTAGGCCGCCAGCGCCAAGTGGCGCTCCGGCTCGTCGCCGGCGGCCTGCGCCCCGAGCAGCGTGAAGCGCGGGCGAATGCGCTTGCCGCCCGCGCGCAGCATGCGGTTGACGGCCTCGGTGATGAGGGCGTTGTCCGTCGAGAAGCGATGGCGGAAGAAATCCTCCACCAGCGCGTGCAGGTCCAGCGCCTCCGACTCGATCACGCGGCGGCCTCGGCAGCGGGCTTGGTGCCCACGTGGATGGCCACGATGCCGCCGAGCAGCCGGACGTAGCGCACGTCGCGGAAGTCCGCCTGCGCGAAGCGCGCCGCCAGGCCGTCGGCGTCGGGGAAGTTGGTCAGCGAGTTCGGCAAGTAGGCGTATGCGCTCTTCGAGCCGCTGAGCAGGCGGCCGATCAACGGCACGAGCTTGTAGAAATGCAGGTAGAAGAGCTGGCGCCACAAGGGGTTCGGCGGCTTGGAGACGTCCAAGTTCACGAACCTGGCGCCCGGCTTGAGCACGCGCCGCACCTCGCGCAGCGTCGCCGCGATGTCGACCACGTTGCGCATCGCGAAGCCCATGGTGGCGCCGTCGAAGCGGCCGTCGGGGAAGGAGAGCGACATGGCGTCGCCTTCGAGGAACGTGACGCGGTCGGCGAGGTCCGCGTTGCGGCGGCGCGCGACGTCGAGCATGGGGGCGCAGAAATCCACCCCGATGACGCTCCGCTCGCGGGAGGCGCGGGCGGCGGCGAACGAGAGGTCCCCGGTGCCGCAGCAGAGATCGAGGATCTCGCCTCCTTGAGCGGCTCCCAGCTCTCGGATGGCGCGGCGGCGCCACGACTCGTCGATGCCGGCGGTCATGACGCGGTTCGCGAGATCGTACTTGGGCGCGATCGTCGCGAACATCTCGCGGACGTAGGTGCTCTTCTCCATGAGTTGGCCCCCGATTCCCCCACCGGCGCGCCCATTCCCGCAGGCGGGCGCGCCGCGGCAAACGGAGGGTTGCCGCCGGGCTCGTCCGAAGGCGTGGCGATGGAACCAGGTGCGGTTTCCCACAGCCTCGGCGTCGTCGCCGTCACCGTCTTCGCGCTGGGACTGCGACACGGAGCCGACCCCGACCACCTGGCCGCCATCGACAACGTGACGCGCAACTCCCTCCGGCGTCACCCGGCGCTCAGCCGCTTCAGCGGCACGCTCTTCGCCGGCGGCCACTCGCTGATGGTGCTGGCCATCGCCGCGGGGGTCGGTTTCATCGGCAGCCGCTTCTCGGCGCACTCGGCCGCCTTGGAGCGGATCGGGACGTGGGTCAGCGTCGCCGTGCTGCTGATCCTGGCGGGGCTCAACCTCTACGCCTTGAACCGCAGCCGGCGTGGGGGACACGCGCACGGTTTCCGGACGTCGCTGCTGCCCCACCGCCTGCGCCACGCCGAGAGCGCCTACGCCGCGATTCCCGTGGGCTTGCTCTTCGGCCTGGGGTTCGACACCTCGAGCCAAGTGGCGGCGTACGCGCTCGCGCTCACCACGGGGGGCGTGGCCGCCGCGCTCGTCGTCGGCGCCGCGTTCTGCCTGGGGATGGCCGCCACGGACACGCTCGACAGCTTCCTGGTCCACCGCCTCTGCACGCGCCCCACGGGCGACGCGGAGCGGGTGACCCGCCGCTGGTCCGTCGCCGTGACGGGGCTGGCCGTGGGGGTCGCCCTCTTCGAGCTGGCCCAGCTCCTGGGGTGGCATCCGCCCGTCCCCGACCTGGCCGTGAGCGCCACGCTGGTGGCCGCGCTGTTGGCCGTCTTCGCCTGGACGATGGCCACCGCCAAGCGCGCGGCGACCGCCGCCGACGCGCCTACGCGCGGCTGAAGCGCAGCACCAGCGAGTAGAGCAGGCTCCCCCCGCCCACCGCGAGCGCGTAGTACCCCGCGCCCAGGCCCGAGACGAAGGCCGCCACCACCGCCACGAGCAGCAGCGCGTAGCCGTAGTACTTGGCCCACGGACCGAAGAGCGACCACGGCATCGTCACCCAGAACATTCCCAGCACCAGCACCGACTCCAGCCGGACGAGCCGCCCCGGCGAGCCCGCCAGCCAGAGCAGCGCGACCACCAGCGTGCCGATGGCGGCGAAGACGGTGGGGCGGACCCACCATCCCTTGTGATAGCTCACCACGCCGCGCTGCTGGGTCTCCACCATGACGAACGCGGCGAACCCGAAGGCCAGCAACGGTATCCAGAGCGCCGGGACGTCGATCGCGAAGCCGACCAGCGCGATCGCCCCGACGACGCCGGCATACGGGGCCAACGCCCGGCCGGGCGAGATCACGGCATCAGACTGGGATCGAGGGCGTCGCGCAGACCGTCGCCCAAGACGTTGACACCCAGCACCGTGAGCATGATGGCCAGGCCCGGGAACGTGCCCATCCACCATGCCGTATCGAGATACTGGCGCCCCTCCGCCAGCATGTTGCCCCAAGACGGCGTCGCCGGCGAGACGCCCAGGCCCAGGAACGAGAGCGCCGCCTCGAAGATGATGGCCCGGGCGAGCTCGAAGGTGGCGATGACCGTCACGGACGAGGTCACGTTGGGCAGCACGTGGCGGAAGATGATGCGCAGCGGCGCGCAGCCGATGGCGTGCGCGGCTTGGACGAACTCGCGCTCGCGCAGCGAGATCACCTCGGAGCGCACCACGCGCACGTACTGCACCCACGACGTGACGCCGATGACGCCGATGATCGTGTAGACGTTCGCGCCTACCACGCCGATGACGGCGATGGCCAGCAGCACGTACGGGAAGGCCAGCTGGATGTCGGCGATGCGCATGATCACGTCGTCGATCCAGCCGCCGACGTAACCGGAGATCAAGCCGAGGCTGACGCCGATGACGCTTCCGATGATCACCACCGAGAACGCCACCGTGGCCGAGAGGCGCGCCCCGTAGATGATGCGCGAGAGGATGTCGCGCCCCAGCTCGTCCGTGCCGAGCCAGTACCCGGCCTTCCCGCCGTGCGCCCAGATGGGCGGCAGCGATCCCAGGTTGAGGTTCTGCAGGCGCGGGTCGTGGGGAGCCAGCCACGGCGCGAAGACGGCGCAGATCAGCAGCAAGGCCACCACCGCGCCGCCGAAGAGCGCGGCACGGCTGCGCAAGAAGTTGCGCAACGCCTGGTAGCGGCGCTGGGAGAAGGCTTGCTCGCCGGCGGCGGCGGTTGCGGCTTCGAACGTCGTCATGCTAACCGTAGGTCACCCGCGGGTCGAGTGCGGCGTAGGTGATGTCGACCAGGAGATTGATGCCGACGAAGATCGCCGCGGTGAGCACGACGATGGCTTCGACCACGGGGTAGTCGCGGTCGTAGATCGCTTGGACGGCCAGGCGCCCGATGCCCGGCCACGAGAAGATGGTCTCCGTGATGACGGCGCCCGAGAGCAGGTTCCCCAGCTCGAGGCCGATGACGGTGACGATGGGCAGCACGGCGTTGCGCAGGGTGTGCTTGAGCGTCACGGCGAGCGGCGCGAGACCCTTGGCCCAGGCCGTGCGCACGTAGTCCAAGCGCGAGACGTCAAGCATCCCCGAGCGCGTGATGCGCATGAGCTTCGCCGCCGTGAACGCGCCCAGCGTGAACGTGGGAAGCACCAGGTGATCCCAGCCGCCGCGGCCGCCGATGGGGAACCACTGCAAGCCGACCCCGAAGACGAGGATCAGCATGATCCCCAGCCAGTAGACGGGGGCCGCCTGCCCGATCAGCGCGAGCAAGCGCACCAGGTAGTCGAGCGGGCTCTCCCGCTTCTGCGCCGCGATGATGCCCGCGGGGATGGCGACCACAACGGCGAGCACCAGCGCCGCGAACGCCAGCTCCGCCGTGGCGGGCAGGCGCTGCAGCGCCAGCGACATGGCCGGATCGCCGTGGCGGATCGAGGTGCCGAAGTCGCCGCGCACCGCGTGCGCCGCGAAGACGGCGAACTGCACGAGCACCGGCTTGTCGAAACCATACTCGTGACGGAAGTTGATGATGTCCTGCCGGGAGGCGTCGGGCGGCAGCATCACCAGCGCCGGGTCGCCGGTCAAGTGCAGAATGAGGAACACCGCCACGGCGACGCCGCCCAGGACCACCAGAGCCCCGAAAAAACGCCGCACCAGATATGCCGCCATTACTCCCCACTCGCTCCCAAGGCTCCGGACCGCTCGGCCCGGGTTGCACGTGCCGCTCACGACGCGTGCGGGGACCCCGACCTTTGGTCGGGGTCCCCGAGACCAGAACGCTAAGGCGTTACTTGGCCCACGCGATGTCGTGGCAGATGATCAGCTCGTCGGTCCGCGGCTGGAAGTCGACGCGCTTGTTGATCCCGTAGAGGTCCTGGTACTCGAAGAGGAAGAGCCAGGGCGCCTGCTCGTGGACCACGCTCAGGACTTTCGCGTAGAGCGCCGCGCGCTTGGTGGGATCGGTCTCCACCCGGGCCTCGGCGATCATCTTGTCCGTCTCCGGCGTGCCCCACGTCGAGATCGGATAGGTGCTGGTGAAGAGCGACGACAGGGTGTCGTCGGCGTCGTAGGTGTCGTTGCCCCAGCCCAGCAGGTACATGGGCACCATGGTCTTGTGGACGACGGCGCCGACGTAGTTCGTCCACTCCTGGGTCCGCACCGTGGCGTTGACGCCGACCGCGGAGAGCTGACCGGCGACGGCCTCGGCCACTTCCTTATCCATGTTGTAGCGGCCGGAGGGCGACCAGAGCGTCAGGTTGAGCGGGCCGGTCACGCCGGCCTTCTTCAAAAGCTCCTTGGCCTTGGCGGGGTCGTAGCTGTACGAAGGCAGCTTGGGATCGTAGCCGACGAAGCCGGGCGGGATCGGCCCGTTCTGGAGCGGATAGGCGTGACCCTTGAGCACGGTCTTCACGATCGCCGGGATGTCGACCGCGTAGTTGAGCGCCTGCCGGAAGTAGACGTTCTGCTGAATGCCGGGCTTCTGCGTGTTGAAAGCGATGAACAGGACGCGGTCACTGCGCACCGTTCCCAGCTTGGTGGTGCGGCCGTTGGCGATCTGCTCGGCGTTCTGCGTGGGCACGTTGGTGATGATGTCGGTGTCGCCGGTCTGCAAGGCGGCCACGCGCGAAGCAGCCTCAGGCATCGGTTTGAAGATCACGGTCTTGACGGCCGCGTCGCCCCCCCAATAGCCCTTGCGCGCCGTCAGGACGATGCGGTCGTCCTTGCGCCACTCCTTGAGCACGTACGCGCCCGTGCCCATCGGGTGGTCGGCCATGTAGGCGTCACCGTGCTCCTTCCAATACTTGGCGTCCACGATGCGCAGGTCGTAGGGACGCCCCGGCATGATGGCCGAAGGCTGCTTGGTCACGTAGATCACGGTGTAGGGATCCGGCGTCAGCACTTCCGAGATCGTGCTGACGCGGTTGCGCTTCTGCGACTTGAAGGCCGGGTCGAGCACCTTCTCGACCGTGAACTTCACGTCGGCGCTGGTGAACGGGTCGCCGTTGGAGAACGTCACGCCGTGGCGGAGCTTGAACTCCCACTTGTCCGGGGAGATCTGCTTCCACGACGTCGCCAGCGCCGGCAACAGCTTGCCGTGCGGATCGTGCGCCAACAACCCGTCGAAGATCTGGAACGTGATGTTGTCGGTGGTGGTGACCGGCGTGGTCAGCGGATCCAGGGTGTCCGCGTCGACGCCCTGCGAGATCGTGAGCGTATCGCTGTCGGATTGGGCACGCGCTGGCTGGGCGCCGGCGAGGGAGGCTCCCCCGAGAAACGCGGCAGCCAGAAGAGCGGCAAGGATGCGACGAGGCATAGGTCCTCCATGAGGCAATTTGCCGGTGTACGAGGCCGTGTAAGGGGGTGAGAGTTGGCGCAGGAAGGGGGCGTTCCTCTCCACATGTGGCCGATCTTACCGAATCCTTCAGGGATTTCTCAGTCCAATCCCAGGCCCCGACCGTACGATCAGTTGCATGAAAGCACTCCTCACGTTGCTCCTCGTCGTCGCCGTCTTCTCGGCGGCGCCCGTCCTCGCCGGCGTAGCGGCCGAGCAGGGGGGCGGTCATCATCCCGCCTTCTTCCTTCGAGTCCTCCATCTCACGCCGCAGGAGCGGCAGCAAGCGATGCCGATCCTGCGCGATGGCCGCCAGAAGCTCCATGCCCTGGACCTCCAAACGCGCGACGCCGCGCTGGGCGCCCTGAGCGCCGATCATCGCCAGCGCGTGGATGCGATCGCCGCGCAGGTCCGCCAGCAGCTCCACTCGCTGCGCGGTTCCGCCCCGGCCGGCCCCTCCCAGAACCCCCGCGAGCGCTGGAGCGCCATGCGCGCCAACGTCAAGCCGATCTTCGATCAGGGCGCCCAGCAGATCGACGCGCTGCTGACGCCGGACGAGAGCAAGGCCGTGCTGGCCAAGCGCGAGAGCATGACCAGCCAGGAGCGCCAGATCGCCGCCTCCACCTCGCAGCAGCTGCGTCCGATCCTCACGGCCGAGCAGCAGCAGAAGCTCGACGCCCTCTCGTCGAAGATGGCCGCGCGCGCCGAACGCCGGGGACCGGGCGATGCGGGACGCTTCCTGCTCATCCTCTCCATGCATCAGAAAGGGTAGACGATCAGTAGCGAGAGTCAAGGGCCGCGGGTGGCCGTCGTCGACGACGAGCGGCACATCCGCGAGATGCTCGAGATCGGGCTCGGGCGCGAGGGCTACCAGGTTCGCTGCGCGGCGGACGGACAGGCGGCCCTCGCGCTCGTGCGCGAGTGGGAGCCCGACGTGGTCGTCCTCGACGTGATGATGCCGAAGATCGACGGCTTCGCGCTGCTGCCGATGCTGCGCCGGCTGACCGAGGCGCCGATCCTCATGCTCACCGCGCGCGGCGATCTTACCGACCGCGTGGCCGGGCTCACGCGCGGCGCCGATGACTACCTGCCAAAGCCCTTCGCCTTCGAGGAGCTGCTGGCGCGCCTGAGCGCAGCGCTGCGCCGCCCCCGCCTGGCCGCGGCGGAGACGCTGCGCTACGCCGACGTCTACGTGGACTTGGACCGTCGCGACGTGCGCCGCGGCGACCGGCACATCGACCTGACGCCGCGCGAATACGATCTGCTGCTGGTCTTTCTGCGCGAGCCGCGCCGCGTCTGGGGCAAGGAGCAGCTGCTCGACGCGGTGTGGGGGCACGACTTCGAGGGCAACCCCAGCATCGTCGAGACCTACGTCTCGTACCTGCGCGCCAAGCTCGACGCCGGCGGGGAGCCTGCGCTGATCCACACCGTGCGCGGGGTGGGATACGCCCTGCGCCAGAACGGCGGCGCATGAGCTCGCTCGCGAGCCGGCTCACCGCCTGGTACGTGGCCCTCCTGGGCCTCTTGCTGCTGGTGGTCTTGGCCGTCTCCTCCCTGCTGCTGGTCTTCACGCTCGACGGCATCGGGCGCGACGTCCTGGTGGCCAAGCACGTCCAGGCGCGGGAGCTGGTCGAGCGCTACGAGCGCCAAGGGATCAATCTCCCGTCCGCCGCCCCGCAGCTCGCGGCCAACCTCGGCGGGATCGGCCTGCGCGTGGGCATCTTCGACGACGCCGGCCACTTGCTCAGCGGCGACCCCTCCCTCGCCGAGATGGGGCCGCGCGTCGCCGCCGAGCCGCGGAGTACTCCGGGCCCCAACGACGGGGACCGCCGGGACTACCGCCGCCACGGCCCTCCGGTGGTCCGCGTCACGGGGGGCTTCATCGTCTTCGCGCCGTCGCTCGCGCTCATCTGGGTGACGCTCATGCCCTATTGGCGCACGATGCTCATCGTGGTGGCGGTGGCGTTGGTTGCGGCGTGGCTGCTGGGGCGCTATCTGGCGCAGCAGGCGCTGCGCCCCCTCAACGACGTGAGCTCGGCGCTGGGGCGCCTGGCCGCCGGCGACTACTCGCGCCGCACGTTCGCCATGAGCGAGAGCAGCGAGATCGGTGCGCTGGCCGCCGCGTACAACACCGCCGCCGAGCGCGTGGCGGTCGCGATGGAGGAGCGGGTGCGCACGGAGACGCGCATGCGCCAGTTCGTCGCCGACGCGGGCCACGAGCTGCGCACCCCTCTCACCGTGATCGCGGGCTACATCGACGTGCTGCGCCGCGGCGCGATGGCGGAGCCAGCGGTGGCCGGACAGATCCTCGAGACCATGGGCGAGGAAGGCGTGCGGATGCGCACGCTCATCGAGCGGTTGCTGCGCCTGGCGCGCCTCGACGGCGACACGCCGCCCCAGGCATCCACCTTCGACCTGGCGCAGACGGCGTCCGAGGTCGCCGAGTCGACCAGCGGTCTCGCTCCCCAGACGGAGATCCGATACGCCGGAGGCGGCCCGGCCGTCGTGAACGCCGACGAGGGCGAGCTGCGCGAAGCGCTGCGCGCCGTGATCGACAACGCGCTCAAGTACGCGCCGCATTCGCCGGTGGAGATCTCCGTCGCGCGCGAAGGCGGCCATGCCGTGGTGCGCGTGGCCGACCACGGACCCGGCATGACCGCCGACGAGCGAGCGCACGCCTTCGAGCGCTTCTTCCGCGGCGACTCCCGCGGCGACGTCGTGGGCGCCGGGTTGGGCCTGGCCATCGCCAAGCGCGCCATCGAGCGCGCGGGGGGCAGCATCGCTCTGGAGGGCGCCCCGGGTCTCGGCACCACGGTCGTCTTCCGCGTGCCGCTGGCGACCACGTCCTGACGGCCGCGGGGAGCGGGCCCATCGCGCCGCGAAGTGCGAGCGCGATGCTGCACGTCACCTATTATCTCGACATCCTCTCGTCGTGGTGCCTGGTAGCCGACGACGCCCTCGCCCGGCTGCGCGATGAACGCGGCGATCGCTTCGAGGTCGATTGGCGGATCGCCATCCTGAGCGGCGGTGGTCCCTTGGGAAACACGCGCGAGCTGCAGGCCTGGTACTACGAGCGCACCAAGATCGCCGCCGGCGTCGCGTTCGACCCCGGATGGCTCGAGGACCGCTCCACCTCCACGCTCGCGCCCAACCTCGCGGCGGAGGCCGCGCGAGCGCTGGGCTGCGGCGACGATCGCGTTCGGCTGGCGCTGGCACGCGCGGCGCTGCGGGAGGGCAAGCCCGTGAGCCGCCGCGAGACGGCCGTCGAGATCGCCGCCGCTGCGGGCGGTCTGGCTCCCCAGACGCTGGCCGAGAAGATGAGCGACCCCGCCGTCGTCGCGCGGATCTACGAGAGCACGTCGGACTTCACGGCGCTCGCGCCGCACGGCGTCGATCAGCGCCCCACGTTCGTGATCCGCAGCGGCATCGGCGACACGGCCATCCTCTCCGGCATCTATCGCTACGAGCCGCTCGCCGCCGTCGTGGAGGCGATGCTGCACGACGAGGACGCCTACGCGATCTTCGCGGCGACCAACCCGCCCGCACCCGCCTAGTACTACTGTGTCATAAATCGTAAAAGTG
>Ga0307373_10006609_pt1 | contig 18377 bp, 21 predicted proteins | sample OX2MG_FD_202534 | JGI IMG/M metagenome (GOLD analysis project Ga0307373, IMG submission 202534) | Soil microbial communities from Risofladan, Vaasa, Finland - OX-2 | ecosystem: Environmental > Terrestrial > Soil > Coastal area > Acid sulfate soil | place: Finland: Risofladan, Vaasa | collected...
CTGCGGGTCGAGCGTCGGGCGACCTCCCTGACCTGGGCGTTTCTGCAGCGCCACCCGAAAATCCAGGATGTCGGCTTTGCGGATGGAGGAGATCACACGCTCGCCAAAGTAAGGGAGGAGATCCGTGTCCAGCGTCTGACGGCGGCGCAGAATATGGGAATGCCGCCACTCGGGCGACATCTGCCGGAACCACTCCTCGGCATAGTCCCTGAAGAGCGGGTGCCCGTTGACGGCGGGGGTCACCGCCTTGCGAAATTGCGCCACCCGTGGGCTGTTCGGGAAATAGCGGGCATAGTCGAAGGTGCCCAGAGTGACCTCGGCGTGGATGCGATCCAGCACGCCTTGAAGGGTTTTGCGGTTGGGTGCGGTGTCCGGCAGCAGGGTATGCTCGCGGCAGCGCACCCCCTGCCAGCGGAAATCCATGTACAGGCAGCCGGTTTCCTTCCGGACGCGGATGCTAGCCACGGCAGACCCCGCCCCGGGCCATGGGGATGACCTGAGCAAGCCGGGGGGCCTGCTTGGCCATGTCCTCCTCAATGGCCTCCCAGATATAGAGGATCTTCCGGCCCCCGAAGGGGCGGAAATAATGCCGCCCCTCCAGCAGGACTGAGTCCTTGAGCCGGTCCCGGATGGTCCGAGGGTCGTATTTGATGCGAGAGGCCAGTTCCTCGGTGGTTAGGTAGGTTATTGGCTTTACCGCCACTGTTGGTCTAGGCTGAGTATTGGTCTGCATAAATGCCATCCTCCAATAAATAATGCCATTCTGAATAGCATTATAGATAGTGAAATAGCATTATGCAAGACAAAAAGCTATTTTATATAAAAATATTTCATTTAGGATGATATTTTATGATCCGATGCTACCTATCCCGCCTGATGGGCGAGCACAAGCTCAAGATTGCCGATGTGGCCCGGGAAACGGGCCTGAACCGCAATACGGTCACCTTGCTATATAAGGAAACGGCCACCCGAGTGGACCTAGATGCGATCGAGAAACTCTGCAAGCTCTTCAATTGCGCTGTGGGCGACCTCTTGGAGTACACCGTCGAGACCCAGCGGAAGCCGGGAAAGAAAGCGCGGTAGGGTGTTAAATCAGACAACAAATTCACCGTACTGCATGTGCACACGTTTTCCCGTGACTTACTCAGAGCGCTGCCTGCGCATGAAACAACGGCAAGCGTTTAAGCTTGGTGAAATAAATGCCGTCGAGTAACAGACTGAGTTCTTGTGGGGTGATCTCAAGCGAGGGTTGCGTTCGCTGCGGCCACTTGAAGCGACCTTTCTCCAGGCGCTTGTACCAGATGACGAGACCATTGCGATCCCAATACAGGGCTTTGAGTTTATCGCCGCCTTTGCCGCGGAACAGGAATAGGTGACCCGAGAGCGGATCCCGTTCCAATACCTCCATCACCGCCGCACTCAAACTATCGAAACTCTTGCGCATATCGACCGGACGCAGTGCCAGATAAATCCGGGTGTCTGACGGCCACGTCAGCATGGCAGCGCCGCCAGTTGCGTCAGCACCGGGATGAGGGTATCCGCCGAGCCCAGCGCCAGTTCAACCGTCAGGCCGTTGCGCAAGGTCGCCTTCAGCACCAGGTTGAGCGGCGGTCTGGCCCCAGACGCCACCGGGTGCGTGTCGGGCGTAGCCGGTAACGGCGTCGATCTTACGGTCACCGGTACAAAGGCCGCAGCCATCGTGTCTTGGGTTTTCTCCGCCGCCGGCAATGGCCCCGCCATTAACCGCAGCTTGCGTTTCCAGAGGCTGAAGTATTTGGGGTTGAATCCGTGCGCTCGGCAATAGTCGGCCTGGCTCTGGCCCGAGGTCTGCTGGGCACTCAAATGCTGCTGCCACCTGGCGCGGGCCGTAGACCGTGGTGATCGCTTGGGTTTGGAACCGTTCATGCTGCCTCCGAGGTGTTCTGTGAGGCCGCTATTGGAAATCAATCCGGGCAGGTTAAGCTAGTACGCAGATTTTCGGACGCATACGGGAGTTCGAGGATCTATGACAAGTGGCCGGTCAATGGTGTGCGATAGGGCCAATTTACGGTTTCATTACTACAAATCGTGTGTGTTTAACCATAGTCTGGCAGCACATTGTAAGCAATGTTTGGCCACGGGAGGTGCACTCGGACTAGCCGTTTCGTCGGCGCTCCAGAGGCTGAATCGCCTGAACTGGATTGGCAACGAGATCACAAGCCTCCCTGAGGCTCCCTAGAACATCGCCCCCGCAATCGTTGCAAGAGTGCCAAGTAATACGGCCACCGCCGTCCAACTTGCAGCACGCCTATTAAGCTTTGCGCTCAGGAGTATGTTGACAATCATACCTCCAAGCTACGCCGTGTCTTGAGTATGAAAATCCCCAGAGTGGATCCTATCACCACGTTCAATAGGTGTCATCGAAGCCTTTCGCCAACACCAAGCAGCCCATAAACCTGCGATTCCAGCAGCAACTGCCAAGACTAAACTAAGCCAATGTAGGTACTTATTCAGGCGATGACCCGCTATCTACTACTTTTTCCACGCATGCGAGCGTCTCTCACCACAAGATAGTCACGCGACTTCAAGGCGTGCGTCGACGCACCGAACGCGTCGTTAATTTTGTCGATAAATGAAGTAGCTATGTCCACTAAGTTATCTTGCAATTCAAAAGTTGATGTCGATATAGGTAACTCAATCACGTTATCCGGACACCAATAGTTGTACATCGCAATATTGATATCCACACCTGCCGGGCAAAACAAGAACTCACTTTTTCCACCGATGCCGATGAGTGACACCAACAATTCGATTGGGCCACGATAATTCATCACCATATACAAGTTATTGGTAGCACATAAGAAAGCATGAATTCTGTCGATTAGAGACTCACACCACAGGATGTCCTGCGAGTTCGAAACTAAGGGGTATCTATCGCCAAATCGTTCGGCATAGAAGAATAGCCCCGCTTCGCCGACCTCGTGATAGCAAGCAGTGGCAGAGTCGGCCTCAACAAACGAAGCAACTCCATAGCCTCCAAGAACTGACCGGCCACGCCCATCGAATAACGATGACGGGAAGTCATCGCTTTGTCTTGTACCGCCGACTCGTACTGCTTCCTCCGCGAGTCTTTTAATAGTCCAATCATCGCGAATCAGTAGTTGCTTAGACGGGTACGTCGGAACCGCATACATGTTCAACCATTGCCGATCCCGAAAATACTCGGACATTGTGCGTTCAGATGGCATGGCACTACGAATCATTGGCATGAAGCGCTTTCGTGCCCTGTCGATCAGGGCGTCGCGTTCAACTTCAAGAGCCCCGCGTAACCCGAGCAACCAACCAATTTTAGAGATATCCGCAAGTTGGTTCGGCGAGTTTCTATTGCCAGTTCGTACGTATACTTGTGTATTCTTTTCAACAGCGTGAGCCTGCCGACTAATGGGTACTCGAATAACAACGACCGCTTTGTCGCCTCCAGTATTTGGGCACGTAATGACATCCGGGATGACCGGAGGATAAATGGCCCCTTCACATATATTAAAAACCCTCAATTCGAGACGACCGCTGACTTCGATTCCGGTTAGCGGCGTTATAGGCAATTCCTGGGCGTCGGTCTTTACGCCAATAATAATCAGCCCACCCAACGTATTGGCCATCGCGGCAATCGTTTTTGCAAGATCGTGCGGCCAATCTGCTTTGTAATCAATAACGGCACTTTCCGGAATCTTCTCCGCACAAAATTGCTCAACGGCATTCCAAGTAATATTTTCAATCGGGTCGCTGTAGATCATTTAATCTCGTCCTTGTTCATATGCACGCCAATTTGCATCCCATGCGGCATTTTTTATGAAATCAGGAATCGCATCTAGAATTCGCAGAAGTCTCTCTCCCGCTGGCGCAAGTCGGTAGCGTTGTTCTGCCTTGGATGGACTTAGTACCAATCGAGAAGTGACTAGTCCTTCGACAATACTTTCTACCCAGTCCGGGACTCCAGGAATACCCGCCAATAAATCTGCCATACACTTTTGACTCTCATCCAACATAAGCAGTACGGATTTCGTCCTGTGCGGGCCTGCAAAGAATTCGAGTGCAGCGTCTATTTCGCTTTTCGATGGTCCCTTGCGAAAGGTCCAATAGTCCAGCGCTTTTCTGGTTGTCTTAACTTCGCTTCGAAATGCATCTGCCTGCTCTTGTATGAATTTGTATAATTCCTCTCGATAGAGAGTGACTTCATACATTGATATGGCAGCCGATTGGCTAGTCCTGCCATCATACTGATCATGGTGAAGTAGGCAAAGGTAAGCGAGGTTGTCAGGATCGTTGTTAGTTGCGTCATGATCTAGGTGAGCGAACTGACCGGCCTTTGGCTCCGAGTCCTTGTGCAGTCCGTAACAGATGCAACACCGACGACGACTCATAAGCGCCACTGCTGATCTTGTTTTCACCGGTATTGCTACTCTGGGCACTCCTTACTCCTCGCGATTGTTCGCGCAGTCGGTGGATATCTCATACCGACATTAAAGTCAATATTAATCCCTAAGCCGCATTGCGACCTGCGGACTCTTAAATGACTGAATGTTGATTTCCATCACCTTTTGACCCACCGTTTTCATTTGCGCTGACCCACGCAATACGCAGAAATTTCAATCATTATCAATGGCCAGTGCTCATCGGGATGGGGCAGTCATTATGGAAATCCTGGGTGAACCCGGGGTGGATATCAACAGCCCGGGTGCTGATTGAACGCTGGCGCAACTACTACAATCACATCCGGTCGCACAGCGCGCTCGGTTACCGTCCGCCGGCGCCGCAAGCCATCATGCCGCGCGCACCCATGTCATCAATCGTAGAATCAGTTACCATGCATGAGTTGACCGGAATACTACATTGAACTTGGCACAAAGAATTCAGGCTGGCCAAGATGACATCAGACATTTGACCGGAGAACTCCGGATGAGGTTTATTACTCGTCGCTGCCGCTTGCCGTAGCAGCTTAACCTTGGAGCCGTCATCCACTTATAAACGGCGATTCACTGTCCAAACATTGGGGTCCACCGTAATAAATCAATGAACGAAGTTATACGTTACTTATTCGTTCACTATTTCTGGCTGAATAAAGATTTCTTCGTGTTCATTATTTCTTATTGTTCATATATGCAGGCAATCAATTACATTAATGCCCATCTCTATCAACGGTGGGTAATTTGAGTAACCTGGGACGATAGTTAAGAACAAAATATTCTTGATCCGTAGTCTCCACAGCGCCCAGTCTGGCTGCTCGAACTGCGGCAAGCGCTTTCCGCGGTGCATAACCAGTTTCGATAAGAAGTGCAGACACAATCATCCCCGTGCGTCCCAGGCCACCACGGCAATGGACAACGACCTTTTCATCTGAACGCAAGCCGCCGATTATAGTTTAGCCGACATGTGGCCATGCGGTGTCAAACCTATTGTCCGGGACGGATCCATCAATGATTGGCAGCTGGTACCAGCGAAGGGATGCTTTCTTAGCAACTTCGCCAATGGTATCTACACCTAGCAACCGCATCTCTTCAGATTCCATGAGAGTAAGCATCGTGGATGCACCCCATGCCCGAATTGTTGCTATGTCGGTCACTAAATCACGATTCCACTGTGCGCCATAATCGCTATCACCCCGCTTACCAGGACAAATCGTCATGCCGATTTGACCTCGACCTTGCCCTAAGTCCAAAGCATCTATCCGAAGTGGTGATGTTAGCGACGTCCTATTCTTGATCATCAAATCCATCCTGAGATATCAAAATCAGATCCAAAAGAATCGTTGTTCTATTCGTTCGGGGAGTTCCTGCTGCATAGCAATATATAACTTGAATTTACGATTCCATCAATCCTAAGTAGTTTAAGTTTCTAAAAGCCACTGATCGATACAGTAAAACCATCGTGTTCTGTGACGATATTGATCACGCCGAACGCATGCGCCAGACTGGTCACCCTGCGCATTTTGAGATCGTTTCACCAGTCAATTGGCTAAGATTTAACCAGCGACGCGTACAACACCTTGATCCGTTAACCAATACATTTGTTGCTCGTTTGGTCTTGACCGAACAGGAATACGGCCTGTATAAAAAACAGCCAAATGCTTTGGCCATCCTGCCACTGGTAGGATCTCCATTCGAGACCTCTTCTTGGTCAGGAGAAACCCCAGCGCCATTGCGCGGGGCTTTGCGACTAGTTGAGATATAGAGGGCCCGTTCAATGACTTCGTCAACGCTTACATTCGACCGGCCCTGGACCGCCGGCCGCGCCCGCGAGCCAAGTTCCTATTCGTTGCGGCGGCCTTTTCACTCGTCATCGCCGTGGAGATACACTAGGCTTAGCACTTCCAGCTTGCCCCCACGAGCCCGGACATGCAGGTATGGCAACCTTCTAGGAGCGACGCCAAGGAAGGCAACGACAGCATTGGGTAGGATCAGGCGTCCATCGGCCCAGTATGTGACTCGTCGGTATCTCGCCTCGTGCTCCGATAGGGCATCGAGCTCGTCGTCGCCACCGCCTGCAGCCGCGTTGGCTCGATCGCTACGTTCGGCTGCTATTTGCTCGCCAATCTCGCTGGTGAGATGGAATACGACGCGGCCTGGCTCGACTAGCTCGGCGATTAGATATTGCTTACCACGCGAAATGGAAAGCCCTGAGACGGCCATCTTGACGTCCGCCGGAACCCCTAGCCGGTTCTTATTCCGCAGTGGCATGGCATCGCTGGCGGCCACCGCCGGCTTTCGCGAATTTTCCTGTTGCGGAACCATATGTGTGCCAGCGGTGCCTCGATACGTTAGCGAAGTCTGCTCTCAAACCCCGGGGCTGGGAGACCAGGGTCTGGGCATGCTAGGCCGACGCATTCCTTCATACCAAGCCTGGCAGAATACCTTGTTTTTATGGGAGATAACCAGTATACAGCCTCACTACACTCAGGGTTTGGGCGGGTTATATACGCCGGCTGGCCGGGCGGGTCGAGACATCGGAAACGCCGAAAATCCTGCGGAAATAAGCCATCTATCGCTTGTTTACGGAACTATTTGGGCTAGAATTAGCCATGGGTTAGATGGGTCGTACCTGACGTGGTCGACACCCTGAGCCCCCGCCAGCGGAGCACCAGGATGGCCCTCATCCGCAGCAAGGGCAGCAAGCCCGAGCGCCTGGTAATGGGGCTGGCCCACCGCATGGGCTTCCGCTACCGGAAGCACCGGCGGGACCTCCCGGGTACGCCGGACCTAGCGTTCCCCGGGCGGACAAAGGCCGTGTTCGTGCACGGCTGCTTCTGGCATGGACACCGCTGCAAGCTGGGACGCATGCCGAAGTCGCGGGTTGAGTTTTGGTCCAAGAAGATCGCCGACAACGAGGCGCGGGACCGCCGGGCGCTTGCACGACTGCGAAGACAGGGCTGGAGTGCCATTGTGGTCTGGGAATGTCAAACGAGCGATCCGGACCGGGTCGCCAAACGGCTGAGGAGATTCTTGAACGATGCGTAGCGTGGAACTTTTCAGCGGCCTAGGCGCGCTCGCGTTGTCCCTCTCCCGCGCCGGCTTCGAGCACGCGCTCATGGTGGAATGGAACCAGGATGCGTGCGAGACGATCCGGGAAAACAAGCGCCGTGACATCGAGCACGTCGGCCACTGGCCCATCGTCAATGGCGACGCTCGGCTCGTCGATTATGCCTTACTAAAAAAGTCGGATATTTCTTTGTGCGCGGGAGGCCCGCCCTGCCAACCGTTCTCGATTGGCGGCAAGCATCGTGGCCCATACGACGAGCGCGACATGTGGCCAGAGGCAATTCGCTCCGTCCGAGAGCTGCGCCCGCAGGCTTTCATTTTCGAGAATGTCCGTGGCTTGCTGCGTCCAGCGTTCGCGGATTACTTGAAGTGGATTCGGCTGCACCTCGAGTTCCCAGAACTGACAAAGCGCCGCGGCGAGGACTGGTGCTCGCATCTCGAGCGTCTAGAACGCGCATCGCTGAAGTCCAATCATAATGGCCTACGGTACTGTGTCACCGTGGCGCCGGTAAACGCAGCTGACTATGGCGCGGCTCAGATACGTCGGCGCGTTGTCATCGTGGGTTTCCGCTCTGATCTCGGAATCGAATGGGAGTTGCCGGCCCCGACCCACTCGCGTGAGGCGCTCCTGCAGGCGAAATGGATCACTGGCGAATACTGGCGCCGGCATCGGATTCCTGCGTCGAAGCGTTCCAAGCCATCGACCAAGGATCGCGCGACCGTCGAGCGGATCAAGAGCCGCGAGATCGTCGTGGACACACTGCCATGGGTGACCACGCGCGACGCATTGACTGGTCTTGGCGAACCCAAGGTGAATCCCAACAAATCAAACCACAAGTTCCAGCCAGGCGCGAAGGCCTACGTCGGCCATTCTGGTAGTGATCTGGATGAGCCAGCCAAGGCGCTCAAGGCAGGCGACCATGGCGTCCCCGGTGGGGAGAATATGATGGCCATGGGCGATGGCTCCGTACGATATTTCACGGTGCGCGAGGCCGCCAGGTTGCAGGGCTTGCCCGATGACTTTATATTCCCCGCGTCCGTATCCTGGTCCGAATGCATGCGGCAACTAGGGAACGCGGTGCCGGTGCCACTGGGTCAATTCGTTGGCACGAGCATCAGGGGGGCGCTCCGCACCGCCATGACCAACAATAGGCGTCGACGAGCCGCTTAGTATCACTCGAAGGGGCTGCAAGGATGAAAACGGAAGTTCCCTATAACCCCCTCGACAAGAAGAACCTCGGAATCAGCGTCGCGGATGCCTTGCTGGCCCAGCCAATCGTCAGCCTACCGCCGTTCGAGAAGTTCATTGGCGCCGGCATTTACGCGATCTACTACGTCGGCGACTTCGCGCCATACGCGCCCATCGCGGCCGCCAACGTCGACGACCAGCTTATCAAGCCAATCTATGTCGGCAAGGCCGTGCCCGCTGGCGCGCGCAAGGGTGGATTCGGGCTCGACGCCGACCCCGGCACTGTGCTCCACAATAGGCTGGTCGAGCACGCCGAGTCGATCAAGCAGGCCAAGACCACATTGAAGATCGAGAACTTCAGCTGCCGCTACCTAGTCGTGGACGATATCTGGATCCCCCTCGGCGAATCACTACTGATCCAAATGTTCTCGCCCGTATGGAACCAGGTCGTGGATGGATTCGGGAACCACGATCCCGGCAGCGGCCGGTACAACCAACAACGCTCGCCATGGGACATGATTCACCCCGGACGCCCCTGGGCTGAGAACTGCAAGGCCAACTCCCGGAGCGCCGAACAGATCACCGACGCGATCGCCCGCTTCTTCGGGAAGCCCGCCTAGGGACGCGCGCTCGACGCCTTGGGGAGCCCTCCGTGCTCGTCATGTACAGTGTCATCTGGTTCGGCGCTATTCGCGAGGTTAGATTAATGATTGACTGGCTGCTCATGCTCGCGACAGTCGGGGCGAATCATATTTGTCATGGCTGCGAAGTCGGGCTTAACGCGTCCAACAATTCTGACGCGCACATTATTCCGAACGCTCTGGGCGGTCGACTAGCGCCAAGGGGTATCCTTTGCCGAAAATGCAACACGGAACTGGCCGGCTTAGTCGATATAGCCTTGGTGCGGGCGTTTGGGCCCTGGCCAACGCTACTCAATATCCCGAGGCAGCGTGGCAAGAACCCACCGGCCATGGTTGAGACGCGAGACGGCTACAAAGTGCTCGTCGACCCGGACGGAACGATGGCTCGTCTCGATCCACTTTACGACGCGACGCCGACGGCGGAAGGTATTAAGTTGGAAGTCGGAGCAAGCAATCTCAAGGTGCTGCGGCAATTACTTCGTCGCGCCAACAAGGAGTTTCCACAACTTGACCCGGTGGAGGCGGAGAAGCATGCGCGGCTTATTGCTCTACCACTGAGCGAGATAAAGGCCCGGGTAAACTTCGCGCCCGAGACCACGTTCGGCGCGGTCGCCGTTTGCCTCTGGCTTTACATGATACATACGCTTGGGCATGCGCCCATGATGAGAGAAGGCTTGCAGACGACGATAGAGAATTTCCAGAAGGGACGGGGAATTCGATTTCGCTATTTCGTCGATGGTCTACCGGGGCTGAGCGGTCCCCAAATCAACCTCGGTCATAAGATCGTGTTTAGGACCATTCCATCAACTGCGTATTCCGGTGAAAGCCGCCACCTGTTCCGGTCTCAAAGCGGCCGCTAATTCTGGTGGGAAAACCGCCAGTGATTCCGGTCGTACCCCGCCACTATCAGGTCCCGGCTTGACCAGCCGGTATGGTTTAAAATTGATGCCACGCGAAGTGCTGCTTCCGACCGAGACCGAGTGAAAACGCAAGTAGAAAAAAGTCGGTGGTAAATGCCTCTACTAGATTTGAGTATTCACTCATTCAAGTGGGAGAATGAAACAACAATAACTATACATTGTGCATGATTCTGTTGCCGCGTCCCAGTCATTCGAAATTTCCCAGCGTTTTCACACACCCTCGGCCAAAAGCAGGCATTGAGTAAAATGTTCTGCTTATGTATGTATCAAACTAGATAGACTGCTCGGAAGCAGTTGTTCCAAGAGTAAATCGAGAAAACTCGTTTGGAGGGTTTGCCTATGGCCAGCAATGGGCGCTGCTAATCAGCTGTTAAACAATCCAAATACTTAGAATTTAAAATTCAGACCACAGCAGGAAGTCATTGCTGTTGGGGCGGCATGAGCTCCGGATGTGGCAGAGTATTGAGCATCATCGTTTTATGGAGAAGCGTTGCGCCACGATAGACATCTACGCTGACCGTTTGGCCCTGTAGCGGCACCAAAACCGACTCCATGTTTTGTTCATCTACTTCTTTCCCATCTAACGCCCATAACACATCGCCTTCCATGATGTCGGCTCTGTAAGCCGGGCCGTCACGGACGACGACCTTCACGAGGACCCCACCGTTGTGCCCGATCACCCTGCTGAGATCCGGCGGTACGGGCACAGGAATTGTTCCGGTGATGCTTCTATTCTTGAAGAAGTAAATGGCCCCGGCTTTATACCGCTCGACGTTGTAAGGCATCATCACGGTCTGTGTACCGTAGGTGTCGGTGGTCGCATTGCCATAAGCCGTGGCGTAGCCACCGTTCCCGTAGGCCGTGGCCGTCCCTGACGTATACGAAGTGCTGTTATTGGGGATGGTCAATGGTATCGCGCCGCTCACCGTACGTGAATACTGGGACACGGCAAGCACTTTGCACGCACCGAGGGCGTTCGCCTGCTCCATGATATTGTCCTTCGTGATGTACTTTGCAGTACCTTCGAAGGACGAATATCCCGCCGGATAGTACCCTTGACGTTCAAGTTCGAGAATATCCGCGCTCACATTGGAGCTGTAATAGATGATGGGTGTGCCATCACATGGTAAGTAGGAAGCCAAGGCTGAGGCAGGTTTACCTCCTATGTTGCTTTGGTAAAACTTGACGTAAGGGTTAGCGCACCCATCAAGAACCAAAGCAAGTAATACGACCAGCTGAACAAGGAATTTCATAGTCCCCACCTTTGAGCCAGCGGTACAAGGGGTCGGAATGCCAAGTACAGACTATGCTCTGTACAAGCAGTAGTACGAATCCCATCTACTTAAGCATAAGCTGAACAAGTCATCCCTTTAACTTAGGTTAAGTATAGTACATAGAATGTAAGCAATTTTGAGTCAGATGACGTTTTAGCCCTAGGGTATGTTGCATTCACGCCTCGCCTTGTGAGACCCGCTATACTGCAGTTACGTACCCCAGCAGTAACCTTTGGTGACACAAGCAGTTATAGAGTTGGTGTGCTTTACGATTATTTGCAATTTACAAATCATAATCGCGTAAATAGGGCTTGTTTGACGAACAGCTGCGAAGGGTTGCAAGCGGCACCTCGCCACACGCGTCCGCATGCCCAATTTACCTATAGAGTAGTGGCGCATTTGGAGCGTAATGGGTGGCGGTTTTCAGAGCATAATCAGTGGCGGAATTCGACCGGAATACGCAATCAACCGGGGAATTAGTAACCTACGTCGAGATACTAGGAGCGCTTCGCATCGGTGGTGTGTACGCGAAGGGCCCCATGTCTATAAATGCTCCGATCCAACAAGTGTATGTCTACGATCTGCAGTTAAAACAAAATCGCAGTGCGGAGTTCGCGATAGACGGTGCAGAATTCGAGCGCCAGGACTGGGATAAGGTGGGTATTGGCACGACTAAGGCCGATGTACAGCAGCTGCTGGCGGCTCACGAGAGCGCCATAAAAATATTGGCCGAGCTGTATGCCGCGCGCGGGTTGCCATCTAACGCCAACTCATCTTAGCGTGCGATACTTGGACCGTACCTAGGTGTAATTAAGCGGGACAATTCGGGGACGAATGGATGGCCGCCGTAACTAGCCATACCGTGACTACGCTGACTGAGTTCACCGAGGTGGTGGAACGCGAGCTCGCGGCCACGCGAGCGCGCAATGGTGGCGTGAAGAGGCCCGGCAACTGGTACCGCGGGCACTCGTCACACACCTACAAGCTCCAGCCCACCCTGTACCGCCATCCGGCGACTAAGGCCGTCCACCAGCTGCTCAATCTCGAGGGTGAGATGATGGCGGACTTCTTACGACTCGACGTGATCGTCAAGGAGGCTGCTGGGCGAGGCGACTGGGATGACGACAAACTCAAGCTCTTGTGCTACATGCAGCACAATCAGGTCCCGACACGACTGCTGGATTGGACGGGGAACCCCTACATCGGGCTACACTTTGCTCTCGCGGAACAGACGGGTCGCAACGCGAACAAGCGCCATGACGCCGTTGTTTGGGTGCTGGATCCATGGGCGTGGAACGAACGTGCCCTCCGCGAGCAAACTTGGGGACGCGCTGGACCCGCGACCACAGGGAGTCTAGGTATTCAAGGATACGCCCCAAGGGATGTCTGGGCGGGCGACGATTTCGATCGCATGCAGTTGTATCCGACGGCATTGCGTGGACCCATCAACTCGCAGCGCATCTTCGCGCAGAAAGGATCGTTCACGATCTTCGGCAAGCAAAAGGATCCAATGGAAAAGATATACGACAAGGCGACGTTTCCCGACGGTTGCCTGGTCAAGATCGTGGTTCCGGCAGAGCGACGGTATGATCTCCTAGAGACTTTGATCAACATTGGCTACACCGATTCCGTGGCATACCCCGATCTGCATGGCCTCGCGCTCGAAATCCGGCGGCTACGCGGATTCAGGATGTAACCATGTTCAAGGTGTCCCTACATGATTATCGCTCCTTGGCCTGGTGGCATCAACAACACATGGCCGGAAAATTGGATATGGACCCTTATTACCAGCGCCGGTCCAATATCTGGAGTCGATGGAAGCAGGCTCATCTAATCGATTCGATACTCAATGACTTTGACGTGCCTAAGTTCTATGTGGCCGATTTCACCACGTATCGCAGCATCAAGGACATGAATCGAAAGAACATGCCTTATGCCATCATAGATGGCAAGCAGAGGTTTGAGGCAATATTCAAATTCTTGTCTGGGGATCTCCCTCTCAACTCGACCGCTACGATCGAGTCTAACAAGAAATTGGAAGTTGGAGGCTTAACTTTTCGGGACCTTGAAGACAAACACCCGGCGCTGGCGAAGAAGTTATTTGAATTCCTTCCTGTCGTCATGAGCGTGGTGAGCGACGACAAGATTATGATCGATCAGATGTTCATACGTCTCAATAGTGGAGAATCAGTAAATCGCGCCGAGAAACGCAACGCCTTTCCTGGCCCGATTCCGCCCATTGTGCGCGACCTCACGCTGCATCCGTTCTTTCAGAAGCAAATTCGCTTCAACACCAAGCGCATGCAGGAACAGAACCTGCTCGCCAAGTTGTTCATGATGGAGCACAAGGGCGAATTCTGCGACACGAAGGCGAACAATCTCGATCAGTTCTACGAGGAAGCGATAGGGAACGCTCCAATGCTGGATAATAGCGAGCAGCTCAATTTAGGACCCTACGCTGAAACCGAGGCGCGGGTGTTCGACATTCTTGAGAAGTTGGCTAAGATCTTCCATGAAAATGACATCCTACTCTCTGCCCAGGGCCATATCCCGGTGTACTACTGGATGGTCAGAAATAGAAAGACCAAGCCGGATTTCAGAGAATTCCTCATGAATTTCAATGATACGGTTAAGAAGAATTACGCACTCGCGAAGGCGAATTCGCCGAAGGTTAATAAAGAATTGCTGACTTACTACACCATTGGCCGCACGACCAACGATAAGAGTAGCCTTGTGGATAGATATCGAATTCTGCTGAAGGAATACCAGAGGTACAGGGAGCAGCACGCCTAGGCAGGGTTGTGCAGGCCTTCTGACATCTGCCACTGACTTAGATTGAATTTACTGAAAATCATTAGTGTGCGCGATGCATCAGATCGAACGCGATGTGAGCGACTGCGCGAATAGGAGTTCTGGCAAGCTTGGGGTAAGAATTACCAGATCGCAATCTGGTTCGTAAGGGGTACGAGTTCCATGGACATAAGCCAATCTGATCGCGCCCGGCGGGCGTGGCGGATTCTTACCGAACTAGCGAAGAACCGGGAAACTCTGACTTATGGCGAGCTTGGTGCGCAACTACAAATCCATCATCGCGTCATTGGATTTGTGCTTGATATTATTCAAGACCACTGTCTGAAGGAGATGCTTCCGCCTTTGACGATACTCGTTGTCAATCAAGGCGGCAAACCTGGGAAAGGGTTTACTGCATACGACCCAAATAGGTTCGAAGAAGGTAAGGAATTCGTCTACAGTTACAACTGGAGCGCGGTCGAGAATCCTTTTGAGACCACCGAGCAAGGACTAGAATGGAGCGACTCTGAGCTTGAAGCAACCGTGGATGCGTATCTCCGTATGCTATCCCAAGAAAGGCAAGGCAATCCCTATAATAAAGCTGACGTTAATCGCCGGTTGCGAGAGGGAACGCTTGCAGGGCGCAGCAAGGCATCAATTGAATACCGAATGCAGAATATTTCGGCGGCGCTAGAGGAACTATGCTTGCCGCGCATTGCTGGTTACATACCCGCCAAGAACATTGGAGCGGGAGTTAAGGACCGGATCCGTTCTGTTCTAGCCGCCAAGAAAGTGTTTGATATCACAGACTATCAACCATCGGCTGTGGAAGAGGAGCTGTTACGCAGAGTTGCAAAGCTCAAATCCATTTCGTTAGTTGGGTTTCCTCGCGGAATCAAAGCACCTGAGCGAATAACTTCTAGCACCTCGTCCTTTCTTCGCGATCCTTTAGTTAAAGCTTGGGTGCTTAAGAACGCCAAAGGTACTTGTGAGGGATGCAATCGCTCGGCCCCTTTTGAACTTATTGATGGCTCGCCATTTCTCGAGGTTCACCATGTTCGTCCATTAGCCGAAGGCGGCAGCGATCAAATATCAAATGCGGTTGCACTTTGTCCCAATTGTCACCGACGGTGCCATTTGTCGAATGACCAAAGAGAGTTCACCGAATCTCTATACAATGGTGTCAGCCGTTTGGTTCCCGAGTAACCGACTGGAACAGTCGGCATACTTGCTCAGGCAACGCAACTTGCCCAACAAAATATGGGGCAGATGGATATCAGCAGTGAGTTGTAACGCGGGTCTGGTTGGTCTCAAACTAGGCCTTATTGCCCTAATCAAGTCATTGACTGGGTAACCACAAACTGAGACCAAAGGCCCAGTGGCCAAACTATGCTGATTCGCACAAACGGCGCAAGAAAGACTTGCGTAGTTGGGGCCGCCAGGACTCGAACCTCATCGCAACCCATGTCATGCTAGCGCGAGTTTGGCGGTAACTTCTTGAGTTTTCTCACAATCGGCTTTATGGAAAATACCGCCCGCCAGTGCCCAAATTTATCTTGAATGGCGCGCCCGACAGGATTCGAACCTGTGGCCTCAGCCTTCGGAGGGCTGCGCTCTATCCATCTGAGCTACGGGCGCGTGTGGGCACAGAATGGGCACAGTTTGGGCACAAACCAGAATGAATGGAAGAGTGCCCTCTGTAACCTCGTGTTCGTTATGACTAATTCTCCAACGTTGATCGAATGAGTACTGGCTTCGGAGGGCAGTACTCTATCCAGCTGAGCTACGGGCGCATGATCAAAGCTTAACATCGGTGGTGGCCACCATCCCTGGCATTCCTGCCAGTCCGGCATCCGTCCGCCAGGGATGGCGGAAGTGCAGATTTTGCAGGAGCAAAAATCTGCCCTGCCTCTCGCGGCACTCGTGCATCCCTGCACATGGCTCACCCGGCTGAACCACGGGCGCTGAAAACGGGCCGGAAGGATACCGCGAAGCCCGCGGAGCGTCCAACCGGCGGGCGATTTCCCCCGCCCCGACCACTGGCTATATAATTTGCGCCTTCCGATAGCGGCCGTTGGCCGCATCCGGGCCAATCTCACCACAGGGGAACTCCGTGGAGCATCCAGACCACCCGACGCACGCCCAACGTCACGACCAGCATTTTTTCGATTCCTTCCTGCTGGTGTTCGGCGTCCTGGTCGCCTTTGCCATCGGCGCTTACTGGCTGGCCATCTACATCGCAGGGAATGAGCCCGGTTCCTACAACCGCGGCGGACCGACGCAGGAAAAGCTCATTGACCAGCGACTCGCGCCCATCGGCGACGTGCAAGTGGCCGGCAATTCCGGGACCCAGATGGCTTCTTCCGCGCCGGCGCCCGCCGGCGGCAGCGCCAGCGCCGCGGCCCAGACCGGCAAGCAAATCTGGGAAGGCACCTGTTCCGCCTGCCATCAAACCGGCGCCCTGGGCGCACCCCGAATCGGCAATAAGGCGGAATGGGCTCCGCATCTCGCCAAAGGTCTGGCGGTGCTGGAAAACCACGCCCTGCACGGCTTCAAGTCCATGCCGGCCCACGGCGGCAACCTCGCACTCACAGATGCCCAAGTCATCAAGGCGCTGGAATACATGGTCGGCCAGAGCGGCGGCGCGAATTTGGTGCACAAATAACCCTTTAGCTGCCTCACTCAAAGCCGCCCATTAGGCGGCTTTTTTGTGTGCGCGTTTCGATATTCAGTAGCGCTATCAGGCGGCCGCTTTCTGCCGGTCCAGCACCCGATAACCGATGGCTTCGGCGATGTGTGCACTCAGGATGGTATCGCTGCCCGCCAAGTCGGCGATGCTGCGCGCCACCTTGAGCACACGATGGTAACCGCGCGCCGACAGTCCCAGGCGCTCCATGGCGCGCTCCAATAATTGCCGGCCGGCGGTTTCGGGAATGCAGTGGCGGTTGACCTCGCGGGTGGTGAGGCGTGCATTGGATTTGCCGCTGCGCGTCAGCTGCCGCAGACGCGCCGCCGCCACACGCACAGCGATCAGCTTGCTGGGCTCACCGTCCGCCGGAGTGTCGGGTCGCAAGACCTCGCGCGGCGGACGCGGGACTTCCACATGCAGGTCGATGCGGTCCATCAGCGGCCCGGAGATGCGCGCGCGGTAACGGCGCACCTGTTCGAGTGTGCAGCGGCAACGGCCGGAAGCGTCACCCAGATTGGCAGGGGCACGGGTTCATGGCGGCGATCAGCTGGAAACGCGCCGGAAATTCCGCCTGGCGCGCGGCCCGCGAGACCACGATCTGGCCGGTCTCCAGCGGCTCGCGCAGCACTTCCAGCACATGCCGGTCGTACTGCTCATCCAGGAACAGCACGCCGTGATGCGCGAGTGAAATCTCGCCGGGACGCGGATAAGAGCCGCCGCCCACCAGGGCCACGCCCGTGAGGCGGTGTGGTGCGGCGCGCGAAAATTCCGCTGCCGCCAGCGCGCCACCTGAAACCCCGCGTCGCTGATGGAAGCCACGGTCGCGGCTTGCAATGCTTCCTCTTCGGACATGGGAGGCAGGATGCCCGGCAGACGCGACGCCAGCATGGATTTGCCGGTGCCGGGCGGACCGATGAACAACAATGAATGACCGCCGGCCGCGGCGATTTCCAAGGCGCGCTTCGCCTGGTGTTGCCCGCGTACCTCGGCCAGATCGTCGTACTGCGGCGCATGCTCGGCAAGCGTCGCGACATGCGGCGTCAGGCGTTGCGCACCGCTCAGGTGCGCGCATACGTCCAGCAGATGGCGCGCACCCAGGACGCGTACGCCGGAAGCCAGCGCGGCCTCATCGGCATTGTCGCAGGGCAGTAGCAAGCTGCGCCCGGCGGCGCGCGCCTTGATGGCCGCCGGTAAAGCGCCACGTACGGCTTTCAATTCGCCGGACAGCGACAGCTCCCCCAGAAATTCCACATCGCGGCAGGCCTCGAGAGGTAATTGTCCGGAGGCGGCGAGAATACCGAGGGCGATGGGCAGATCGAAACGCCCGCCTTCCTTCGGCAGATCGGCGGGCGCCAGATTCACG
>Ga0307373_10006610_pt1 | contig 18377 bp, 9 predicted proteins | sample OX2MG_FD_202534 | JGI IMG/M metagenome (GOLD analysis project Ga0307373, IMG submission 202534) | Soil microbial communities from Risofladan, Vaasa, Finland - OX-2 | ecosystem: Environmental > Terrestrial > Soil > Coastal area > Acid sulfate soil | place: Finland: Risofladan, Vaasa | collected...
CACGATCTCTCACTCGCCACAAGAGGAGAATACATCTCAACCACGGGAAGTGCCGGCGAGGGTTCAGCCAATCTTCTCTACGGGCCGGACAGCGGAGGTTGGTCGTTCACCCTCACGCCGACCTTTCAGGATCACGGCTTTTTCACTCGTGGCGATTTTTCCATTGTTCAGGCGACAAACTTAACGCCGGGCGACGGCTTGGGTCCCCTGGGCCTGAACCGCACCCAGACTCGTGGTGCGATAGAAGTCGGCTTCATGTTCTGAGCTGGGTGGCTACCGACATGAGTCGATCAACTCACAATAGTGCCGCTGGAAGGGCCCCGACCGGGCTTCCATCAGCACACTCTCAGTGCACCGTTTCCTAACCTCGCCCGGAAGCCGACGAGGCTTGGCTGACGATAGTGGAGGTCGGACGCAGAAACAGTCACGGTTCCCGCCGTCTTTGAAGGCGCTTCCTATTGGAGGCGTTCTCCACAATAATATATGCAGCAGTAGGCCAATACGTATTATGTCTGAAAACCCTGTGAATCGTCCTGACCCGGAATCGCTTCTCCGCCAGTTGCAAGCAGGCGAAAGGTCTGAACGGCGCGGTCTGCTCAAAGTGTTCCTCGGCTACACTTCCGGTGTCGGTAAGTCGGCCCGCATGCTCGACGAGGCGCGGCGCCGGAAGGAAAGAGGAGAGGATGTTGTTGTGGGCGCAATCCAGCCTGTAATCTCATCTGAAGTACAGGAACTGCTCCAAAAACTGGAAATCATTCCACTGAAAATCCTCGACCAAATCCAGGTGATGGATGTTGAATCAATCCGCAACAGGCATCCGCAGGTTTGCGTTGTCGACGGACTCGCCCACCACAATCACCCCTTGAGTTACCACACCGAGCGATGGGAAGACGTGAAAGAACTGCTGGACGCTGGGATCTCAATTCTGGCTTCGGTTAATCTCCAGTACATTGACAAGTGCAAGGAAGAGGTGGAGAAGATCACCGGCAAACACGTCGTTGACGTTGTACCACTTGAGTTCTTGAAGTCTGCGGAGGAAATCGAAATCGTGGATGCCCCTCCGGAAATGACCTTTCAGCGAGCAGGTGGAATCCCGGAGGAGGCCGCAGCACAACAGCAAAGGCTTGCGGAACTACGGGAAATGGCGCTCCTGCTTACTGCGGACATTGTTGACCACCAACTCGAAATATACATGCAACATCATGGCGTGGAGCAGCTTTGGGGGACACAAGAACGCATCCTTGCGTGTGTCAAAGCGGGCGTTGATGCGCGGCAAATGATTGAGAGCGGGCATCGCAATACGGACCGGTTTCGCGGCGAGCTTTATGTGGTCAATGTCCGGCAGGGGGAGCTCTCTTCGAAAGTTGAATCAGTGTTGGAAGAAACCCTGCGCTACGCGCGAACGCTCGGAGCACAAGTTGAGGTGCTTGACGAGGAGGAATGGACCGCCGCAGTCTTGAGGTTTGCGCACGAGCACCGAATTACGCAGATTTTTATTCATCACAGCAGAAACGAAAGGTGGTCCGAACGGCTTTTCGGCAGCGGGGTTGACCGGCTGATCCAGGCCGCAGAAGGAATCGACGTCCGAGTCTTCCCACAATAAAGGATCGAATATGCCAGATGAGGGCAGAAGAGGCCACTTGAAGCTTTTGCTCGGGTACGCCGCCGGCGTGGGGAAAACCTACCGCATGCTTGAAGAAGCACGGAAGCTGAAGCTGCAAGGCGTGGATGTCGTCCTCGGATATTTCGAACCGCACTCCCGTCAGGCGACCATTGACATGACTCAAGGGCTTGAAATGGTCCCGCGGCGTAACCTCCTCTATCGCGGAAGTCAGTTCGGGGAAATGGACACGGCGGCCATTTTGCACCGCCGCCCGCAAGTTTGTGTGGTGGACGAGTTCGCACACACCAATGTTCCTGGATCAGAAAGGACGAAGCGATGGGAAGATGTCCGAGTGCTTCTCGACAACGGGACCGATGTCCTGACCAATATGAACGTACAGCATTTGGAAAGCCTCAACGATACTGTCTGGCAAGTTTCGGGTGTCCGCGTTCAGGAGACAGTTCCTGATTGGGTCGTCAAAGAGGCCGATGAAGTCGTGATGGTGGACTTGCCGCCTCAGGCCCTGCTGAATCGCTTGAGGCGCGGTGTTGTTTACCCACAAGAAAAGGCCCAACAGGCACTGGATAATTTTTTCAAAGAGCCGACGCTCGTCACGCTGCGAGAGTTAGCCTTGCGTCAAACGGCGCATGAGGTTGATATTCGTCACGAACCACAGAAGGATTCAAGGCTTGCACGCTCGCCCCTTCTGCGCAACCAACCAGGATCGCCTGCTCGCATGGGAGAATCGGCGGACCGATTGCTGATTCACATTACGACCGATCCCTCGACTGCCGCCCTGATCCGGCGTGGCAGACGTGTGGCTGATTTCCTGGACGCGGAATGCTTCGCGGTCTTTGTCAACACGGGTTCAGGCCTACACTCACTGCCGGCTGCTGAACGCCAAACGGTTGAAAAACAACTTAATTTTGCACGAAACCTGCAGATTGAAACACGGATATTGGAGGGTGAAGAAGTTGCCGAAACACTCGTCAGCTTCGCCCGAAGGCAAGGGATTACGCAAATTTTCCTGCTGCGTACTCGGCGGAAGAATTTGCCAGCAGTGTTCGGCCGGAACCTCGTCCAGCAAATCGTCTGGCTGGCCCGAGACATGCAGGTGACTGTCGTTGCTGAACATCGCCGTCTCTGATGCGATGTGCGCATCACCACTTACATATTAAGTATTCAGATTTGATTGTAAAACCCCAAAAGGTGCAGAATTCACCATGCAATGGTTGGCCCCCACCCCCAAAGGTGAAGCCATTGGCGCACATCCCAACACGCTGCACTCTGAAGAGAAACGGCCTATGTGCGGATGCGGCCCTGGTGCTTCCGGACGGATCGTCAGCTGCTCAGAAACATTCCGAGTGTTCACTTGTCCGTGTAGTCGGCTTTGTCGGAAAGTGGCCATCGGCGGGGAGGGACAAGGGGCAAAGGTACTCTTTCATGAGCACGCCGACTGGCCGTCGATTGAGTTAAAGCTGCTGTTTTGCGCTTTTCGACGGTGGTCCAATAAGTTGGCGTCCCTACGTGGTATAAACCGTTTATTTTGAGCAACGGTTTTGCAAGGATCAGATGGTTCGCAGGCGCACGCCGCTGTGCGGGCTTTCGATCACGTTGGTCGAAACCAGGCATCGCGACAAGCTCGGCGACAGGCCCAGGCGGCTGACCGTGAACATCTCCGCCAAGCCTTCCGCCGACAATCGCAGCACCGCCTCGATCTGCGCCCGCCCCACCACGTCGATCAACTCGTCCACCGCCATCTTCGACGGCTCGATGGATTCCACAGGCTGCAGATCGTAGCGCCCATTACTAATATTGTAAAGCTAATTGAGAGACACTACGCTAGCAGCGACCGCCGCGCGAAGGCGCGGCCCGGGCGCTGGAACATTCGCCGCGGGAGCGACGACAGATTGGGCGGCATCTTAGCTTGCGTCATAGCTCACCAACAGTAAAACGTCGCCGATCTCGTCCTTGGTTAGTGAGCGGAAGTCGGGCGCGCCGTTTTGTTGCAGCTCGAAGCTCCAAGTCCCGAGAGGCGGGTTGCCGGGCGTAGGAATGGTGGCAGAACAGACGTTCGGCTCAGTCACGCCGCTAACCGGGGCCATCGTAAACGGCCCTGGCGGCAGCGGCGACTGAGGCGCGAGGACGAAGTTCCACGCTGGTCCTGGCGGTCCCGGAGGCCACGCAACAGCGAGCACAGTGAGGGAGGTGACGGAAATCGTTTTGCCGCGCGTCCACGCCGGGAACTTCGAGGGCGAAACGGCGAGCGTGAGAATTTGATTGGGGATGGCCGCAGGGAGCATGACCGCAGCCCCTTCAGTAGCGGCTACCGCGGTTGTGGCCTGCGCGCCGCGCGCAACCGTCCAGGTGGTTTTGCCGCTTCCTCCCACAGCCGTCACTTGCAGAATTTCTGAGCCGATGCTGACGAAGAAGTTCGGCGGCGGGAAACCACTGTAACTCGCCACCGTGATGGAAGTCTGCGAGGGCGTGATTGGCGCAACGAGCGTCGTGGCTGCAGGTGGGATGGCCACAGGTTTGGCCAAGAAAGCCTGCCACGGTGTCAACGGATAGGGGTTGGCGGCGGTCGCGGCGGGGGCCGGGAAATCGTTCTGGGCGCTGAAGACCTTGATCCCGGAGACGGGCAGGTTGGCGGCGTTATCGGCCTGCACCACCGTTTGGAAATCGCCGCCGCCGTCGAGGGCCGTATAGTAGAGATGCAGAACGATATCACCGACGGTCGAAAGGTCAACCTCGTTGTTGATCTGCTGCATTTCAAGATGCCATTGGCTGATGGCGCCGGCGTTTTCGAAGGGCAGGTAGCGCGGGTCCGTGATCTGGTAATGGATCTGGTTCTCGAACAGGCCGGGATCGTCCTGAGCGTTGCTCATAGCGATCTTCTGCGAGTTGGCGGCGTAGTTGTAGACAAAGCGCGGATCGGAGCCAATCGGATTCTCGCCATAGCCCGAGCTGGTATCGGTCGAGACGCGCACTTGGTTGGCGGTGAGCGTCAGGGTGGCCTTGACGTTGTCGAACTTCCCGGGGCTGGGGTAAACAACGCTCACGCTGGCGCGCACCAGGCGGCGATTGTAGTGGCCGGGATAATCGCCGTCAAAGAGCGATTCGGGAAGAGTGAAGTCGCACGATCCAGTGACCAGCAGTTGCTGCAAAGGAGAGTTGTAGGGAGCGGGCTTGAGGGTAGAGAGCGCGTTGAGGGACACAAACCGGCTGAGCTCATAGCGGCGCACGTTCTGCTGCAGGTAGGAGGACTGCATGGTACGCAAATCGTGGCTGAGGGTTTCGCCGGAGAGCAGGCCCTTGTGCAGGCTATCCCAGTAACCGAACTGGATGAAAGAACTGTCAAAAATGCCCAGTTCGATTTGGTAACAGCGCTCCACTTGTTTGCACATCTGGTAGGCAAGCTGGTAGCTTTGGAAATAGGTTTCGGAAAGCCGGGCCGCCATCCAGTCATACAGGCTCTCCGCGGTAAACTTGGTGTTCAGGAAATCGATCTGTTTCTGGATGTTGTCAATCTGTTCTTGATGGAGGATTTGATTCTGCTGCGCGATCTGCAGCGCGAGCATGGCGGCGGCAATCTGAGCATTGGTTTGGGCAATCTGAATCTGCGCCTCGGCTGCCGCTTCGACCCAATTGTCCTTTCGGTGCTGCCAGCCGCCTATCGTCGTTGAGAGTCCCGCAGCGATTTCTACGACGTCGGCAGTGACTGTCAACGCCCTGCCTGCCATATGGCCGGTGTTCCCGGCGTGTGACCCACCGTCGGTGATCGTAGCAACCGGGCTTCCGCCAAACCCTGCAGCCCCCACAGTGAAGTCCGGAAGGGTAGCGGCCACGGCCCCAACCGTTGCCGTGGCGGCGGCGATGATTTTCAGTATGGACGACGCGGCGTGCAGCGCCGCACCTGTAATCTCTCCCGCGTTGGCAAGATCCTGCGAGTTGTTGAAGTTGTATTTCTGCTGCGCCAGTGCCAATGCTTGATTGAGAGCGTCAATGTTGCTCTGCGCCTGCTCGACCTGCCATTCGAGGATCTGATTGGCATCGGTAAGGAGTTGTTGTTGCAGCGTCTGCTGCAAAAGGGCGAGGGCGGCGGCATCGCTCTTCTCGAGCGCCGCCTGCAACGCGGCGCCGTAAGCGCGCACCGCGTTAACGAAGTCGAGCGCCACCGGATAGAGGGAAGTGTAGCGATAGATGGGCGGCGCGGCCCCGATATTCTGAAGCACGCTGCTAAGGTCCACGCCCGCCGCCTGGGCTTTGATGAGCAGGCCGGGATCGATGGGCGCATCGAACAAGGCGAGTTGCAGCGGAGCGCCGGCAATGTTCTGGCAGTGCCGCAGCTTGTAGAGGCGATCGGCAACTTTTGTCCAGTAACCGAGCAACTGTGGATTGGAGGGAATCTTGAAGTAGAAGGTGTGGGGGGCTTGAAGGTGCCCGCCCTTTTTGCCGCCACCGCTTCCGCCCGCGCCGCCGACCACGTTCTCGATTTCCACCCAGGCGTTGGCGAAAGCGTCGAGCAGCGGCTCGAGCCCGGTGAAGGATTGATCGTTATGCTGCGGCGGCGTCACCGCCACCGGCGTCGGGCCGAGGATCTCGGAAGCGATCACATAAATCAAGGTCGCCTCGCTCAGCGCTTCGCGCGATTCGCTGGAGAAGAGGTTGTCGGCCCAGGCGATCAGGTTGTCGAGGTAGGACATGACCGCGGATTTCATGTAGGCGGCGTTGCGCATGTCGGCGAGCAGGAAAGGATTGAAGGGATCCTGGCGCCAACTCTCCACCTGATCGACGGCGTCGTCTTGGCCCTGGTTCACGGCCATCAGAAGCTTGTTGATTTGCTGGGCAATGACCTGGGCGCTGGTGAGACGGTGCAACGGTTTCGGAATCCAGAAACGCTCCGGTACGGGGTCGGTGCTCTGGCGGCTTGGATTAAAGATGTAATTGAACCACTTCTGGGCGTCCTCAAACTGCTGGTTCTGGCTCAGCATTTGGGCGACATAAAGCGGGATGTGGTAGAAGAGCTCCCAATTGTAAACCGAAAAGGCCGCGCTGTAGCTGAAATCGAGAAACTGGCGATCCTGGCTGGCCGCGGTTGGCACCACTGCCGTGCCGCTCAGAGCTGCAGCTTTCGGTGTTCCCACGCCACGAGCCACAAACCACGTTGTCTTGTTGGCGGCGAGAACCCACAGAATCTCCGAACCGATTTTCACAAAGAAGTTGGGCGACGGGTCCCAAATATTCTCCGTAACGGTAATGGTCGTTTGGGACGCGGAAATGTTCGCTGCCAGCATGGTTTGGGCGTCATCGTGGTCCCACTCAATCGGCGGGCTCGGCTGGTAGCCGGCCTGGAAGCTGAAGACATCGGCGCCGCTGGGACCAATCTGGTCCGGGTTCTGTTGCAGGATGGGATCGTAGAGCAGGTCAAAGCCTCCCCCGGCAAGTTGATTCCAGAACAGACGGGTGAACGGGTGATAGAATCCGTGGAAAAAATAGCGTATTTCGTAGGGGACGTTCCTCGGGTTTGAGGGTGGCACGGGCGAGAACTTCCTCCCCCTCCAGTAGTATTTCGGGCTCTCCACGTAGTAGGAGCGCCGATTGTCCTGAAAGAAGAAGTAGGAGGCCGGATTGAACGCCAAGTCGGTGTTTGGCCCGACGACCGAGAAAGGAATATCGGCGGCGCCGAGCAGCAGGAGCGGGCCCAGATCGAGGCCGCTGGCCGGCAGGAACATGAGCGGCCGGGTTTGAATCGGTCCCTGGTTGGGGTCGGCAGGCAGCGTCTCCAGCGCACCCGCTTGCGGAGTAAGAAATAATTCACCGTCAAGATCTTTCTCGGGCGCGCTCAGCGGCAGCAGGGGTTTAGCGTCGGGGCCATAGGTGCTTTGCGCGTACGGGTACAGCTTCATCACCGCGCCGTGAATGGCGATGCTGAGGTTGTTCAATTCCAGGTCGCTAAAGCGGCCGTCGAAGACCGCGCGCCCGACGTGAACCGCCGTCGGCGACGTTGCCGCCGCCTCTCTCGCAGCGGCATCCGCAGTAAAAGCGGCGGCCAAGTTGTCGAGGGCGACAGTGAGCGCACCGCTCGTATTGGCTGCGTTGGCGAGGGTAGCGGCGGCCGCGGCTGAGTAAACTTCGGCCGCGGCGATGTCTCCAGCCTTGTAGTCGCCAAAACGAAACACGTCAACCCACAGATTGACGCCATAGCCCGCCGTGGGCGCGGGCGAATGCACCTTGATCGTGTAGAGAGACTCGACTGACTTGGTGTCGCTGACGGAGCTGGAGTTGAGCAGCGGCTTATCGAAGAGCTTGCCCTTCGATGCCTGTGCCGGCGCCCAGCTACCGTTGCGAAAGATCGAGAAGTGGACGCCGAGCGTAACGTAGCGCTCCACATCCTGACTCGGCGGGCTGCTCGACGGCTGGGCCGCCGGCAGTTGCTGCTTTGGCTCGTTCGATACCTTGACGTCGATCCAGAAGAGGCAAAGGCGCCCTCGGTAAAGGGCGGGGACGACCTGATAAGCTTTGATATCGAGCGGAATCTGGGTCCAGCCCGTCCAGGCGCCGCTGTCGGTGCGCTTGGATTTGACCAGGGACCGGAGGTAGAAAACGGGTGGATCGGCCAGTGAGCGGGCGACGACATAAATGGTTCCGGTCTTTGGATCTTCGCACGTGCCGGTGACCAAGAGGTGGGCCAGCCCATCCAGCCGGTCGATGTAATTGAGCACCACGGTCTCGAGATAGTCCGTGGTGCTTTGGCCCTGGCGCACCTCCTGCTCGAACTTCTGGTAGATCTCAGTGCGGTTGGGGCGCTGGGATTCGATCAGCCAGTTTTCGGGGTAGAGAAAGACTTCGCGGTTGGCCTCCCAGATGCGGTAGCGCTTCACCCATTCCCATTGGCTCCAAGTATCGTCCTTGTTGAGGTCCACAACCACGGCAGGCGCCTCGAGATTCATCAGGCAGCGCTCGACGAAGATCTGGACGGCGATGTAAGCCTGGACGACGCGCGAGGTTACTTGGCACGAAGTCATCTGCACATCAATCAGGAAGTAGTTGAAAAGGCCGTCCGAGTCTCCATAGCCGCCATGGCCGATGAGGTAGGACTGGAGGGCGGCGGAGCGGTGGTCGCGGATGGGATTCATGAGCTTGGGTGCGAGCGCCAACCAGGCGTCGTTGCTCGGCTGTTGGGCCTTGAGGGTGCTGAGCGCGTCGGTGGCCATGAGCTCGGCCTCCGGTTCGTTCAGCGGGACGGCGCCCCAGCCAACCATCTGCAAGCCGGTGGCACTGGCTGCCGTAGCCATCGCTTCCAAAATGCGGAGGCTATCGTAAGTTGCCGGCACGCGGTAGTCGCCCGGGAAGACAAGACCGAGCGCCGTGGCGAAGGCCGAAATATCCATTAGCGACCAGCCGGTAATGATAGAGAGGGCGATTTGGGCCGCAGTCGGGTTGGCGAAGGCGCCACCGGGACCAACGCCGCCGATAATGTCGTAAAGCGTCTGCACCGGCGACGACGGCGGCGCGGCGGTAAAGAGGCGGGCCAGCTTAACCACGAGCAGCGTTGTCGGTAGCGGCGACAAGCTCAGCGCCGGTTGGCCAATTGCCACCGGGAGCTGGGCGAAGTCAAGTCCGCCATAAACGCCGGCATGGGCGAGCAACCAGGAGAGGTCGGAAGCGACCAGATGAAGCCCGCGAACCAGGACGCCAGCTTTGTCGAAAAGCTGGATGGCGAGAAACTGGTTGGGAAAGCTCGTCTGAGTGACGGCCGGTAAACCGTTCATGGCCGTCGTTGCCGGAGTGACGGAAACGTGGTTCACGCCGCCCGGCTGGGCCGTGTTCGTAGCCGTGACGCTGCTCCCGGGCGCGCCGGGCGTTAACGCCGTAAGTGTAATTACGCCGCTTGACGCGGTGCAGGGAGCCAGAAACGCGTTCGCGCCCGCCACGGCCGCCGAGGCGTTGATGGCCGCCGCGAAGTCAAGCGCCGACTGGCTGGCGTGGCCAATGTCGGCTGCCACCAGCGCGTACGTGACGGTGAACTTGTGTCCCACATTGTCCGTGAGCACCGTCTGCAGCGTGTCGCCGGCGGCAGGGACTCCGCCCACGGTGATGGTTCCCGTCGGAGCCACCAGCGCCGGCTCTTCCAGCAACGCCAGCAAGGTCTTCCCACCTACCGGAACCTTGAGGTTTTCCAGGATCAGCCTGGTGACGTCGGGGGCCAGTCCGGTGGAGCTGGCGACCGCGGCGATGATGTCGCCACCGACGTCGCTACTGACCGTCGCATTGATCAATGCCCCAGACGCAGCGGTGCCCAACTGCGCGCGCGATACCGTCCAGGTAGTGTTGCCGGTACCGCCGACAGCGGTCACCAGCATAATCTCGAAGCCGATGGAGATGTAAAACGGCGGCGATGGAAGTCCAGTGTCGCCGGCGACAGCGATGGAGGTGTCCATGCTCCCTATGGCCGCTGCGAGGGTAGTACCGCCCGCGGGCAGCTTGGCGGCCAGTTGCACGGCTTGCAGCGTGGTAGTGATTGCTGCAGGAGTCATCTGCGTGGCTGTCGCCCACCCGCCGATGATCGAGGAGGAGGGCGGCGTGAGCAGGTAGGTGATCGCGTCGAGGGATAGGCCCGAGTGCTGCAGGTCCGTGGCCTGGGCCAGGAAAGCAAGGGTGGCGGCCGGTGAAGCGAGCAGCAGGTTTACAGCTCCCGCCGGGTTGGCCGGAGTGGCCGCAGTGGGATTGAGCAGTGCGGCTACGCTCAGCAGGTTAGAAATTGAATATTTCGACGCCACGGCCAGGGCGTTAACGCGGTAAATCAGGCTGAGATTGGCGAGTGTGAGTTTGTTGTCGGTGAGGGCGATGAGCGCGGCAGCGTCGGCGCCGGAGACGCCGAGCGCGGCCTGAATCGCGGGCAGGTGATCGCCCAGCTTCGGGTTGGCAATGGCGCCGTTCGCGGGCAAGGCGGCCAGGTCCGCGTCAGGGGCAACCCAGGTTACGGCCGGATTCAGGAAGGTCCGCGCGTAGAGCGAAGTGGTGGCGCTGCCATCCGGATCCCGGTGCGAGGCGGTGTCAATATCCTGGTAGAAGGCAAGTAGCTGATCCACCGCCAGGCCGGTCGAGGTCTGAAGCTGCGCGAAGTCATTTAAGGCAATCAGCGTATTCTGGTCCAAAGCATTATTGCCGACGCTCGCAGCCTCCAGGAGCAAGTCGAGTTCCCACATCTTGTAGATCGAGCAGCGCCAGAGCCTGAGGAAACGGTGGGCGCGGTCGAGGAAACCGGGATCGAGCGGCGCCGGAGAGAGCGCCTGGATTTGGGTATTGCATGTATCGTCAATCCCCTTGATGGATATGTCGAGCGCTTGATGCACCCATACGACGCGCAGAAGCTCGAGCAGAGACTCATAGGTGATGGACGCGGCGCGGAGAAAGACGGGTACCGTCGCCAGACCGCCCGGGTCCGCGGAGAAGTCCGCTGTGTTCCACGTTTTCGCCAAATAAGGGGTCGAGGTATCGGAGGTCGTGACGAGGTTTTCGGCAATCACATTCATGCCGTAACGCTCGGCGGCGACAGCGGCATGCTGGGCGACCGTCGCACCGACGGGCAAAAGCGCCTTGCGCAATTGCCAAAGCGGCAATTTCCATTGCAGAAGATAGGTGCGCAGCGCGTCGAGTCCGGTGCTGTACGGCAGCGATTGGGGATAGCTGGCGCTGAAGAGCGTCTTATACGCGGCCTCGTTGAAATATTCGGGCGCGGCGCTGAGATCGGCCGCGGTCACGTCCGCCGAGGTTTGTTTCCACTCCGGGTTAAGGGTGGAGGCAAACTTCACCGCCGCGCCAGCCGCGGCGGGCGCCGCACGGGTGCCCTCCTGGCCGCGAGAGACCGTCCAAGTCGTGTTGCCGACGCCGCCCACCGCCGTCACCAGAAGAATTTCGTCGCCAATCGAGACATAGAAATTGGGCGGCGGGAACCCGGCGTCACTGGCGACGCTGATGGAATTCTGCGAGGGCGTCGTAATCGCAAGGGCGAGAGCAGTGTCCGCCGTCGGTGGCGGGCTGATCTTATCGGCCAGCAGTTCGTTCACCAGGTCGATATAAGGCAGCTCGGTGTCGGTGTTCGGGCAGTTCAGAAGCAGGTGGCGAATGTCCGGCCGCCGTTCGTCGAGCACGTCGAGCGCCGTCTTGCCGCCCTGCTGGTTTTTGTGATTGCGGAGCCACATCAGAAGGTCGCAAAGATAGGCGGCCGGGCTGAGCACGGAAGTGCAATCGTCGGTGGCGCAATAATCCTGCGACCCAAACAGCGTGGCCAGCGACTGGTCGCGCTTAATCGCATCCTGCGTTATCTTATCGCGGTATGGAACATCCCCCATGGCCTTGGGCCAAAGTCCCACCGGGCCGTTGTTCATCTCCATGTAAAGCGAAACCGCGCTGGCGTAAGTCTGCGCTGCCGCCTGATACACCTGGATCGCGTCGGGCTCGGCGAGGCCGGCAGCAGTGGCTTGGACTACGAATTGCTGTTGCCCGACTGAAGCGATCTGGGTGGCCGAAGTGATGCCGAGCCCGAGCACGGTCTGGGCTACATCGGGGTTTGGCGCCACGCGCACCACGCGCTGGAAACTTCGGACGTTGGCCACCACCGCGGCCTGGTCCTCCCGGCTGATTCCGGCGAACGCCTGGTCGCCTTGAGCGGCGAGATAAGCCGGCACGCTGTCCGTGAGCAGTTCGAGGCTGGGGTTGTTCTGGAAGAATTGAATCAGCGGTTGCTGCTGGGCCGGCGGAACGAAATTGCCCGCGGCGATCCGGCTGGTGAGGGCTGTGGTCGGGAAAGCCTGGGTGACGCTGGTGTACACCGCCTGGGCGAAGACCTCCGCCGGCGTGGCTGTCGCCGTGGCATCGATCCCCGGCGGCGGACCGGTCTGGTCCACCAACTGGACCCAATCCTGCGCGCTGAGCCGGGCGAGATCGGCCAGCGTCTTGTAAGTTCCGTCCGTAAACCGCTGGACTAGGGTCTGAACCAAAGGAAGGGAATTTGTGACGAAGGCGCCGACGGATAAGGCTTGCTCAATCGCCGCCGCCTCCGCCGCCGTGAATCCGTGCTGGCCGTCGCCAAGGGTGGCCCAAAATACGCTCATCGACTGCGTGTTGGCCGCCAACGCCTGGGAGAACGCTTGCTGCTTGGCTGCCGGCAGCGCCACCACATCAAGGAGCTGGCCCAGAGTCGCATTCCCGCCAAGGTAAGGCTGATTGAGGAGGTCGATGGTGCGCGCCGCCTGGAGTTGCTTGACGAAATCGGGAATGAGGGGGGTGAATTGGGCGCCGATCAGGTCAAGCGCCACTGCGGCGGTCAGCGTGCTTTGCTGCACGCCGGCGGACAGAGCGAAGATCAGCGAGCCGATGCTCTGCACCAGCGCCGCGATCGCGGTGAAATTCTGGCTGGCATCGAGCAGCGGGCTGGGTAACGACGCTGGCACTCGCTGGCGGAGGAAGGCGTAAAACGCGGGTGCGGGAATTTTAAACGCCGCTTCAAGCCGCGCCGAAATCGCGACGCGCATCACGACTTCGGTGCTCTTGCTCAGTTCGCGCGCCAGGAACGAGATGTCCTGGTGAGTGGCGTCTTCGGCCAGCTCGCTGAGCTTGAGCCTGCCCAGCAAAGGCTTGATCGAGGCCATCAGCGTGGCCCACTCAGACTGGTCCGGCACTTCCAGGTTCAGATTAATCTCCAGCGCCGGTTGCGCCTGGGTTAATGGCGAAACGAGTGGCGCGTCAAGGTGCTCGGACCGCGCCTCGACGACGAGAAGCAGCGGGAGTGGCACGTTCTTGGGGACCTTGTACTTGAGATGAAAGCGCCCCTGCTCAGAGGTTTCTCCCGAAGCGAGCTTTTTGCGTTGGCGGATGTGCTGCCACCAAACAACCACGCGCGCCCCGTAGAGGGGTTCGTTCTTACGTCCTCTAACGCTGCCGTGTATCTCGTACACTTTTCCCTTTTCGTCCATGACACCCTCTCGAGTTCTGTGGGATGGCTTCGGAGTATACACCCTGCACCAAGTCGCCGCAATGCTGTATTTGAGTGTGTCGCAGCAAAGTGAAAAGATCCTATTGCAGCAAAGTAAGAAGTTCCTGTTGGAAACCGGCAAACTATCGGGATGAACAAACAACAGGAGCTGTGGATGACCCCGAGAGAACGGGATCGGTTACAGGTATTGCACGAAGCAGAAAAGGGACACCTGACGCAGAAGCAGGCGGGGGTGCGGTTGAAGGTGAACGAGCGCTGGGTAGGGACAACCCCAACTGGCCATTTCTCCTAAGAAAGTAAGAAGGATTCTTGCGAGCCAGGGGCTACAAAATAGCCTCTCAAGTAATTTGTCCGGTTAAATTTGCACGTAGCAGCGCGCCTCCCCTTCGGTAACCGGGTGATGCGCGCCGGTCGAGGATTATCGGTTTGGGGTTTCTATTTGCGGAAGATGGGTTCACCGGACGGATACAAAAAATCAGAAGCAACTTGGGAGCAAGACCGGCCATTTTTCACTCGAAGGCGACTTTTCGGGACTTCCCAAGGGGGTGAAAAGCAAGACGGGCCACAGGTTGAAATAGAGCTCGATCACTTTCACACGGTAGAAGTCACAGGTTCGAATCCTGTATCGCCCACCCTGCGGCCTGAATCTCGTGCCAGGGGCGCCTCACGATAACGCGCTGATCACCGGGCAAAGTCGACGATGCCAAACCTTGTTGGCACGTGAAAACCTGGGCTTCCTGTTGTACTCCAGGAAAGAAAATGTCTTTGAGTTCCATTCCCGCCTCCATCGATGTGAAAGAGATTGAGCCTCCACTGGGAACCAGCAGAAATGCTTTTTACGCCCAGGGAGGCGACGGGAATGCGGATCTCGCAAGTCCAGATGTGATGGGCAGAATCGATATGAGTGGCGTGCTCGAAATGAGAGTTCCAATTAGCGTCAGCCACCATGGGCGTCTTATCTTTGTTAATCTTGAGATCGACCCATTGATTGTTCGGCGCCACTTCGAACTCGTAGTAATGGTTCACCCGCTCTGGGATAGGGTTGATGAAAGCCTCGACCACGTCGCGGTCCCAGAGCCCCCACTTCTCAACCGCCGGATCTTCACCCTTGAAAACATTCAGGGTCGTGTACTTGCAGCGATAGGCCAAATAGACACTAGTGGTAGTCCAGACGCTAGCGACTTCCGTTTCTGACTGCGGATAGTTCTGGGAGACCCAGGCGCCGTGATCGAAATGCATCCAATGGGCACGCCTCCAGACACCCTTCGCGAGATTTCCGTCCGGCGTAAAGTCTCGGGATGAAAACTTGGAAATGATGCGAAGATTGCTGGTATAAGGGCTCGTTTCCTTCATTGTCTTGCCCCTGGCTGCTGCAAGCCTTTTCGTTGTCATCATCGCATGGCTTGTTTGGGAAATGCCTCGCGAAGGGGCGGAAACCAGGGCTGGGATACAAGCGGCAAACAACATTGTCCCGCAGAGCTTTTTGAAGGTCGAGTAATTCACGGAAGATATCCTCCAGTAATTAACGGGCCGGCCGTTCGTGCCGGCCTCAGGGTTTCAACGATGAACATAGCAGTATACAGCAGTTTTGCAAACTGATTGATTGACGATCAGTTTTTTGCCGGAGTAACCTTCAGCATGCGATAAGAACGAAATTCCATGACCTGGGAGAAACCAGTGGTGTCCAATAAAAGTTCGAGGATTACTCTCTAACTGATGGCGCGAGTGTGGGGGAGGGTTGAGGATTCGATTTCACTTCTTACCCTTTGTTTGGCGCCATCTTACTGTCTTCCAGTCCAGCCCGGAGTCAGTTGATGAATTCAGGCTAAACTGTTTTTTCGCAGCTCATGGAGTTCCTTCCGCGTTACCCATTTCAGTCCTGCGCCGAGCGGCATTGCGATGGGCGCATCGATGCCGATTTCGCTCAGTCCCTGATTCGCACCGCCCGCGACCTTTATTACCACGACCCTTTCGGTGTGGAACTGGACGAGACGGTCTACGCCTTCGACTCCACGCCCATCGATCGATGCCTCGACTTATTCCCCTGGGCGCCATTCCGGCGCCGCAAAAGCGCGGTCAAAATTCACGCCTTGCTGGATCTGCGGGCAGCATTCCGGCCCGTGTTTATGGGACTCCGGGCCGCATCTTCGCAACTCATCCTAAAATAATCCGCCGAGATCGAGAGTAACGACCGAAACCAGGATGATCGCTACTGCTGCAAACAAGAGCCGGTGTGTTACTCGGGAGGTGCCTTTCCACTCGCCGATCATAAGGCCTGCCAGGCTAGAAACTATTATCGTCGCAGCAACGAAGAGAACCCACCCAACTGACGTCCCGTATTTGCCGATGACCGTTGCGCCCATCCCATAACCAATAAAGCCTCCGAAGGAAAGCAGGGCCATCCCAATGCAAAGCGTTGTTTCTTTCGCTTTGCCGTCCCCGAGGAATAATGACCATCCGTGATTGCGGAATAGAAGGAACGAACAATAGATCAGGTTCGGGATGAAGCTAGCTCCGAACAAGAGGGCCCAGACAGCATAGGTCGAGGTTGCAGAATTGCCGCCTCGTTGAATACTATTGCGAATGATCTCGCCACTGAAGGAGAACCCGAGATTAATGCTGGACCCCAAAATACCGGTGAAAATGCAAATTGCGAGTCCTGTGCCGAAGCCCCACGGAAAGGCCTTGGCCCGTGGAATCGCTCCCATCTGCTCCCCTTCCCTTCGGTGGCCCGCCACGCCATAGAGTACCAACCCAATGATGAGGATTAGCATCCCCACTAAGAGCAGAACACCCTGCGGGCGAAGCAGGTCGGCGGCGTGTAGTAATATCAGCGGAACGAGAGCACCCGAAACACAACTGACACCTGAGACGACTGCGATTGCGACGGCAATCCCTACTGATACGATGCCCAGACCGTAGGTGACCTGGGCGATTCCCAAAAGAAGCCCGAAACCCAGGGGAACAAACAGGACGCGGCTCGGCGTGCTAGCGTAAACCGCCCACAGGTTGGGGACGAAGCTGATCGCCAGCATCCATGGCAGAATCAGGAGCGAAAAAAGCGAAAACAACAACCACGTGTTTTCCCATCGCCACTGGCGGGAGTACTTCATCGGCAATGCAAAGGTTCCGTTGAAAGCGCCACCCACAGAAATGATGCCTATGCCTAACCAGAAGGAACTCGCCACCCTTTGACCTCACTTCCTCCCGACTTCTTCATCAGGATCCCAATTGCTTGCGATCTGCCCATTCTTCTGACACTGAATCTTGGTGCAAAGAATAAAAGCTGGCGCTGGTTTCTTTTGCGATCCGTCTCCACAGGAGAGTAACGACTCAAAATTCAACTTTAATGTACATGGTTTTGAAATGGCTTGCAGTATTATTAGAATCGCTGTCTTCTTCGCGACCGAGAACCTCAGGCGGCGTTGGGTCCGAGATATCTCCGGACAGAGCTTTGCTGGACTTTTAATAGCGAAGAGGCGACCGTGCAGTAGAACGTGTCGCGCTTGGTGAGCAAGAGTCGTCCAAATCCTCCGCTCAGCCGCAAGACTGTTCTCATCGCCCCGAAGCGGCTACCTTCCGGCACATACAGGCGAACTCTTTCACAGCCGTCGGAATGTAGGCGGCGCGGGGGAAAAACATAGCAACCTGGCAGTACATCGGCCCCTCTTTGGTGCGCAACCAGTGAAGGTGATCGCCGGTGGCACGGCGTTTCGATAAAAGGCCGATCTTGTTGCTCCCCGCCAACATCTTCTCGACAGATTCCTCGGTCTCCAGCTCCATGGTGATCTTCGGGACCAGTTGCGCTTTAGCAAACTGATGCTCCAACATTTTTCGCAGGTGGGTACCCTTCGCGTACACGATGAATGGGTACTCTATCAAGTCGGACAAGGAAACAATTTCCTCCTTCCCCAGCGGGTGCTGTCTGCTGACAACAAAAACAAACTCCTCCTTATAAAGGGGTTCGTATTCCACGTCCCATTTTCCCTTCAGTAGAGATGTGGGCACAAGGATGATCCCAAGGTCCACTGTCTGTTTGGAGATCTCCTGGATCAAGTGCTCGGCAGTCTCCGTGACCACACATATTTCGATGCCCGGAAATTCTCTTTGAAAGCGTTCGGCGACGTGCTGCAAGTACATGAGCATGGGGGTGCCGGTCCCGATGCGGATATGGCCGGTAGAGAGTTGATTCAATTCCATGATCTGGCGACCAGCGCTGGCAATATCCCTATTGATGCGTTGAGCGAGATCAACGAGGATGCGTCCCGCATCCGTCAGTTTGACCTCTCTCCCCACTCTTAGCAGAACGCGGTCGTGAAACTCATCCTCCAGCATTCGGACGGAACGGTGGAGCGCCGAATGAGACGTATGGAGGTGTTTGGCGGCTTTTACATACCCTCCCTGCTCGACAACGGTCAGGAATACCTGGAGTTGACGCAGATTCATAGCTTTGCAGTGAATGTATCACAAATTAGACAGGCTGGGTTCAAAAATTCTAATTGACTCCACTCACTGGCTCACGCCAGAGTAGAGTGGATCGCCACATTCCAGCTGGTACTTAGTGCCGTAAGTTCGCGGTATGTGTACGCCAGTTAAGCCGCTTGTTTGCCGATGGTTGCAATAACTGCCACTTTCGTCACCAAGTACTAGGGAGCAAACACTAAAGAGCGTTTCAGGGGCCCAGGACAGCGTCATGGATCCAGCAGCCCGTGGTTAAAGTGAGTTTTTGGCCTTCGATGCCGAGACCACCTGGCAGGCGTGTGAACTCGAAAG
>Ga0307373_10006612_pt1 | contig 18374 bp, 15 predicted proteins | sample OX2MG_FD_202534 | JGI IMG/M metagenome (GOLD analysis project Ga0307373, IMG submission 202534) | Soil microbial communities from Risofladan, Vaasa, Finland - OX-2 | ecosystem: Environmental > Terrestrial > Soil > Coastal area > Acid sulfate soil | place: Finland: Risofladan, Vaasa | collected...
ACGGCCTGTACCCGGTCGAGAATCTCCTCGATGGTCTGTCTCTCGTTATAAACAGGAATTACTACAGACAACCAAGGTCGATGCGAGCTAGAATCCACTGCGCTTAGTCTCCTTATCGGATGCTGGGACGGACAACCCTGTCCCATTTTCTATTTTTTGCCGGCGAACACATCATATTTCTCGCCTAAAGTTTCCTGGGCGAAAGGTCGAAAAGGAAAGTTGAAAGCCGCCGTGGAAGTGCTTTTAGCGTCCGGGCGATATAGGCGGATCCGGGACCGCGGGGCCGCGTGACAATTTTTTTAGTATCCTGTTAAAGACCAACAGGGTCAGCTGTACCGAAACTGTATCTTGAGTCAGTTATGTCCCAAATGGTACAAATGCCAAAGTCCGTGGTTACATATAGGTTAATCCGCCGGGTGAAAAGGGGCAGAATGCGCGACGCAATAGGCAAGGCTCGGGTTGGCGCGGTTTTGCTCGCATGCTTATTGTTCGCGGGTATCGCTCAGGCGACCGATTACCATGTCGCTACCAACGGCAATTCCAGCGGAAATGGCAGCCTGAGCAGCCCCTGGGATCTGCAAACGGCCTTGAATCAACCCGCTTCGGTGCATCCCGGCGACACAATATGGGTTCAAGGCGGCACTTACCACTCGGCCAGTTCAGACGGTTTCACGAACCTCCTCAATGGAACTGCCAGCAATCCAATTATCGTCCGAAACTATAACGGGGAGCGCGCAACCATCGACGCTCACGGAACGAGCATGGGATTGGCGATTTACGGCTCCTATACCTGGTTCTGGGGGCTTGAGGTTCTCGATTCCACGACTCAGAGGGTCAGTTCGAGTCCATCGCCAACCAATACTGCCGGGGTTGGTATCTATGGACCGGGCATCAAGTGCATCAACATGGTTGTGCACGATACCGAGGAAGGATTCAGCGGCTACAACGCCTCGCCCGACTCGGAATATTACGGCAACCTGAGTTACTACAATGGCTACGTCGGAACCGATCGCAACCATGGGCACGGGATGTACTTCCAGAACGACACAGGGACCAAGATCGTCTCCGACAACTTCGTGGGAGACAACGCAAACGAGGGGATTCAAATCTACGGCAGCGGCAATGCCACCGTGAATGGATTCAGCATCACGGGAAACACTCTGTACAACAACGAGTCTTGGCCGGCGCCGATTTATCAATACAACCTGCTGATCGCCGGTGGGGGCACCAGGAAAAATATCCAGGTTCAGAACAACTATAGCTACTTCCCTCTGACAGCGGGCGGAGGATACTTCATGCTTGGCGGGTACGATCCCGGCCAGGACATGGCCATTCAGAACAATGTGCTGGCCGGCGGTTATGAATCCATGATTGTCGAGCAGGAAGACGGCCCCGTGTCGTTCACGGGGAACACGATCGTAGCGTCCTCGGCGGGGATTCGGGCCGTCGGTTTAATCATGGACCCCGGCATAGGTTTGTCGAGCTACACGTGGGACAACAACACCTATTACGATTTGAGTCCCTATCACTTTTTCTTCGGGACAGTCAGCGGATCGGACACCAGTGGCACGAATACCGGCTTTTCGGCTTGGCAGGCGAACACAGGCTTGGACGCTCACAGCACGTATTCTCAGAGTGCGCCCACCGGAACCTGGACCTACGTGCGACCCAACAAGTACGAAGCAAAACGCGCCAACATCACAATCTATAATTGGAATCTGCTTCCCAAGGTCAGCGTGGACCTGTCGAGCGTACTGAGCCCCGGCGACCAATATGTGATTCAGGATGCGCAGAATTTCTATGGACCGCCCGTTGTAAGTGGCACATATTCCGGAAGCCCCGTGGCAATCCCAATGACCGGCTTGACCAAAGCCGCGCCGATCGGATTTGCAACGCCGGCCCATACCGCGCCCCAGTTCGGAACCTTCATCGTTTTGCCGGTTGGCGCATCGTCCGGCGCGCCGCCACGGTCTTCCGATACAACTCCTCCGAGCGTGTCGATTTTGTCTCCGCTCTCGGGGGCGAGTGTATCGGGCAGTCTTACGGTGTCGACCTCTGCCTCGGATAATGTCGGAGTGGCCGGTGTTCAGTTCCTATTGGATGGCAGCGACCTTGGTTCCCAGATCACCACGGCGCCGTATTCCATCGTCTGGGACACCACAAAAGCCGCTGCCGGCTCCCATACCTTGGAAGCCGTTGCGCGAGACGCAGCCGGGAATACCTCATCGGCCAGCATCACGGTCAACGTCAGCAATGGAAGCTCGACTCCGAGTAGCCAGGCGGTTGCCAGCTTTGTCCGCTCCGATGTCGCGACGCAGGGAAATTGGAAGGGCGCGTACGGGGCAGACGGTTATTCCCTGGCCGATAATTCCCAGAGCATCCCAGCCTACGTAACGTTCGCCGTGCAGAATCAGTCCACTTGGATATGGAGCGCCAGCATGACGGACCCGAGGGGACTTGAGAAAGCCAGCGGGGCTGGAAATCTCGCGGCGGCCTGGTACCAGCCTTCCACTTTCAATTTTGACGTGAATTTCACCGATGGGAATTCGCATCCTTTCGCTCTTTACAGCGTGGACTGGGACAGTAAAGGAAGATCCGAGACCATTCAAATCGTGGATGCCTCCACGAATGCCGTGCTCGACAGCCAAAATATCTCGAGCTTCGTGAACGGAGTCTATCTCGTCTGGAATATTTCGGGGCACGTCAAGATCAGTGTCACCTCGACCGGAGGCCCCAACGGCGTCGTTAGCGGAGTCTTTTTCGGACCAGTGAACACGAGTGGAGCCGGAGGGCCGGCCGCCAGTTTCATCGCTTCCGACACGACCACGCAGGGAAATTGGCAAACGAAGTATGGCGCCGATGGATATGCGCTGGCGGGCGTCAGCGCTCAAACCACTCCCATCTATTCTTCATTCGCCCTGGGGAATCAGTATAACTGGACGTGGGCCGCCAGCACCGCCGATCCGCGGGCGCTCAAAACCGCGACCGGTTCAGGCAGGCTTGCCGAGGCTTGGTATGGCCTCCCGAGCTTCTACATTGATGTGAATCTCACGGACGGAACGTCACATCAAGTTGCACTCTATGCAATCGACTGGGACGGCAAAGGAAGAGCGGAAACCATTCAAATCGTCGATGCGGCCACGAACGCGGTATTGGATACGCGCAGCATCTCGAACTTCACGAACGGGATCTACCTGGCATGGAACCTTTCCGGCCACGTGAAGATCAACGTCACCGCAACGAGCGGCCCGAACGCGGTGATCAGCGGAATCTTCTTCGGAACGAGCACGCCGAATGTGAACAGCACGTCCGCCAGTTTTCTAGGAACGGACACCACAACGCAGGGAAATTGGAAAGGGGTCTACGGCTTGGATGGATACGATATTCCGGATACGAATACCAATGTCCTCCCGGCCTACGTTGTGTTCACTCCACAGAATCAGGCGAACTACACCTGGACGAGCTCTGGAACCGAGACGCGTGACTTGCAAGTATCGTGGAGCAGCCCTACCAACATTCGGCAAGCGAGTTGCTGGTACACTTTGTCCAGCACTACCTACGATCTCGATGTCAATCTGACGGATGGAAACGCGCACCAGCTCGAACTCTACGCTCTGGATTATGACAATCAGGGCCGGGCGGAAACGATCCAGGTGACGGATGCCGTCAGCGGCGCCGTGCTGGATACTCGAAACGTCACCAACTTTACGCAGGGAATCTATTACATCTGGAAGCTCTCGGGGCACGTGAAGATCAGTGTCACGCTAATCGCCGGCCCCAATGCTGTCATCAGCGGAGCGTTTTTCAAATAGAGGGCGAGAGACCCGCTCAGGATTTCACAGACCCTCTTTTACAACGTGCGCTGCTTGGAGCGTCTACAGCAGTTCTGGCGGGCATTGCTCACCGACAATGGCCAATAATGCTCCGCAAACCTGCCTTCTGGAGCCAATATCGACCAATTTGAGCCATTTTCTGCCATAAATCGGCCTCATCCGCCAACCGCAGTCAATTCCCTTCCCTAACGAAGTCGAAACCATGATTGCCTCCGGTCCTGCCGAGTTACCCTAGATTATAATTTGCAATAAAGTATACGTACATGCGATCGACCGCGGACTGCACCGCGATCGCGCTCGCGGCAGAAAAACTCCTTACATGGTCAGGGGGAAGCGGAAAATAGAAACGATCCTTCTCGGAGTGCGTCCGCGAGCAAATGTTCCCTATTGAACCAAAATTGGCTCTCTTTTCGGCCCGCAACAGCTAGTAGGACATGAAGTTACAGTCAGTGTTCCAGACCGGAGTACATGTACCAAATCTGGTCACTAGTACAGTGACGTCAAACCTCTTACTGGTTATACGCTCGACACGTGAAAAAACGTCTAGCACTCAACTTAAAGCATCGCAAGCTTCTGATCGCGCTCGTGTGCTTGGTACTTGCAATTGTCGTTCCTCCGATCAAGCCTGCCAGCGCTGCCCCGCCCCGCCCGCAACCTTCGCCGACAGCGTCCACAGCGGCGGGAGCGACGGCCAGCTTTATCCGGAGTGATACGTCGACTCGGGGAAACTGGCGCGGCGTCTACGGAACGGATGGATATTGCGTAGCCAACGATTCGCAGATTATCCCGGGATATGCTTCGTTTGCGGTTCTGAACCAGATGAACTGGACCTGGGCGTTCAGTTCCAGCGATCCGCGAGCGCTCGAGACTAGCAGCCGTCCGGGCAGGATTGCGGCTGCCTGGTATAGCGCCTCTAGTTTCAGTCTCGATGTTAATTTCACCGACGGTAATTCCCATCCGGTTGCGCTGTACGCAGTCGACTGGGATGACAACGGAAGGGCTGAAACGATACAGGTCCTGGACGCAAATACAAATGCCGTCCTGAACAGTCAGAATATTTCCAACTTTGCCGGCGGAATTTACCTCATCTGGAATGTTTCCGGGCACGTCAAGATCAATGCGAGTGCGACGGCTGGTCCCAATGCGGTGATCAGCGGGATATTCTTCGGTGGTGCGGCCACCAATGCCGCTGCGGCGGCGACTTTTGTGCGCTCGGACACGGCCACTGCGGGGAATTGGCAAGGTGTATACGGGGCGGACGGGCATTCGTTGACCGGCGATTCTCAAAGCATTCCGGCATATGCCGCATTCGCCATTCAAAGCCAGTACAACTGGACATGGGCATCCAACCCCACCGATCCAAGAGCGCTGGAGACGACGAACCGCACGGGAAGAATTGCGGCCGCCTGGTACAACTCCAGGGGCTTCAGCCTTGATGTCAACTTCACCGACGGTAATTCTCATGAGTTTGCATTGTATTCCGTGGACTGGGATGCTCGACGCAGATCCGAGGCGATTCGGGTGGTGAACGCGACGACCAACGCCGTGTTGGATAGCCGGAGCATTTCCGGTTTCGCGGGTGGAATCTACGTGGTCTGGAACATTTCCGGACACGTCCGAGTAAATATTTCCACCACGGGCGGCCCAAATTCAGTGGCGAGCGGGGTTTTCTTTCAGGGTGCGGGAGCCTCCAGTAGCGATTCCGCAACCGGTACCGGCAGCCCCGCCACCGGTCAGGGTCAGCTCTCGGTTTCTCCCGCGTCTCTGGCTTTTGGAAATGTGAATGTCAGCGGCAGCTCCTCGAAATCGGTTGCCATTTCCAATTCCGGCACGTCGAACGTCACAATTTCGAGCGTCAGTATTTCCGGCGCGGGCCTCAATGCCAGCGGTTTGTCGGGAGTTACCCTGAACCCTGGGCAGACCACAAGTCTAAGCGTGACCTTCGCTCCGGCGGCAAGCGGAAGTGTAACCGGCGGCGTGACGCTGCTCAGCAACGCAAAAAATTCTCCGATCTCGATCGCATTGTCCGGCACAGGCGCCCAGCCAACGCCCGCTTCGCACTCCGTTGGCTTGAATTGGAGCCCCAGCACGTCCGCCAGCGTAATTGGATACAACGTGTACCGCGGCTCCGCATCGGCCGGCCCATTTACGCAGCTCAACGCTACGCCGATTCCCACAATCGGTTACACCGACACTGCCGCGCAGGCAGGACAAACCTATTACTACGTGGTGACCTCGGTGATCTCCGGCGGGGACCAAAGCGCCTTCTCGAATCCTGCATCCGTGACGGTTCCCTAATCCCGTCTGGCGCCCGCAGTTAGCCCATTTTAGCGAAAAAGACCGCTACCGGATGTCCCCGGTCGGAAGTGACGGACAGCCGCTGGTACAGCGGGGCGCGCCGTCATGGAACTTCCGTACTCCCAAAGCTTGTTACTTGATCGCACAGTCCGTCTGTAGCATCATTCTAGCCCATCTATATCCGAACGAAAGGAGGGCCAGATGAGGAATCCGCAGAGAGGGCAGGCGCTAATCGAATTTGCTCTTATCCTGCCCGTCTTCTTGCTGCTGATGCTGGGAGGCGCCGATCTGATCATGGCCTTCTCGGCCGCGCAGAATGTCGAGTACGTCGCCGAGGAAACCGCGCGTTGCGTGGCCGTCGGTACCAATCCCAACTGCCCGCTGTCAACGGCCCAGGCGTATGCACAAACCCTAGCCTTGGGCGTGGGCCTGCCGAACCCTCAGACGATCATCCTTGTGCCGCCGCCTCCGAACGGGTGCCCCAATCCTTTACCCGTCGTAGTCACAGTGAATTATCCATTCACTCCGGTGTTCCCGGTATTCTCTTTCCCCAAGTCCATCTCTCTCGTCCGCCAGGCACAGTTCACTTGTCCGTAGTTCACTCCCCCTCCCATGTAGCTACACTTGCGATGAAACCCTGCGACCCCATTGGCAAAGCATCTTACGTAAGGGAATGAGGTTGAAGAGCGGTGAGATATTGAGTGTGGGGCATCCAGCGGGTCGCCTAACGCGGCGGCAAAGCTACAACGCTGAGAGAAAGCCGGTCGCCGCGCGGACAAGATCGACATATTCACGCAGCGCACCCACGAAGTAAGCGAAGGCAAGCTGATCGTCTCCAGACACTGTCATCTACTACTACTACCGCTCACTTTTGAGTTCCCGGCCCCGCCGTCAATGGGCCTCGGCTTACTTATCGACAGACGGAACGAACCGAAAATACAGCATCGCCCGAAGCATAGTGCCGCTTGCAGGGCAACGCCGGTTCGTCTAAAAATCAAGATGGCATGATTACGGACCGGCCCCCACGCAACGCACAGCTCCTGGCTCAGTTTCTCCACAGTGACCGGCGCGGCGATCTGGAAGTTCCCCAGGACAAACGCTTGCGCCTGCGAGCGCAGGCGATCGAGACAGCCATGGCGGGAGGCAAGCAGGCAGCCGTGCTCCACGCATGCACCGAGTTCGTGGCGGTGGCTTCCGAATTCTACCTGGTTCAAAAGCCCGCTATTCGCGTGCTCGCAGCGCGGCCTCTGCGAATCCGCGAGAGCGGCTGGTCGACCGAACTCTTCGGCGACTATTCCCCGGAAGCCGTGGTGATCCGCATCTGGGCGCGCACGGCCATCCGAAAGCAGGTGACCTCGTTCGGCACATTTCTAAGCACGCTGTGCCACGAGTTCTGCCATCACCTGGACATTCGCCGGTTTGGATTTCGCGATTCCCCGCACACACGGGGTTTTTACGAGCGCACCGCGGCGCTCTATCACCACTCCCGCGGAACGCCCGTGAAAAAACTAATCTGGCTGCAATTGCCTCGCGGACGCTGGCGAATCGATTGGCGGCGGATGAATCGGAACATTTCCGCATGAGCGTTGCCGTGCCACCGCCCGGAACTCTGGCAGCTTTTGAAAAATGCCGGATATTATTCCAGATTCTGAGGGACGTTTTTGGCCCGAAGTACGGCCCTCCATCGCGCGATGCGCGCGCGACGGATATCTACCCTTTTCCCGACATTTTCGCGAAGAGAGATCGATCTCTCAAAAAGCGAGCGAGCGAACCCGCACTTCGCTCCGCCTGCAATGGCGATCAAAGTGGGCTTTTCAACGCGCTGCTAGCCGTTGATCTTTCGCTTCACGGCAACATCCGCGGAGGAGGGCCGCTGGGCCACGATTTCAGCCACCGAACGCTGGTGTGCGACGTCACGAGGTCTGCCTTCATGGTAATGAAGAATTTTCCAACCGAGAAAATGGTCTTGCAATTCGCCCGCGTTCGATTGGTGTTCGGTGGGCTCCTGCCCTGGCTCTCCGATATGGACGATCGCCAGCACGATTCCCCCGGGCTTTACTCCTATCTTTACCGGTTCAAAGAGAGACCGCTGCAGGTAATAGCAAATTACGATTAAGTCCCAAGACGATTCTTCAATCCGATAGCCGCCCTTTGCAAGATCCACTACCCTCGCATCCACGGCGACGCCGAGATGGGCGGCCCGATCCCGCAATATTTCGATCGCGCTGGCGGCTCCATCGAGCGCCGTAACAGTCCAACCCTGCTGAGCCAGCCAGATCGCATTTCGTCCCGCGCCGCAAGCCAAATCCAATGCCTTACCCGGCTGCATTCGCCGAGCCGTTTCAACCAGCAATGGATTCGGCGGAGCCTCCAAATCTTCCTTGGGCCGTTCCCTGGAACGGTATCGTTTATCCCAACCGCCAATTTCCATCGACAAGAACTCTCATCACTTCGAGTAACACGCCCTGGCTGCCGTCCGATCAATCATCGCAGGCAGCCGGCCGCAGCGCTAATTCACAAGGTTGAAAACCCGCTCGTCATACGGGCTTCCCAGCATCGGAGCCAGCTTTTCCCGGAATTTCTTCGTGTGGTCGGCCTCTTCGTGCCGGTCAAATGCTTTTGAGTTGTCCCAAACCTCGACAAGGGCGAAGTGGTTCAGACGCGATTTATAGTCGAGAAGCTCGACGCGCACGAGACCAGGATCCTGGCGAGTTTCCACAACGTACTGCTGAAGCAACTTCTTGCCATTGGCCGCATTATCCGGCGTTAAATCGACATGGTTGATTACATACAATCTTCCGTTTGAGACCTGGGCGCGGGACGATCCCGCCAGCCCCAGTGAAACAAGAAACGCCCACTGCAAAACCCAGAATGTGCGATTCACGGAACTCTCCCTTGTTTTTGATATGCCGCTACCGCATTGCCGATTGAATCCCGACTCAGACAGCGATGCAGCATACCTTGGCCGGCAGTTTTCGGCAGCGCCTAGAATAGAATGGCAGCGCCTCAAGTACCAACAAATTGCCACAGGCCTGCGGACGAGCATAGCGCCACGAGCCGTGACGAATGCCCACACGTCGCCGGAGTTTTATCGCATCGATCCGGGCCCGCAATGGCCCGGATCACGGAATGCGCGCAGACTGCTCGGGCGGGCGTGTTCCTTCAGTCGGGCCGCCTGGAAAGGGCCACGAGGTGGCGCTTCCAACCGTTTGGACGGGACTGCTGTTGGTCCGATTCGGCCATAGAGGAGTTCAAGACCAGACTGAGAAAGCAACATGCTTCGTCCATGATGCTGTTTACTTCGTCATGTGTGGGATAGCGGCCCGCACAGCGATTCAGTAACTCCATATGGAATTCTTCGACTCGCCGCTGTCCTGCAAGGGCCAGGCACGAAAATGCCCACCAATACTGAGCTTCCAAGTGATTCCGTTCTTCCATGATTGTCTCCCAGGGCGGCTTGCGCCGGAATATCCGTTGAAATAGTTCGTTAGGAACGAAAATGGCCGAAAGCGGATGGGCAATAAGGCTATCTTATCGTCCGCCCGCATCGACAGCGAGGCGTCCAGCGAAAAAAAGCTATGTCCTTCGAATACAAAGAAAGCGAAGGAGGCTGTTCGAATCCTTCGAGGCTGCGGCAAACCGCAGCAGCATAAGCGAGGAGCGTTCTTGATTGCGAGTAACCGCGGATTTGTGTTCTTCCGGCGCTGCTTGCTCGACCGATGAGATCGCCATCTCTCCCGGTGACGTCAAAAAGGTGAAGTTGTTCGACGTGTCGTCGACGAGGTTCACGAGCTCTGGAAACTCCAGTACCGTGAGGCTGCAGAGCAGCAGACCAACCACGACGGTAATTGAGAGCTTTCGACTCATGGTCAAAATGCGCGGAAAGTTCGTTATACAGGAAAGGGCGGGGCAATTCAAGAATTCGAAGTTTTGACGCTAATTTCGTTTGCCAGCTATATCTGCTGTCTACGGATGCGGGCCGAGAGCGAAGGCCGTATTGACCAGGGCCAAATGCGAAAACGCTTGCGGGAAATTGCCGACCAGACGTTTGTCGTCGGGATCGTATTCCTCCGAAAGCAAACCGAGGTCGTTCCTCAACCCCAATAATTTCTCGAACAACCGCTGGGCATCGCTTCGCCTGCCCACCAAAACATACGCATCCGCCAGCCAAAAACTACAAGCCAGGAAAACACCCTCGCCGTGAGGCAGGCCGTCTTCCGTCTTGCGGGTGTGGTACCGCTGGACGAATCCCTCCCGAAGCAAGCCGCGCTCGACCGCTTCAATCGTACCCTTCACCCGCGGATCGGATGCGGGGAGGAAACCGACACGCGGAATCATCAGCAGGCTGGCATCCAGATTTTTCGAGCCGTAAGACTGCACGAAACTGCCCAGGTCGGAGCAAAAACCATTGCGGCAGACATCCTCATGAACCTCCTGCCGCACCGCACGCCACCGGTCCAAAGGACCCTTGAGGCCGAATTGTTCGCAGCTTTTGATGGCGCTGTCGAATGCGACCCAAACCATCATCTTCGAAAACGTAAATTGCTGGGGCGCTCCGCGCACTTCCCACATGCCCGCGTCCGGTTGCCGCCAGATTTTTTCGAGGTGTTCGAGCAAGGCCCATTCCAAGGTCATGTCCGGATCGTCTCCGGAAATCTTTCTCTTGCGCGCGTGGTGAAGCACGCCGGTGATTTCTCCATAGATATCGAGCTGCAGCTGTTTCGCCGCGGCATTTCCGATCCTTACCGGCTTCGATCCTTCATAACCGGGCAGGCCATCCAGCTCCCACTCCTTCAGGTGGCGTTCCCCGGCGAGCCCGTACATGATCTGCACCAGGTCCGGGCTTCCGGCAACCGCGCGCACCAGCCAGTCGCGCCATTTCGATGCCTCGTCGAAATAGCCGCTACGCGTCAGGGTCTGTAAGGTGAGCGTTGCATCGCGCAGCCAACAGAAACGGTAATCCCAGTTTCTTGTCCCGCCCACTTTTTCCGGAAGAGATGTAGTAGGCGCCGCGGCGATCCCGCCGGTGGGCCAATATGTGAGTCCCTTGAGCGTGATCAACGACCGCTTGACCGCTTCGGCATACGGCCCTTTATACAAACACCTGCCGGTCCACTTCTTCCAGAACGCGTCTGTCTGCTCAAGGGCTTTCTCGGGATCGGTTGCCGCGGGAACTTTCAGATGAGATGCGGCGTAACTCAGCACGAACGGAACGGTCTCGCCCTCGCCGACGGTAAATTCCGAAACGGTTTTCAAATCTTCGCCACGAAGGGGAACGGTAGTGCGAAGGATCGCCATATTCGGGCCCGCCACGGCCCGCAGCACTCCGCCGTCCAAACGGCTCACCCACGGGACTAGTTCGCCGTAGTCGAACCTCAAAATAAGCTCCATTCGCATCGCGACGCGCCCGCTCTTTCCCCGAACCAGGCGCACTAGATGGGAATGTTTCTCGCGCAGGGGCATAAAGTCCACGATGGTGACGCTGCCCTGCTCGTTTTCAAATTCCGTTTCCAGAATGAGCGTGTCTTCCCTGTACCGGCGCGTCACTTTCGCGGGGGCACTCGCGGGAGCGAGCTGCCAGCGGCCATGTTCCGGCGTGCCGAGCAGGGCGGCAAAACACGCCCCTGAATCGAAACGCGGCCAGCAAAGCCAATCGATCGACCCGTCTTTGCCGACCAGGGCCGCCGTCTCACAGTCGCCAATCATTGCGTAGTCTTCAATGCGGGAAGGCATGACGTGCATCACCCCCTTGGGAAGGAAGCTCGCGCCGCTTCCTGGAGAGCACGGTTCGCTCGCTCCGTTCGATCTTACCGGAAAATTGATCGAAGGTTATTGGCGGCCGAAGGCCACGTTCAATCCCGTGGACAGGATGACATCGTTGGACTTGGTCCCGAAGATCGGCGGGTTGGTGACGTAGCGGTCGCTCAGCGACGTCTGCCAGCCGAGCCACCGATTGATCCTCGTGACTAAGCCGGAATCGAGCGAAAAGCGGTACTGGCTGAAGCTGCTGAGGTCCGGATAAAAGATGAACTGCTCGGTGAGCGCCGTGGATGCACCAAACTTGTGCATCAAACTCTCTCCCACGGTTAAGCCCGGCAAATTTCGTCCCACGCTGACGGCGGCCGAGGTGGCCGTAGCGCCGGTGCTATAGCTTTCTCGCGTGTAGTTCACGCCGCCCAGGAGATCGAGCGTGGTGACCGGGGTATTGATGGCATGCCAGCCCAAGCCAGCGCTATAAATAGCGCGAACGTCGAGATCCTGCAAGGCGTCGTGGGTAAAATCGCCGCTGACGAACGCGAACAAACTCTTCCTGATATTGTGATTGTAATGCACGCCTCCCAGGATTTCATTGGCGGTCACGCCCGTGGCCCCGCCGCTCGCTGTTGCGCCGCTGGTTGCGTATATCGAGGACAAATTCATGCCGATCTCATCGGAGAGCGTCTTGCGGTCGGCCGTGAACGCGGTATTGAGATTTGTGGTGTCGCTGTTGCCGCGCGCGAGCGCGAAGCCGACATCAATACCCCCCTTCCATTGCTCGATCAGACTTGGATGCAAGCTATTCTCATACGCTTGCTCATCTCCGGCCGAACGGACCACGGTGATCCGCGACAGCGGCACTCGGACTTCGCCCGCGGAAGCCGTATGAACAACCAAGTCGGTTCCCTCGAGTGTGAGGTTGCCATTCACGGTTCCATGATCCGGCGTGACCACATAGAGGGGCTCCTGCGAATTGAGCTCCTGCACGTCCGACCACTGAATCTTCATATCTCCGGCATAGTCCGTCTTCAGCGTCACCTGCTTGACATCCGAGCTGACGATCGTACCCGTCAAATGGTCGCCATTCTTGAGGGTGAGAGTGTCGGCGCCAGCCGGAGCCACCATCGCCAAAACACCGATTGCCAGTACGAAAGCGTATACGAATTTCATATTTCCTCCACAGGAGAGGGGTGATGCAGGAGTGCCTCAGGTAGTCTAGCAAGATCCGGTACGATCGAGAAGCGTGCCCGCTTTCCGCTGGCGACCGCCGACGAATGCGGGAGCGGTTGAAATTTCCGCAACTCGGCCAAACTTTTTGCCTGCCGGCTCTCGATTCCGCGCATCCAGCAAGGTAGGATATTGTCGATGATTCGACGTGCAATTCCAGCGTTCTGGTGCCTATTCCTATCCATTCTCATCGCGCCCGTGGTTGCCACCGCATGCACTTGCTCACAAGAGCCGCCGGGCGCCTGCCGCGGACTGCAAAAGGATGACGTGGTATTCCTCGGCACGGTCACGGACATTGAAACGATGCCCGCCGATGCGGCACCGTCTGATGCAACCACGCCGAGCGCGAATTCCGGCACCTCCGCGGACAGCTCCAACAACACCGCGCCGGCCAGCGGGAGTTCTGCCAGCACGGCGGTTACTCGTTATCATTTCCACATCGATGAGAGGTTCGCCGGCCCCGATACAGCCGAAATCGACGTTTTTTCCGGCGGCGATGACGGCGACTGCGGCTATCGTTTCAAAAAAGGACAGCAATATATCGTGTTTACGCAACAGGAGAACAACGGCCGCCTTTTCGCTACGATCTGCAACGGCACCCGGCCAGCCAGCGACGGACGCGCACTGCTACCCCAATTGCGCGCCATGCGCAACGGAGAGCGCGTGGCCTCGGTTTTCGGCGTGCTGCACCGTGCCGACCCGCCGTTTTTAGCACCTCTTGACGACCCGGACGACCCTCTGCCAAACATCGCGCTAAAGCTGCGCTCGCGCTACGATCGCTTTTCGACCAGCACCGGCCCGGGCGGCATCTACACTTTTTACGACGTGCATGCCGGGGAATATAACTTTACGGCCAGCTTGCCCGCGCGAATGGAGTTAACCCAGAAAACGCTCACCGGCGGGCTGCCGCCGTTCAAGATTCCCGACGGCGCGTGCTATGAATACAACGTTGACGCACTGCCCACCGGCCACATTCGCGGGAGCGTGCTTGGTCCCGATGGCAAGCCGCTGAAGCTCGCTTCGGTTGAACTCTATCGCGCCGGGCAATACGACGATTCCCGTCCGGGCCTGTGGGGCTTTCAGGGATCGAAAGGCACCTTTGATTTCGATCACGTTGGCCCCGGCGAATACCTTCTCGTCTACAACCGGATGAACCGCATGGATCCGAACTCGCCTTACCCGCGGTCGTTCTATCCGGGCGTGCCGGACCTGAGCGATTCGAAGTCCATTGCCCTGAAGGACGGCCAGCAACTCCTGAAGGTCAATCTCAAGCTCCGGAAGGGGTATCCTGTTCGTCGCCTCCGCGTGCATGTGAAGTGGGAGCACGGACGGCCGCCCGGCAATCTAACCGTGATGGCCAAGGCGGACGACGCTACCGCGAATCCCGCAACGCAGAAGATTGCCGACGATCTCTTTGAATTCACCCTTCTTGACTCCGGGCACTACACAATTTCGGCCTGGGAGGATCTCGATCCTGAACACACTGCCCCGCGACGCAATGCCCCTGCCTGCACCGTTCCCGCGCGAATCGACGCCGGGCCTGTCTCCGTTGACGCGTCCGATCCAAGCATCAGCGAGGTCATGCTGGTGTTCTCCACACCCGATTGCATGACGCGATAGCCTACGGCTGGCGTCCGCTGGGTCGCGGGATCAGCATGGTGCACAGTCCAACTTGTCGGGAAAAAGAAGGAATACCCGTCTGAAGCGCCTTGAACCATCGGCGAGGATTTTGCGCGGAAACGCGCGGGCCGGGCTATCCGCCCAGGGGCGGAAGCAACGCGGAAGAACCAAAGAGAAAGATCGCGCCGACGACCAGGCTATAAGCCGCGGTCAGCGCCACGACAAACCGCATCAGCCGAGGCCTCGCGGCGCTTGCTCCAAAGATCCCGACAGCAGACGCGGTCATCAAGGTATTCATAATCAACAGCCCCGCGAGAAACATGGCGAGCCCGAGCAATCCCCGTGTGACGCCTCCGAGATTTGCGGCCAGCAGGAAAAGCAACAATTGGCTGGGCGTTTCCGCCCCGAGCCCGTGGATCACCCCAACGAGGAAAACGGAATTCCGATTGTACTTCCGCGGTTCAGCGTGCGGCTTCCGCTCGGTCCCCGGGTTGAAGATCTTCTTAATTTCCCAGAACAGCCATTGAAAAGCGCCCATGAGAATGGAGGCGCGAGACCTTGGCACAAACGCAGCCTTTTGGCGCAGGAGCGTTCCGATCACGTAGAGACCGAGAAGTACCAGAGTGAAACCGACGGCGCGTTCGGCCCAACCGTCGATGCGGGCGGGTAACGAACGCTGAAACAGGATCACCACACCGCCCAGGGTGGCTACGGTGGCTGCATGCCCAAAAACATAAACCAGGCCCAGTCGCATGGCGCTGCCCCGCTCGGGTTCAACGCTTGTGATGTCGGAAATTGCAGCGATGTGGTCGTAATCGAAGCCGTGCTTGAATCCGAGCACGGCGGCGGAGAGCAAAGCGAGATCGAGCGCAGTCGGCTGTAGCATGCGTTGAGAAGAACGGGCAGAGGGAGCGCCTCTGCCCGTTCAAGTGATTCAGAACCTTGCGGAAATGGTTTGTTTACCTTGCGATCTCAAACAGCAGTTACATGCCGTTCGCTTTGTTCATTGTAAGGGACGTGACGTGAATCGTATTCGTGTCCTTATCGAGCGTGCCCTTCACGGTTACGTCGTGACCTTCGTGGCCGGTAGCCTTGCTTTGCGGATCGAGAATGTAAACTTGCTTGCTTGCGGAGTCGTAGAGTGCCAATTTTGCGCCCTTCTGCGACACGCACATCTTTGTGCAGGCAGCTGCGGAGGCACCCTCGTTCTTTGCTCCGCACAGATTGTCGGTAACGACGCCCGACCACGAACCTGACTTGGCCCTTTCCGCCTGACCGGCAAGCGTGAGGCCCGCAACGAACAGGAGCGCTACCGAACACATCATCCATCGCTTCAGCATGTGCCTTTCCCTCCTCAACACGCCCCGAGCGCTTCCACCACTCTAGGGCTTGGCGACGATTACTTTGGCATCAATCGGACGGTTTGTCCAGCAAACCACTGGACGCCGCGACGCATTTCGAGTTATCGCAAGCAAAAAAATGTGGATATTGACATGGCTGCGAGGCACAGACTAGGCTCGAACCGTGATGGCGCTCGCGCCGGCGGCACGAAAGCGGTCATTGTTACGACCTCATCCACATCTCTACGAGATCAACACCTGGGCCTGGCTCGAACAACTCTCGACGCGGCATGAACGCGTCATAAAGCTTGGCAACGTCCCCGATTCCGAGTGGGACTCCCTCGCGCGGCTGGGATTCGACATCGTATGGCTGATGGGGGTGTGGAAACGCAGCCCGGAGTCGCGGCGGATCGCGCTCTCCGATCCGACAAATTTTCCGCTGTACGACCGCGCTTTGCCCGACTGGGAACCCAGCGACGTGATCGGATCTCCATACGCTGTCGCTCAATATGTCCCCGACGAGCGAATCGGAACCTGGAACGATCTGGACCGAACCCGCAGAAAATTGAAGACGCGCGGTATGCTCCTCTTTCTAGATTTTGTAGGCAATCATACCGCCCTCGATCATCCATGGACGCGGGAGCACCCGGAGTTTTACGTCCAGGGCATGAAACAGGATTTTGAAAAAGATCCGGCAAGTTTCTATCCGGTGGAAACCATGAAAGGCCCGGCCTTTCTGGCGCTGGGCAAGGATCCTTATTTCCCGCCGTGGAAGGATGTGGCACAGCTCGATCATTTTCAGCCAGAAATGCGCGCCGCCCAGCTGGCCTATCTACGAACCATTGCGAGCCACTGCGATGGCGTTCGTTGCGACATGGCCATGTTGCAACTGAACGATATTTTCGGCAAGATTTGGGGACATTTGCTGAACGGCCGCAAGCCACCCGAGAAGGAGTTCTGGACGGAAGCGCGAGAGTGCGTGCCGGATTTGATCTGGCTGGCCGAGGCCTACTGGGAAACGGAGGTGCGTTTGCTGGACCTTGGATTCTCCTTTGTCTACGACAAGGGACTTTATGACGCCGTGCGCGACGAAAACGCCGAGGAAGTTCGGCGGCGGCTCGGCGCCAACATCACCCGGCAGAGCCGATTTGCCAGGTTTCTTGAGAATCATGATGAGAGGCGGTGTGTTGCCGCCTTCGGCAAGCAACGGATCGCCTCGGCCGGAACGCTGATGGCAACCGCACCCGGAATGCGCTTCTACCATCGCGGAGAGCTAATCGGCCGCGAGGCTCAACTCCCGATCACGCTGCGAATGCCAGCGGACGCGTTGCATGACCCGGCGATTACAAAATTCTTCGAATCCATTCTCGCGATCACGAATGAAGAAGTTTTCCATGAGGGGCAATGGGATCTGCTGCAAGCGACGCCGGAGGGAGACACGACATCGACACAGCTCGTCGCTTACCAATGGCGCACGGAAACGGCCCGGAAAGTAATCGTAGTGAACCTGGCAGGCAACGCATCGCAGGGACGCGTCCAATTCGGAGATGGCGCGTTGCCGGACAAGGATTACATCTTCTACGATCAGCTCCATGCCGTCCGCTACCCTCGGAACGGCCAGGAACTTCGGGAACGCGGACTCTTCGTGCGCCTCGAAGGCTATCAGGCCCATTTATTCGACGTTACCCTGGCTTAGGCCAGATGAGAGGAATAGGATGGCTGGGATTTGCCGCAAAAATATTTCCTTCATGGTTTTTCTGGCGTTTATATTTCTGGCTGCGAGCGCCCCTCTAACAGCTCAAACTCCGCCAGGCCCCATTCGAATCTCGGTGGACGCCACGCAGGCCCCGCAAAAGATATTGCATGCCCATCTGCAGATGCCGGTTCAGCCGGGCCCATTGACGCTGTATTACCCGGAATGGATTCCGGGCGAGCACATGCCCGACGGTCCGATCGTCGACGTAGCCGGATTAAGATTTACCGCGGGAGGAAAAACGATTCCGTGGCGGCGGGACCTGGTGGACATGTTCGCCTTCCATTTGAACATCCCGCAACAAACGAACTCGCTGGACGTGGATCTCGACTTCCTGCTTTCGGCGCCCGCCGCGGGATTTTCCGGCGGAGCCTCTGCAACGGCCTTTCTGAACGTACTGAGCTGGAACCAGGTTCTCGTCTATCCCAAAGGCTACGCGGCGCGCGATATCACGTTCGTGCCGAGCTTGCGGCTCCCGGCTGGATGGAAATTTGGCACGGCCCTGCCCGGCGCGAAGCAGAACGGCACCATGATCGATTTCGCCCC
>Ga0307373_10006614_pt1 | contig 18371 bp, 17 predicted proteins | sample OX2MG_FD_202534 | JGI IMG/M metagenome (GOLD analysis project Ga0307373, IMG submission 202534) | Soil microbial communities from Risofladan, Vaasa, Finland - OX-2 | ecosystem: Environmental > Terrestrial > Soil > Coastal area > Acid sulfate soil | place: Finland: Risofladan, Vaasa | collected...
AGCGCTGTCACACCGGGCACCACCCGCTCGAGCATCGCGCGCATGTTCGTGAGCGGCTCGACCGCCGTTACCTCGCGGTATCGCCGGGCGAGGACGCGCGTCAGCTTGCCGGTGCCCGCACCGAGGTCGAGCACGACGGCGTCCGCGTCGAGCGGCACCAGATCGAGCAGCGCGGGCGGATAGTCAGGGCGCGTCCGCTCGTACTCGTCGGCGACCAGATCGAAACTGCGCGCCGGGTCGCTCAGCCGACGCCCGCCAGGAGGAAGGTGCGCTGCTCGCGCAACATCTCGCGCGCGATCACGAGCCGCTGGATCTGGTTGGTGCCCTCGTAGATCTGCGTGATCTTGGCGTCGCGCATCATCCGCTCGACGGGGTACTCCTGGATGTAGCCGTAGCCACCGAGCACCTGCACCGCATCGGTCGTCACCTCCATCGCAACGTCGGTGCAGTAGAGCTTCGCCATCGCCGACAGCTTGGTCAGCTCGGCGCCGGTGTCCTCGTCGTCGATCATCAACGCGACCTTGTAGAGCAGCGCTCGCGCAGCCTCGCACTTCGTCTCCATGTCGGCCAGCATCCCAGCGATCAACTGGTGCTCGGCGATCGGCTTGCCCATCGTCTCCCGCGAACGCGCGTACTCCAACGCGTAGTCGGTCGCGCCCTGGGCAAGACCGAGCCCCTGTGCCGCGATCCCCGGTCGCGAACGGTCGAGGATCCGCATCGCGAGCTTGAAGCCCTCGCCCTCGCCGCCGAGCAGGTTCGCGGCCGGCACGCGGCAGTCGTTGAAGAACAGCTCGCCGGTCGTCGAGCCCTTGATCCCCATCTTCGGCTCGATCCGGCCGACCTCGAACCCCGGCGACGAGGCCTCGACGACGAACGCCGAGATGCCGCCGTGCCCCTGCTCCGGGTCCGTCTTCGCGAAGACGACGTACACCGACGCGACACCGGCGCTCGTGATGAAGCGCTTGCCGCCGTTCAGCACGTACTCGTCGCCGTCGCGCACTGCCGCGGTGCGCATCGCCGCGCTGTCCGACCCCGATCCGGGCTCGGTCAGCGCATACGCCGCGAGCCACTCGCCGGACGCGAGCTTCGGCAGGAACCGCTGTTTCTGCTCCGCGCTGCCCGCAAGCTTGATCCCGAGCGAGCCGAGCTCCTGCACAGCGATGATCAGACCGCTCGTCGCGCACACCTTCGACAACTCCTCGATCATCACGAGCGTCATCAGCGCGCTCGCGCCGATCCCGCCGAACTCCTCGTCGAACATCACACCGAAGAGATCGTTCTCGCGAAACGCCTCGACCACGTCCCACGGAAACTCGGCGGTCTTGTCGATCTCGGCCGCCCGCGGCGCCACACGCTCCCGCGCGATCGTCCGCACCAGTTCGCGAATCTCACGCTGCTCGTCGGAAAGCGGATCGAAGGCACTCATTCGGGGGTGAAGTCTAGTGCGGCCGCTGCCGATATCGGCACCGTGGTCATCCCCGTTCGCATTCTTGCGCTCGTCGTCTCGGCCACCGGCCTCGCCTGCGCCGCGATGACACTGCTGCTCGTTGCTGCGCGCGCGTAGATTCCTCTACGCGTGATCCTCGCGAACGGCCTCATCCGCACGCTCGATCCGCACGTGCCGACCCAGCGGGCGCTCGCGATCGCGGGCGAGTTCGTCGCGGGCGGCGTCGGCGTGCACGAGACAGCGCTCGCATCGCCCGACGTGCTCGACCTCGGCGGCCGTGTCGTCGTGCCCGGGTTCACCGATTCTCACGTCCACTTCCCCACCTGGGCGCTCGCGCAGACCGAGGTCGCCCTCGACGGCTGCGCAAGCCTCGACGAGGCGCTCGAGCGGATCCGCGGTGTCGAGCTGCAGCCGGGCCGGTGGCTGCGCGGGTACGGGTGGCGAAGCGGCGACTGGGATCCGCGGCGCGAACCGACAAGGCACGATCTCGATCCGATCACCGGCGACACACCGGCCGGACTGATCGCGAAGGACTACCACTCGCTCTGGCTGAACTCGGCGGCGCTCGCGCTGGCGCACGGCGATCTCGACGTGCAGGGCGGCGTCGTCGAGCGTGACGCCACGGGCGAGCCGACGGGCGTGCTTCGCGAGGAGGCGGCTTGGCACTTCAAGGAACGCCACATGATCGTCCCCGACAGCGACTACCTGGACGCGATGCGCTCCGGCGTTCGCCTCGCAAACGCGCGCGGCGTCACCGCGGTGCACGACAAGGACGGCTGGCTCGGCGCGCTGCGGCTGTGGCAGCAACTCGAGGAGCGAGGCCACCTGACGCTGCGCGTGTGGCAATCGATCCCGCACGACGGGCTCGACGCGGCCGCGAAGGTCGGGCTACGCTCGGGGATCGGCAGCCCACACCTGAAGCTCGGCTACCTGAAGGTGTTCATGGACGGCACGCTCGGGTCGCAGACGGCATGGCTGCTCGACGGCACCGGCGTCCAGATCACCAGCGGCGCAGAGCTCGCCGAGATCGTGCGCCGTGGCGCCGAGGCGGGGTTCCCGGTCAGCGTGCACGCGATCGGCGACCGTGCGAACCGCGAAGCGCTCGACGCGTTCGAGCAGACCAAGAACGTTTGGGGGCCGCTCGGGCTACGGCAGCGGATCGAGCACGCCCAGCTGCTTGCGCCTGACGACGTCGCCCGCTTCGGCGAGCTCGGCGTGGCGTGCTCGGTGCAGTTCTCGCATGCTCCTTCCGACCGCGACCTCGCCGACGCCTACTGGGCGGGCAAGACCGGCGGCGCCTACGCCTACCGCTCGCTCCTCGACTCCGGCGCCGTCGTCGCGAACGGCAGCGACGCGCCGATCGAGGAGCTCGACCCGCTCGCAGGGATTCGCGCCGGCGTCCGCCGTACGATCGACGACCGCCCGCCCTGGCATCCCGAGCAGTGCCTCACGGTCGAGGAGGCGTTCCAGGCGACGTGCGTGACGCCGGCCTGGCTCGAGTATGCAGAGCGCAAGCGCGGAACGCTGATCCCCGGTCACTACGCCGACCTCGTCGTGCTCGACCGCGACCCGTTCGACGACCTCGACGCGCAGGTGGTCGCGACGATGGTCGGCGGCCGCTTCGTACACAACCCCCCGCCCTGGGATTAGCTCGTGGGGGAAAACCATGTTTCCCCCACGAGCCTCGTTCTTCCCTGACCGCCGCACGAACATGTCGCTGCGAGACATGGCAGGCCCTGGTCCCCGACCGGTCGTTCGCTCAGAAGCGCAGCCGAAAGCGTCTGCGCCGCGCCCCGGGCCCTTCCGGCCTCGGCGGGAGCGGGCCGCCGTCGACGATCGCTCCCGGCACGCCGACCGTCAACCACAGCGCGAGCGGCGCGTCGTCGAGTGCGGCGGCGGCGGCGCTGAGGCCCGCCGCCCGCACCGTCGGCGCGTGCGCGTCGCTTGCGAGCAGGTGCACGAGCCCGCGGTCGAGCAGCTGCGTGGCGCAACCGCGTGCCCGATCACCCAGACGCCCGTCGACCGAGCCCGCCGTCAACTGCACGAGCGTCCCGCTGGAGACGAGCGGCTCGAGCAGTTCGGGTCGGTGCTGCACCTCACCGTTTCGCTCAGGGTGCGCCAACACCGGTGTGATCCCACGTGAACGCAACCGGAAGAGCTTCTCGCCGATGTCGAGCGGCCACCCGACGTACGGCGTCTCGACGAGCAGGTACGCGGGATTGCCCGCAAGCGCAAACCGAACGAGCTCCTCGGGCGAGCGGTCGAGCTCGGCAAGGTCGAGCTCACCGCCGGGGACGAGCCGCAGCGTGTCGCCGGCGACGGCGCGCACCCCGGCAAGCGTCGCTTCCATCTGCTCGGGCGTCGTCGGGTAGTCGTCGCGCACGTGTGGCGTCGCCGCCAGCACGCGGGTCCCGTCCGCCGCTGCCGTGCGACAGATCGCCACGGCCTCGTCGAGATCGACAGCGCCGTCATCCAGACCGGGCAATACGTGGCTGTGAAGATCGATCAAAGCTGCGCGAACGCGAGGAAGAGCTCGCGCGCCGCGCGGCTGCCGAGCGGGACGTACTCGGCGACGAGCCGTTCGTTGGGCGAGTGAATCTGCGAGTCGGGCAGCCCGAAGCCGGTGATCACCGTCGCGATTCCTTTGCCGGCGAGCGCCGGGACGATCGGCAGCGTCCCGCCGGTCCGGATCAGCGCAGGCCTGCGGCCGAGCGCGCGCTCGAACGCGTCGAGCCCGAGCTGGATCGCCTGCGAGTCGGGCGGCACGAGCCCGGGCGGCGACGACGACCAGAGCTCCACCTCGAGGTCGGCGCCTGCGGGCGCAGCCTCGCGCAGCAGCCGCTCGACGACGGGCGCGACCTCGTCGACCGTCTGGCCGGGCGCGAGCCTGATCGACACGTTCGCGATCGCCTCGACGGGCAGCACGGTCTTCTGCAGCAGCGGCGAGCCGGTGGCGATGCCGTTCACGTCGACCGCCGGCTCGGCAAAGGTGCGGAGGTAGAAGTCGGCCGCCGCCGCCGCGTCCTTGGGACGCGCACCCTGCTCCGCCAGCTCGCCGGCTCCGTCGGGCAGCTCCTGCCAGCCGGCGAGCTCTTCCACGGTGGGAGCCGTGCGCCCGACACGTAGCTCCTCGACCGGCGTGCCGTCATGCGCGATCAGCGCATCGAGTGTCTTGATCAGTGCATGGGCGGCGTTCAGCGCAGCGCCGCCGTACATCCCGGAGTGCAGGTCGCGCTCACCAGTGCGCACGGTGACGTGGAAGTACACCAGCCCGCGTGTTGCGATGTTGAACGCGGGGACGTCACGCCTGATCATGCCGCTGTCGAAGATGATCGCCGCGTCCGCCCCGCGCTCGTCGGCCTCGAGAAACTCGACGATCGAATGGCCGCCGGTCTCCTCCTCGCCGTCGCAGCAGAAGCGGACGTTGACGGGCAACTCGCCGGCCGCCGCGAGCTCCCGCGCCGCGGCGAGCAGCATGTACAGCTGCCCCTTGTCGTCGACGGTGCCGCGGCCGTAGAGGTAGCCGTCGCGCACCTCCGGCTCGAACGGGTCGCTCTCCCACAGCTCGAGCGGATCGGGCGGCTGGACGTCGAAGTGGCCGTAGCAAAGGACGGTCGGCGCGCTGTCGGCGTGGCTCGACGCGCGCAGCTCACCGATCGCGAGCGGCTGGCCGTGCCAGTCGACCACCTCGCACGCGCCGCCGGCCTCGCGGATCAGGTCGCGAACCCACTCCCCGGCGCGCACGACGTCTGCGGCGTGCACGCTGTCCGCGCTCACCGAGGGGATGCGCAGGAACTCCGCCAGCTCGTCGAACCAGGGTTCAGCCACGACGCGAGCCTAGCGGTGTCTGACACCAAAAGGTGTCAGACACCTTTCACTCTTGGCACAGAGAACGTTCGAAACGCAGGCATCCTCGGGAAATGGGACGTCCGCCGCGCACCTACCACTCCGACGGGATCTACCACCTCACACAGCACGGGATCGACGACCGCGTGATCTACCGCGACGATGTCGACCGCCAGGACTTCACACTCCGACTCGCCCGAACGGCGAGAGCCGAGCGGTGGGATCTTCGGGCTGCGTGCCTGATGGATACGCACTACCACCTGCTCGTTCAGCCGTTGGCCGGGCGCATCTCGGAGGGGATGCGCAACCTAAACGGCGGCTTCGCACGGGCGTTCAACAGGCGTCACGAGCGCCGAGGCGCCGTGTTCGAGGCGCGCTACCGCGAATGGACGATCCGCGACGAAGAGCATCTCGCGACCACGATCCGATACATCGACTGGAACCCCGTGATGGCAGAGATGGTCCAGTCGATCGAGGACTGGCCATGGACAACCGCCTGGGACTCGCCATTCAGAAGGTGTCTGACACTTCGAAAAGGTGTCTGACACCGCGGTGTCAGACACCTGGAATCAAGCAACGTCGCGGAGCTTCTGGCTGTCCGCCAGCGCCCGGAGCTTCTTAAGCCCCTGGTTCTCGATCTGCCTGATCCGCTCACGCGTCACCTGGAAGGCGCGACCGACCTCGTCGAGGGTGCGCGGCTGCTCGCCGTTCAGGCCGTAACGCAGCTCGAGCACCCGGCGCTCGCGGTAGGAGAGCGACCCGAGGCACTTGGCGAGCGCCTCGGCCCGGAAGGCGGTGTCGGCGGCCTCGTCGGGGAGCGGCGTGTGCTCGTCCTCGAGGAACTGCCCGAACTCTGACTCTTCCTCGTCGCCCACCGGCTTCTCGAGCGAGACGGGCGCCTGCGAGGTGCGACGGATCGACTCGACCTCTTCGATCGTCATCTCGAGATCGAGAGCGATCTCTTCGTTCGAAGGCTCGCGGCCGCGCTCGGCGCGCAACTTGCGCTCGGTGCGCATGATCTTGTTCAGCTTCTCGACGACGTGGACCGGCATGCGGATCGTGCGCGCCTTGTCGGCGAGCGCCCGTGCCACGGCCTGGCGGATCCACCACGTCGCGTACGTCGAAAACTTGTAGCCCTTGCGCCAGTCGAACTTCTCGGCGGCGCGCACGAGCCCGATCGTCCCCTCCTGGATCAGGTCGAGGAACGGCAAGCCCTGGTTGCGGTAGCGCTTCGCGATCGAGACCACGAGGCGCAGGTTCGCTTCCACCATCTCCTGCTTCGCGCGATGGTCGCCTCGCTCAATGCGCTTGGCGAGCTCGACCTCCTGCGCCGCGGTGAGCAGATCGACCTTGCCGACATCCTTCAGGAAGAGCTGCAGCGAGTCGGCGGTGAACTCGAGGTCGGCCGGCTCCTCGACCTCTCCTGCCTGCGCCACGTAGAAGTCGGCCTCCGCGTCCTCGGCGACGTCGAGCGGTGTCTCCTCTTCCTCGATCTCTTCGACCTCGACGACCACGTCGACGTCGACGTCGACCTCGACCTCATCGTCGAAGGTGGCCGCCGCTGCGTCGATCTCGTCCTTCCTCACTGGAGCCCCCTCGGTGGCCGAGCCTCGCCTGACAGGATGCGGAACTGTCTCAGTCCAACCGGACGGATGCCATAGGCCGCCTGGCTCATTTTACGGTGCCGTTGGACCCACCGGCGTGCAGGCCCTTCAGAAACGTAGCCGACTGCGCTCCGAGCGGAGTCCTCGGCCCGAGCGCAAGGGCAAGCCGGAACTCCTTGATCGCCTGGGTGCGCTGCCCGGTCCAGGCGAGCAAGAGACCGAGGTGGTAGCGCACGGACTGGCTGTTCGGGAAGCGAACGACGAGCGGCCCGAGCCGGGAGAAGCTGGCCGACAGGTTGTCCTCGTCGAAGCGCCCGACCGCGGCCGCCACCTGCGCCTCGGCATTTCCCGGCTCGAGGCGGGCGGCCCGGGAGTACAGCTGCTCGGCCGAGTGCTGCTTCCCCCGGCGCTGGAGCACGACCCCCTGGACGAGCAGCGGGTTCGCGGTCTGCGGCTCGAAGATCGGGTATCCCTGCTGGAAGAACTGCGGGTGCAGGATCGCGTCGGCCTGGATCTCGTAGAACGTGTCGTAGCCGGCCTTCTTCGCCGCCTGGAACGCCTGCTCGGCGTCCGCCACGTACCCGGCGCAGAAGAGCGCCGTCCCGAAGTTGAACTGCACGACCGGATCGTTCGGCGCCTGCTGGGAGAGCGGCTCGAGCAGCTGCGCGGCCGCCTTCGGCGAGTGCGCCAGAGCGCTTCGGACCGCGGCCACGTAGGGAGAAGGCACGCCCGGCACGATCAGGGGCTTCGGCGACTTCGCACACTGGACGGAAACCTGCACCGGGGTCTGCCTGGTGGCCAGGACGACGCCCGCCACCGTTCCGGCGACCACCACCGTGATCACCGCCACCACGAGCCGAACCCGACTGGCCACCGACATCGCAGCCACGCTAGCGGGAAATACGCCGCCGCCCGCTACCGTTGATGGAACACATGACGACCTATCGCGAACTGTTGCAGCGGACCAAGTCCGAAATCTCGGAGATCGACGCCCGCGCCGCCCAGGAGACCCCCGGGGCGGTCTGGATCGACGTGCGCGAGGCGGACGAGTGGCAGGAAGGCCACCTGCCGGGCGCCGTTCATGTCCCGCGCGGCTTCCTCGAAAGCCGGATCGAAAGCGTCGCCACCGCGAAGGCGGCGCCGGTGATCATCTACTGCGCCGCCGGCAACCGTTCCGCCTTCGCGGCGAAGACACTCGAGGACCTCGGCTACGAGCAGGTTTATTCGCTGGCCGGCGGCTTCACGGACTGGAAGCACAACGGGCTCGAGATCGTCATGCCGCGCACGCTCTCGCCCGAGAAGCGCACGCGTTATTCGCGCCACATCCTGATCCCCGAGATCGGTGAAGAGGGTCAACTGAAGCTGCTCGACTCGAAGATCCTCCTGATCGGAGCCGGCGGCCTCGGCTCTCCCGCGTCGCTCTACCTCGCTGCGGCCGGCATCGGGACGATCGGCATCGTCGACGCCGACATCGTCGACGAGACGAACCTGCAGCGCCAGATCGCGCACTCGCTCGACACCCTCGGCATGCCGAAGGTCGACTCCGCGAAGCGCGCGATCGAGGCGCTCAACCCCGACGTCAACGTGGTCACCTATCGCGAGCGGCTGACCTCGGAGAACATCGACCGCATCCTCGACGACGGGTGGGACCTGATCGTCGACGGCGCCGACAATTTCCCGACGCGGTATCTCGTCAACGACGCGTCGGTCTGGCGCGGGATCCCGGTCGTGCACGGCTCGATCTACCGCTTCGAGGGCCAGGTGACGGTGTTCAAGCCGCATGAGGGCCCGTGCTACCGCTGCCTCTTTCCGGAGCCCCCGCCGCCCGAGCTCGCGCCGTCGTGTGCCGAGGGCGGCGTGCTCGGCGTGCTGCCGGGGATCATCGGCTCGCTGCAGACGAACGAGGCGATCAAGCTCGCCGCCGGGATCGGCGACCCGCTCGTCGGACGCCTCCTGCTGTTCGATGCGCTCGCGACCGAGTTCGACGAGGTGAAGATCGAGCGCCGCGCGGACTGCCCGGTCTGCGGCGAGCACCCGACGATCACCGAGTACATCGACTACGTCGAGTTCTGCGCACGATGAGCGTGGTGAGAGTTCCACCCGTCCTGCGCTCCGAGGCCGGGGGCGCGCGCGAGGTCGAAGCGACCGGCTCGAACGTGCGCGAACTGCTCGAGGACCTCGCGCGCCGTATTCCCGCGCTCGGCGCGCGCGTCTACGGCGACGGCAAGATCCAGTCGTTCGTCAACGTCTACGTCGACGGCGAGGACGTGCGCACCTGCGACGGCCTCGACACGCCGGTGCGCGATAGCTCGACGGTGATTCTTCTACCGGCGATGGCCGGTGGTTGCTAGCTCGCTGCTCGACCTGATCGGTTCGACGCCGCTGGTCGAGCTCCGGAGGCTTTCACCGCCCGGCCGCACCATCTACGCGAAGCTCGAGGGGCAGAACCCGACGGGCTCGATCAAGGATCGCGTCGCGCTCGCGATGGTCGAGGCCGCCGACCTCGAGCCCGGCCAGGAACTGCTCGAGCCGACGAGCGGCAACACCGGCATCTCGCTCGCGCTCGTCGCGAAGCTGAAGGGGCACAAGCTGACGTGCGTGATGCCGTCGAACGCAACCCCCGAGCGGCGCGCGATGCTCTCCCTGTACGGCGCCACGATCATCGATTCGCCCGGCGAGGAGGGCTCGAACGGCGCGGTACGCGTCGCCCAGGAGATCGCCGCGGCCGACGACCGCTACGTGATGTTGTTCCAGTACGCGAACGAGGCCAACCCGAGGGCCCACTACGAGGGCACCGGCGCCGAGATCGCGCGCGACCTGCCGCACGTCGACGCGCTCGTCGCGGGCCTCGGAACAGGAGGCACGCTGATGGGGGCCGGGGCGCGGTTGCGCGAGGCGTTCCCCGGCATCCAGATCGTCGCCGCCGAACCGCTTCCCGGCGAGGCCGTGATGGGCCTCCGCTCGCTCGAGGACGGGTACGTCCCGCCGGTGCTCGACGTCTCCAAGCTCGACCGCAAGCTGCTCGTCTCGAACACCGAGGCCGCGGCCGCGGTACGCGTGCTGCTCGACCGCGAGGGACTCTTCGCCGGCGTCTCGGCCGGAGCGGTGGTGCACGTCGCGCGACGAATCGCCGAGGAGCTGCCCGAGGGCGCAGTCATCGTCGCGGTGCTCGCCGACGGCGGCTGGAAGTACCTCTCGGCCCCGTTCTGGACCGGCGAGGAGATCGACGAGGCGGTTCTCTGGTGGTAGTCCCCGACACCATTCGCGCCGAGCTTCGCGCCCACGCCGCCGAAGAGGCGCCGAACGAGTGCTGCGGCCTGCTGGTGTTCTCCGGCAGCACCGCCGAGCGCTATGTGCGCGGCCGCAACAAGCTCGCGTCCCCCTACCGCTACGAGCTCGAGATCGATCCCGGCGTCTGGTTCCTGGAGGACGATGGCTACGAGCTCGCGGTATTCCATTCGCACCCGGAGACCGCGCCGGTCCCCTCGAGAACGGACCGGGAGCTGGCGGGCCTCTGGTCGGGCCGGCCGTTCCTGATCTACGGTCTCGCGCGCGACGAGCTGCGCGCCTGGCGGATCACCCGGGACGACGTCGAAGAGATCGCGCTCGGCTAGCCGGCTGTTCCGGCGGCCGGCGAGCGGGTACGCTCGCCGCCGTGGAGCTCGCGGACGTCGTCTCCCCCGACTCGCTTGTCGCACCCGGTGGGCGCTATCTCGCCGACCTGATGGGACGTAACGTGCGCGGCACCGCGGACGCGGTCGTCCTGCCCTCGTCGACCGAGGAGGTCGCGGCGGTGCTGCGCTGGTGCTACGAGCACGACGTATCGCTGACCGCGCGCGGCGGCGGCACCGGGCTCGCGGGCGGAGCGATTCCCGTCGAGGGTGGGGTCGTGATCGGATTCGAGCGCATGAACCGGGTGCGCCGGTTCGATCCGCTCCTCTGGCGCATGCAGGTGGAGGCGGGCGTGACCACAGCAGACGTGCAGCGGCTCGCACGCGAGAACGGACTGCGCTTCCCGCCCGACCCGGGCGCGGCGGAGAACTCCCAGCTCGGCGGCAACATCGCGTGCAACGCCGGCGGCCCGCACGCCTTCAAGTACGGCGTCACGGGTCACTGGGTCACCGGCATCGAGGCGGTGATCCCCCCGGGCGAGATCGTCCACATCGGCGGCCCGCTCCGGAAGGACGTCGCAAGCTACGACCTGAAGAGCCTGCTGGTCGGCTCCGAGGGAACGCTCGGCCTCGTCACCGCAGCCTGGCTGCGACTCGTCCCGGCGCCCGAGCTCGAGCTGCCGGTGATCGGCCTCTACCGCGACGCCGAGGCGGGCATCGCCGCGATCGAGCGCGTCCTCGCCTCGGGAGAGGTGCCGGCCGCGATCGAGTATCTCGACGCGGTCACGCTCGAATACGGCGGCAACACCTACCCGTTCGGCATCCCGGACGGCGGCCGCTTCATGGTGATGACCGAGGCCGACGGCGCGGCGAGTGAGGCGCGCCGGGCGGCGGCCTCTCTGGTGGAGGCGCTCGCAGAGAACGCCGTCTCGGTGCACGCGCCCGAGGACGCCGCAGAGATCGCCGAGCTGTGGCGCTGGCGCGGCGGGATCGGCTTCGCGATCCTCGCCCAGCGCGGCGGCGCATTCAGCGAGGACATCGCCGTCCCACTCGACCGTCTACGCGACGTGGCGAGCGAGACGATCGAGATCGGGGAACGCCACGGAATCCCCGCACTTTCGTTCGGGCACGCAGGCGACGGCAACATCCATTCGACCTTCCTCTTCTCGGCCGACAGCCCCGACGAAGAGGAGCGCGCGGACGCCGCGTGCCACGAGCTCTTCGAGCTCGCCCTGCGGCTCGGCGGCACGGTCACCGGCGAGCACGGGATCGGCTGGCTGAAGCGCGGCCAGCTCGAGCGTCAGCTCGGCGAGACCGGGTACGACCTCCACCTGCGGATCAAGCAGGCCTTTGACCCGAAGGGGCTGCTCAACCCGGGCAAGAAGCGCTGACCGGGCGCCTCGACTCGTTCGGCGCGCTCCGCGAGCGTCCGTTCCGGCTGCTCTTCACCGGACAGATCATCTCGCTGCTCGGCGACTCGTTCACATCGATCGCGCTCGCGTTCGCCGTGCTCGACCTGACGGGCTCGGCGACCGACCTCGGCTACGTCTTCGCCGCGAAGACGATCCCCCTCGTCACGTTCCTGCTCATCGGGGGCGTCTTCGCCGACCGGCTGCCGCGACGCACGGTGATGTTGACCGCTGACGTTGTTCGGATGGCGGCGCAGGGGGCGGTCGCGGCGCTCGTGCTGACCCACTCGGCACACATCTGGGAGCTCGTCGTACTGCAGGCGATCGCCGGGACGGCGTCGGCGTTCTTCAACCCGGCGTCGACCGGCCTGACGCCGATGACGATCAGCCCCGAGCGGCTGCAGCAGGCAAACGCGCTGCGCGGGCTTGCGATGGCCTCGACGGGGGTCGTCGGCACGGCAATCGGCGGCGGGGTCGTCGTGGCGGTCGGCCCCGGCTGGGCGCTCGCGGTGGATGCGGCGAGCTTCGCAGCGAGCGCGTACTTCCTCGCGCAGCTCCGCCTACCCGCGCACGTGAAGCTCGAGCCGCAGTCGTTCCTCGCCGACCTGCTCGAGGGTTGGCGCGAATTCTCGTCGCGGACGTGGGTGTGGGTGATCGTCCTGGCGGCGGCGTTCGGGAACATGCTGGGGTCGGTCTTCGTCGTGCTCGGCGCCGTCATCTCGCAGCGGTCGCTCGGAGGGCCGCTCGCGTGGACGGTCATCCTGGTGGGGCTCGGCGTCGGCTCGCTGCTCGGTGGTTTCGTCTCGCTCCACGTCCGTGTCCGTCGCCCACTGTTCTTCGGGTCGAGCCTGCTCGGCTTCCTCGCGATCCCGATGGCGCTCCTCGCGCTGCACGCGCCCGCGGTGGTGGTCGCGGCAGGCGCTCTGCTCTCGGGCGGTGCGAACATGATCTTCAACTCGCTGTGGGAGACGGCGCTGCAGAAGAACGTCCCCGCCGCCGCACTGTCTCGGGTCAGTGCCTACGACTGGTTCGGGTCGCTGGCCTTCCAGCCGCTCGGGCTCGTCCTGGCAGGGCCGGCCGCAGCCGCATTCGGCACGAGCGCGACGCTCTGGATCGCAACCGCAGGCACGGTGGCGGTGGCGACGCTCGCCGTCTCGACGGCGAGCGTCAGGCAGCTCGAAGGCTGAGAAACCGCGCAAGCGTACACTCGCGCGGATGGAGCACGACGCTCTTCGCCGCCGCGCCCGTGCCGGGCTCGCCGCGGGCGCAGAGCGTGCCCCGGCCCGGGCCCACTTCCGGGCGATGGGCATCGACCCGAAGCGGCTCGATGGGCCGATCGTGGGCGTCGTCTCGACGTGGACGCAGACGATGCCGTGCAACCTGAACCAGCGCGGGCTCGCCGACCGCGTCAGTGAGGGCGTCTCCGCCGCCGGCGGCGTCGCGCTCGGCTTCAACACGATCGCCGTCTCCGACAACCAGTCGCAGGCAACACCCGGGATGCGCGCGTCGCTCGTGTCGCGCGAGGTGATCGCCGACTCGATCGAGCTGATGGTGCACGCGCACGACTTCGACGCGCTCGTGTGCCTCGTCGGCTGCGACAAGACGGTGCCGGCCGCGCTGATGGCGCTCGCGCGCGTCGACAAGCCCGCCGTCGTCCTCTACAGCGGTCCGATGCGCGCCGGACGGCTGCACGGGCGCGAGGTGACGATCCAGGACGTCTGGGAGGCGGTCGGCGCGCAGGAGCGCGGGCTGATCCCGCGCGCGGAGCTCGACGAGCTCGAGCGCTTCGCCTGCCCCGGCGCCGGAACGTGCGCGGGACACTTCACCGCGAACACGATGGCCGTCGCACTCGACTGCCTCGGCATCGCGCGGATCGGCGACGGGCTGATCCCCGCGGACGAGCTCGACGCGAAGGGCGAGGCCGCGGCTCGCGCCGGCAGGCTCGCGGTCGAGCTCGCAACGCACGGCGTCACCGCACGCTGCTTCCTCGACCGCCGGGCGCTTCTGAACGCGATGGTCGGGATCGCCGCCACGGGCGGCTCGACGAACGGAATCCTGCACCTGCTCGCGATCGCACACGAGGCCGAGGTGCCGCTGTCGCTCGACGAGCTGGCCGAGATCGGTGAGCACACCCCGGTGATCGCGAGCCTCGCGCCGTCGGGGCGCTACATGGCCGAGGACCTGCACCGGGCGGGCGGCACCGCCTCGGTGATCCGGGAGCTCGTGCGCGGCGGCCTCGTCGACGGCTCCGCGCCCACGGTCGGGGGCGGGACGCTGGCCGAGGCGACGCAGGCTGGGAAACCGCCGGACGGCGCGGTCGTCTTCTCGCTCGAGCACCCGTTCAAGCCGACGGGTGCGCTGCACGCCCTGCGCGGCAACCTCGCCCCGGAAGGCAGCCTCGTCAAGGCTTCGGGGTCGGTGCGGCGCAGCCACCGAGGGCCGGCACGCGTCTTCGACAGCGAAGAGGCCGGCACGACGGCCGTACGCTCGGGTCGGGTCTCCGAGGGGGACGTGCTCGTCGTCCGCTACGAGGGGCCGGCCGGAGGGCCCGGGATGCGCGAGCTGCTCAGCGTCACCGCGTCGGTCGTCGGCGCGGGCCTTGGTGAGTCGGTCGCGCTCGTCACCGACGGCCGCTTCTCGGGTGCGACCCGCGGGCTGATGGTGGGGCACGTCGCCCCGGAGGCGGCGCGCGGCGGGCCGCTTGCGATCGTGCGCGACGGAGACCCCATCGCGATCGACCTCGACGCGGGCACGCTCGACCTGGAGCTCGATCCCGGCGAGATCGCGCAACGTCTCGCTGCCTGGCGGCCGCCGGCGCTTCCCGCCCTGCGCGGCGTGTTCGCGCGCTACCGGGCGCTCGTCGGCTCGGCGTCCGAAGGCGCCGTGCTGCGAAACGGCTGAGCCGGCGGTTCGCCGGTTCGCCGTCGTAGTCGAAGCGGCCCGCCGGGTCGCGCACACCATCGTTTGCGCGGATCTCGGGGCCGTGCGGAAAGGCGACCAGCATCTGCAGTGTCCCGGCCGCATCGGCGACCACGAGCCGGGCGGCCAGCGCGACGAGCATGTCTCCGCAGGGCGTCACTTTCGATTGCCACGTCCACGCGTGAGACCATGTGCAGATGAGCTTCGCAGGCAAGCGGGTGCTCGTCACAGGCGCCGGTTCGGGGATCGGGGCCGCGGTCGCCCGGCGCCTGGCCGCGGCGGGTGCCGAAGTGGTCGTCGCCGACCTCGAACCGGCCGCCGTCGCCGACGAGCTCGGCGCGCACGCCCTCCAGCTCGACGTGCGCGACGAGAGCCAGGTCGCCGCCGCCATGGCCGGGCTCGACGTGCTCGTGAACGGGGCGGGGATCGGGTCCACGAGCTCGGCGCCCGACACACCGGTCGAGGTCTGGGACGACGTCTTCGCGGTGAACGCGCGCGGCACGTTCCTCTGCTGCAAGCACGCGATCCCGGGGATGGCCGCGCGCGGCGGCGGCTCGATCGTCAACGTCGCATCCGTGGCCGCGCTCGTCGGGCTGCGCAACCGCGCGGCGTACTGCGCGTCGAAGGGCGCCGTGGTGGCACTGACGAGGGCGCTCGCGGTCGACCACGTGGGCGACGGCATCCGCGTCAACGCGGTTTGCCCAGGCACGGTCGACACGCCGTGGGTCCACCGTCTTGTCGGGGAGGCCGGCGAGACGCTCGACGACCTGCGGGCGCGCCAGGCGATGGGCCGGCTCGGGACACCGGATGAGATCGCCGAGGCGATCCTCTACCTCGCCGCAGCCGAGTTCGTCACCGGCAGCGTGCTCGTCATCGACGGCGGCCTGACCGCTTCCTAGGATGCAGGGGCTCGTCACGACGCCTGGCGTAGCCGGCTCGACCGGCGTCGCGGAACTGCCCGCCGTCGAGGCGGGCGCGCACGAAGCGCTCGTTCGGGTTCTGGAGGTCGGCGTCTGCGGCACCGACCGCGAGATCTCCCACGGCCTCTTCGGCGTCGCGACCGACGACGGAACGCTCGTGCTCGGTCATGAGCTGCTGGGTGAGATCGAACGCGACGGTCACGGCTTCTCGCGCGGCGATCTCGTCACGGCGACGGTCCGGCGCTCCTGCCGGCACTGTCTCGCGTGCGCGGAGGACTCGCCCGACTCCTGCCTCACCGGCGACTACTCCGAGCGCGGCATCACCCGGCTGCACGGCTTCGCGCGCGAGCTCGTGGCAGAGGACCCTGCGCAACTCGTGCGGGTGCCGCGCTCGCTCGGCCGGCTCGGCGTGCTGGCCGAACCGGCGTCGATCTGCGAGCGCGCGCTGCGGCATGCCCGCGCGATCGGCGGCCGCGAGCCGTGGGAGCTGCAGCGCGCGCTCGTGCTCGGGGCCGGCGCGATCGGGATGCTCTCGACCTACCTGTTGCGGCTCGCCGGCGTCGAGGTGTGGACGGCCTCGCTCGAACCGTCAAACGAGCTCGCCACCGCGGCGGGCGCGCACTACGCGCCGCTTCCAGAAACGCCCCTCGCCGAACTCGGTGGCTTCGACCTCGTGATCGAGGCGGCCGGCAACGCGCAGCTGATGGCCGACACCCTCGGCCTGCTGCGCCGAAGCGGCGTCGCGTGCCTGCTCGGCATCGACCCACGCGCGCAGCGGGTCTCACTCGACGGCCGCACGATCGGCCTCGACGCGATCCTGGAGAACCGCGTTCTCTTCGGCAGCGTCAACGCCCGCCGCGAGGACTGGCTCGCGGCGGTCTCCGACCTCGACCGCCTCCGCGAGCGCTGGCCCGAGGAGCTCGCGCAGTTCGTCGGCCGGCGCGCCGGCCTCGACCGCTTCGAGGAGGCCTTCACCTACCGCGGCGGCAAAGCAACGCTCGTGCTCTCCGAGCTCCAGACGTGACTCCTTCGGACACGGCCGGGGTCAGACCCCGACGTGGCGGGCCCGGACGCGCGCGGAAGGGACATTTTGCCCGCAGGAGGAGCGGTTCTCGAGGCGTGCGGCGGACAGGTCCCGCTCAGGAAGCGGACAGGTCCGTCAGGAGCGATAGCTCACCTGCACGCGGGCGCCGGTCTCGCCGGAGCGCACGATCGCGTCGCCCACCTCGGCAGCGCGGTAGCCGTCCTCGAACGTCGCGCCGTAGGGCGCAACGTCGGTGTCGTCGGCGATCGCCTTCAGCATGTGATGCAGCTCGTGCACGAACGTGTCGCCCCAGCCGATGATGTGGCCCGGCGGCCACCAGTGCTCCCAGAACGGATGGTTCGTCTCCGACACGAGCACCGTCTTGAACCCGCGCGCCCGGTCGCCGTCGGCGCGGAACACCTGCAACTCGTTCAGCCGCTCCATATCGAAGGCGAGCGACCCCTTCGAGCCGTTGATCTCCCACTGGAAGGCGTTGCGCCGCCCGAGAGCGAGGCGCGTGCCCTCGATCGTTCCGACCGAGCCGTTCTCGAACTCGACGGCCGCCTCGAGCGCGTCGTCGACAGAGCGACCCGCCACGAACGTCTTGACGAACCCTGAGACCGACGTGATCTCGCCGTTCAGGAAGCGGCCGAGGTCGATCACGTGCGTGCCGATGTCGCCGAGCGCTCCCGACCCCGCCTCGTCCGGATGGAACCGCCAGGTGTCGAGCGAGGCGTCATCGGCCCAGTCCTGGAGGTAGCGGCCGCGGAAGTGGCGGATCTCCCCCAGCTCGCCCGCCTCGATCAGCTCGCGTGCGAGCCGGACGGCGGGGACGAAGCGGTAGTTGAACGCGCAGAGGTGCTTCACGCCTGTCGCGGCGACAGCCTGCCAGATGTCGTAACTCTCGGCGGCGTCGCGGCCGAGAGGTTTCTCGCAGACCACATGCTTGCCGGCTCGAGCGGCCGCGACCGTCGGCTCCGCGTGCAGCGAGTTCGGACCGCTGTTGTCGAAGAGGCCGATCCGATCGTCGGCGACGAGATCGCGCCAGTCACCCGTCGCGTAGTCGTAGCCGTACCGTTCCGCGGCCTCGCCCACCGCGCCGGCGTCACGCCCGGCGATGCCGACGAGCTTCGGCATGAGCGGCGGCGGCCACGTCATGTACGCGATCTTCTTGAAGGCGTTCGAGTGGGCTTTGCCCATGAACGCGTACCCCAACATCCCGACGCCGATCTCGCTCATTGCGCGATAGTACGCACATGACAAAAGCCGTGAAGTGGGGAATCATCTCGACCGCCGACATCAACCGGAAGGTGATCCCGGGCGCGCACGCCTCCGCCAAGGTCGAGCTCTACGGTGTCGCGAGCCGCGACCAGTCCCGCGCCGACGAGTACGCGCGCGCGTGGGAGATCCCCCATGCCTACGGCACGTACGACGCGCTCCTCGCCGACCCGGAGATCGAGGCCGTCTACATCTCGCTGCCGAACACGATGCACTGCGAGTGGTCGATCCGGGCGCTCGAGGCCGGCAAGCACGTGCTCTGCGAGAAGCCCCTGTCGCGTCACCTCGACGAGGTCGCGGCGACGTTCGATGT
>Ga0307373_10006615_pt1 | contig 18370 bp, 19 predicted proteins | sample OX2MG_FD_202534 | JGI IMG/M metagenome (GOLD analysis project Ga0307373, IMG submission 202534) | Soil microbial communities from Risofladan, Vaasa, Finland - OX-2 | ecosystem: Environmental > Terrestrial > Soil > Coastal area > Acid sulfate soil | place: Finland: Risofladan, Vaasa | collected...
GAAGTACGCCGTCGGCACCGCGCTTGGCCTGTACTTCACCGACCTTGGCTTGACCCTTGGCCGCCGCGTCCTTGGCCGCCGAGGCTGCCGAGGCTGCCGATTCCTTTACTTTGTCCATGAATCCCATGGGATCTCCTTTACGTGACCTGCTGAACATCACGATACCGCTCGAGGACCGACTCTCGCCCGGTGACTACAACCTCGTCATCGTCGCGTCACCTTCGATTCGTGGACGGATTTGGTCGCAGAACTCACCGCTCTTAGAATTGAGTCGCGCCATGGATTCTTGTCGCGCCATCGTGCGTAACCAGTTGTCAACTCCCGGGCTCAGAACTGAAGGTTTGCGTCCATGAGTGTTCCCAGTGCCTCGTATTCAGTAACTATGCGCGTGACGCTCGAGAGCCACTCGCGAATCGGCGCGGTCACGACAGCGGTAAGCGACGCCGGCGGTGCCGTGACGGCTCTCGACGTGGTCGATCCCAACGGGTCCGGCATGACGATTGACCTCACGTGCAACGCCATTGACGAGGGTCACTCCGAAATGCTCCGCGAGGCGGTCGAGATCGTCGAAGGAACTCGAGTGATCGCCATGAGCGACCGCACCTTCCTCTTGCACCTGGGCGGCACGATCTCTGTTGAGCCAAAGGTGTCGCTCAAGACACGCGACGACCTCTCGATGGCCTACACGCCGGGCGTCGCCCGTATCTCCATGGCGATCGCCAAGGATCCGTCAGCGGCACGCAAGTTGACCATCAAGCGCAACACCGTCGCCGTGGTGACCGACGGATCGGCCGTGCTCGGGCTCGGCAACATTGGTCCGGAGGCCGCGTTGCCGGTGATGGAGGGCAAGGCGCTCCTATTCAAGCGCTTCGCCGGTATCGACGCGTGGCCCGTCTGCTTGGCGACCCAGGATGTGGATGAGATTGTGCGGATCGTCCAATGCATCGCCCCGGTGTACGGCGGGATCAACCTCGAGGACATCTCCGCGCCACGCTGCTTTGAGATCGAGCGCCGTCTCCGTGACCTGCTCGACATACCGGTGTTCCACGACGATCAGCACGGTACGGCCATCGTCGTGTTCGCCGCGCTCCTCAACGCCCTGCGAGTGGTGGGCAAGGAAATGAAAGACGTCCGAGTCGTCGTGCTCGGAGTCGGAGCGGCCGGTGTGGCGATCTCCAAGTTGTTGCTCAAAGAGGACGTGGGTGACGTCATCGGCGTCAATCGCGGCGGCATCATCTCGGCGACGGACGAGAAACTCGACAGCGAGCGTCGTTGGTTGGCGAACCACACCAACAAGGAGAAGCGAACGGGATCACTCACCGACGCCATGGTCGACGCCGACGTCTTCATCGGTGTGTCGGGCCCCGATCTGGTGTCCGAAGAGCACTTGAAACTGATGGCGCCTGAATCCATTGTCTTCGCTCTCGCCAACCCCAACCCGGAGGTCGATCCGGTGATGGCACGTCGCCATGCCGCGGTCGTTGCCACCGGACGCAGTGACGAACCCAATCAGATCAACAACGTGCTCGTGTTCCCCGGTATCTTTCGCGGCATGCTCAACGCGGCGGCCAAACAGGTCACCGAGGAGATTGAGATCGCCGCGGGGCGAGCGATCGCTGACGTCGTCACGCCGGGTGAACTGTCGGCGGACTACATCGTGCCGACAGTATTCAATCCGGTGGTCGTCACGGCGGTCACGGACGCAGTGGAGAAGCTCGTAAGCCAGACGCGCTGAATCGCAGGTTCCGTCGTCCGTAACGGCGAAACGCCTTTGTTAGCGTGGTCGGAACATGAAGCTCAGCCACAAGATTCCGATCACGCCGTGGCGGGCACAAAACACCTGGGCGACTCGTCCTCGAATGGTGGTGCCGCTCTTTGGGGGTCTGGCCGCCTTCGGAGTCGGCGAGGGCCTCTTGGTGCAGTCGCAGTGGGGCGCCTCGCCGTGGACGGTCTTCGCCCAAGGGATCGCCAAACACGCCCAGATCTCGCTCGGATGGTCCACCGCGCTCATCAGTCTCGTCGTGCTGCTGGTTTGGTTTCCTCTGCGCCAGCGACTGGGCTTCGGCACCATCGCCAACCTCATCATCATCGCCTACGTCTTGGACCTGACGACTTACGCGGTGGCGGTGCCGCACGCGATCTGGCTGAAGGTCGTCTACGTGGTGGGCGCGGTCCTGTGCATCGGCATCGGCAGCGCTTTCTATCTCACCTGCAACCTGGGACCCGGTCCCCGCGACGGCCTCATGACCGGACTCCATCATCGGTTCCACCTGAGCGTGGTCTACATACGACTTTCTCTCGAGGTCGTGGTACTGACGATCGGATGGTTGCTCGGCGGCACCGTCGGCGTGGCGACCGCGTTCTTCGCCACCACGATCGGCTTCTGTATCGGCGCGAGTTTGAACGTGATGGAACGAACCATCGTCTGGTGGCGAACGTGATCTCGGGCGGACACCTCGCCGAGTTCTTCATCGCCTCGATCACCATCATCATGGTGCCGGGCCCGAGCGTGCTCTTCACCCTGGCGCGCGGGGTCGCCTGGGGTCGTGCCGTGGCGGTCTTGACCGTGCTCGGCAATTCGATCGGCACCTTGATCCTCTCGATCATCGTGGCCGTCGGTCTAGGACCTCTCCTCAGTCACTCCAAGACATTCTCCATAACGCTGCAACTGGCTGGCGGCCTGTACCTGTTGTGGCTGGGTATCGGCGCCATGCGCCACCGGCACGAGCACGCCGCCGCCATGGCCAGGCGCGAAGAGTATCGACCATCGAACGTGCAAGTCATTCGCCAGGGTTTCACTGTCGGCATCTTGAATCCCAAGTCCCTGGTCTTCTTCGCCGCGGTCTTTCCTCATTTCGTCAACCGCACGAAGGGCGACGTGACCGTGCAGCTGCTCATCCTGGGCGGCATCTTCAGCGTTATGGCGTTCTTAAGTGACAGCACGTGGGGCGTGATTGCCGGCACCGCGCGCGAGTGGCTCTCCGGCTCACCGCATCGACTGGTAGTCCTTCGAACGGTCGGTGCGTGCGTGATGATGACACTTGGCGTGATCATCATGGTGAGTGCGCTCACTTCGTAACGAAGTCGCCGTGTGTCACACCGACTCTCTAGCTTCGATTCGTGGGTACGGTGCAAGTGGGTGGATATAACGAGCGAGTGACCTCGAACGTGGGATCGTTTATCGCCAATTTGCCCGAGATGCTCGGGGCGATGGCCGTTGATCCTCGCTGTCTCGTTGCGGTGATCGAGTTCGAAGACGTGCGCTACGTGCAGTATTGGGTAGAGTCCGACGGCAAAGTCATCGCCGAGGTGATCTCCAATCTCAATATCGGCGACGCCGTAGCGCTCACTTTCGAAGACGAGGAGAAACTCCGCAGAGCCGGCTGGTCAGAGCCCACGCCCGGACCACGGCCCAACTGGCGCTTTGAAGCGAACGACATTACTGGACTCATGAAAGTCGTTTCCATGTCGCGCGACGCGATCTACGACGTGCTGCTCGAACGAGACACCAATACCGTGAGCGTTCGGATGTGGGAAGGGCGACGTTATACCTTCAGTGCGTGCAATGTTTCGCGCGGACCCTCGCATCGTTATCACGAAATGTTCACGCGCAAGGTCAGTGAGAGGTCTAAAGTGCAGTAACCAGCGCTCGTCCATCGGATCGCCCTTCCTACAATCGAATGGGCTATGGAGACGCGATGAGCATGCACGCAGGCGGTGGAGGCGGTGGAGGCGGTGGTGGAGGCGGCCGTCTGGGACTGCGTTCGATGCGACAGAACCGTGACATTCTTGAGCACCAGATCAAAAAGGGCACGCTTCCCCGAATGCTCACGTATGCGAGGAATTATCGCTCACTACTGGTCATCTTCCTCATCGCCGTCGTGCTGGATGCTGTCGTCTCGTCGGTGACGCCACTGTTGTTTGCGGCGATCATCGACATTGGCATCAAGCACAAACACGAGGGTCTGGTCATTGGACTGGCGTCGCTAGGTGCCGGTCTCGCCCTCTTCGACGCGGTCCTCTCTCTCTTCGAGCGCCGAACGTCAGCGGTGATTGGTGAGGGCCTGATCTATGACTTGCGCGCCAAAGTGTTCAGCCACGTTCAAGAGATGCCCATCGCGTTTTTCTCTCGTACGCAGACCGGAGCGTTGATCAGTCGATTGAACAACGACGTCATCGGCGCGCAGCAGGCGTTTACCGACCTCTTTTCCAACGTCGTCGGCAACGTGATCTTGGTGACCATCGTGATCGGCACGATGCTCGTCTTGAGTTGGCAGATCACACTCGTCGCCTTACTCCTCTTGCCGGTGTTCTTGATTCCCGCCCGAAGGGTCGGACGCAAGCTCGGAACTCTGTTCCAGCGCGGCATGGAGCTCAACGCCGAAATGAACATGGTCATGACCGAGCGCTTCAATGTGTCCGGCGCGATGCTCGTCAAGCTTTTTGGACGCCCTCGCGACGAGCGTGAGTTCTTCGAAAGTCGGGCCGGACAAGTACGCGACATCGGGATTCACCAAGCGATGTACCAGCGATTCTTCTTCATCGCCCTTTCGCTGACCGCCTCATTGGCGACGGCCTTCGCCTACGGTTTTGGCGGAGTCGAGGTGATTCACGGTGCGATCGCGCTTGGAACACTCGTCGCCCTAACGCTGTACCTGACGAGACTCTATGGCCCGCTAACCCAGTTATCGAACCTGAACATTGATTACATGTCGGCCATGGTGAGTTTCGAACGGCTGTTCGAAGTCTTGGACCTCGAACCGATGATCAAGGAGAGTCCCGACGCGGTTCTCATCCCCGACGGACCGGCGGAGTTGATCTTTGATCACGTGGATTTCTCCTACCCCGGTGCCGAGGAGGTTTCACTGGCGTCATTGGAAGCGGTGGCGCGTCTAGACGACACCCCGCGCACCGACGTCCTTCACGACGTGTCATTCCGAGTGGAGCCGGGCACCATGACGGCGCTGGTCGGTCACAGTGGTGCCGGCAAGACGACAATTTCAATGCTGGTCTCGCGCCTGTACGACGTCGATCGAGGTTCGGTCATGATCAACGGCGTTGACATTCGCGAGGCCACGACCGCGTCACTGAACGCCATGGTCGGTGTCGTCACGCAAGATCCGCATCTCTTTCACGACACGATCCGAACGAATCTTATTTTCGCGAGACCCCGGGCTACCGGTGCGGAGATCGAAGGGGCGCTGCGCGCCGCGCAGATCTGGGACTTGGTGCAGTCCTTGCCGCTCGGTCTCGAGACCGTGGTGGGCGAGCGCGGCTATCGACTGAGCGGTGGCGAGAAGCAACGCGTGGCGTTGGCGCGACTCTTGTTGAAGGCCCCGCGACTGGTGGTGCTCGACGAGGCGACGGCGCATTTGGATAACGAAAGCGAAGCAGCGGTGCAGCGAGCGTTAGATGAGACGATGTCGTCGCGCACGTCGTTGGTGATCGCTCATCGACTCTCGACGATCCGCAACGCCGATCAAATTCTGGTGGTCGAGAACGGGACCATCGTCCAGCGGGGTTCCCACGCCGAGCTCTTGGCCCAAGGTGGCGTGTACCGGGTCCTCTACGAGACCCAGTTCGCCGACCAGGAGGACTAGCCCATCGAGTGATAGCCGCCGTCGACGTAGACGACCGACGCGGTGGTACCACGAAGCAGCGGGGACAACATCGCGATCGCCGTATCGGCGACGGCGCTCGAGTCGTAGACGTCCCAACCGAGCGGCGCCTTCTCACTCCAAGCGTCCTCGAAGTGCGAGAAGCCCGGGATCGACTTGGCGGCGACGGTGCGGATCGGTCCGGCGGCGAGCATGTTCACCCGGATCTTGTCGGGACCGACCTCTTTGGCGAGGTAGCGCCCGAGCGACTCCAGACCGGCCTTCATGACGCCCATCCAGTCGTACTTGGGGTAGGCCTTCGAGCCGTCAAAGTCCAAGGCGATGACCGACGCGCCGCCGAGCGCCTCGCTCTTTTGGAGCAGCGGCCGAAAAGCCCCGACCAGCGCGGCCAACGAGTACGTCGAGATATGTAACGCCGTCGCCACGTCTTCGAACGGGGAGGCAAACATGCCGTTGCCGAGACAGCTCTGCGGCGCCATGCCGATGGCGTGCACGAGGCCGTCGAGTCGTCCGAATCGAGTCGTCAACTCAGCCGCAGCCGCTTCGACCTGTTTCGGGTCGGTGACGTCGAGTTCGATAATCTCGCCGACTTCTCCCACTTCGCTGAGCTTGCGCGCGGTACGCTTGGTGAGCGAAAGTCCGCGACCGGCACCGGAGAGCGCCACCGTCGCTCCTTCTTCCAGTGCTCGCTTGGCGATACCGAACGCCAGCGAGTCATCAGTGAGGACACCGGTGACGAGAATGCGGTGGTTGTCCAGTAGCGCCATATTGTTAGCGTACTTGTCAACATCTATTTTTCGAGGACGACGATGGCAACAGTAGGCATTCTGGGTGGCACCGGTCCGGCGGGCCGCGGTGTCGCGGCGCGACTGGCTGGCGCGGGTTACACCGTCGTACTCGGCTCACGCGACGCAGAACGCGCGAAGGGTATCGCGCGTGGGCTCACGCTTCGCGGCGAGGGAACCGTCGAGGGTGGAACCAACGAAGAGGCGGCCACGTGCAACCTGGTCGTGGTCGCCACTCCGTGGGACTCCGCTATCGCCACGACGAGTGCGTTGCGCCAAGAGCTCAAGGGCAAGATCGTGATCTCCATGGTAAACGCCCTGTCGAGGGAAGGTCGTGAGATGGTGGCGATGTATCCGCCGCGGGGATCAATGGCCGCCCAGATCGAACACGCGTTGCCCGAGAGCGTGATCGTCGGTGCGTTCCATCACCTACCGGCCGCGCAGATGGAAGACCTCGATTCCGATCTTGACGCTGACGTGCTGGTCTTTTCCGACGACGACGACGCGCGTCGACAGGTCGCCGAGATGATCGATCGAATGAGTGGTCTGCGCGCGATCATCGCGGGCACCATGTCGCTCGCCAGCCCCATTGAAGCGTTCACGTCGGTGTGCATCTCGATCAACATTCGTCACAAGGCGCACAGTTACGTAAAGATGGCCGGACTCTAACTCGATGCAGCTCTACGACACCGCGCGTGGCGGCGTGTATCCACTCGAAGCCGGCCCGCTCGTCACCATCTACACCTGTGGCATCACGCCGTATGACGCGGCGCACCTCGGCCACGCCTACGTGTATCTATGCTTCGACCTTTTGCAGCGTCGCCTCCGCGATGCCGGCCACGAGACGCGCTGCATCCGCAACGTCACCGACGTCGATGACGACATGTTGCGCAAGTCGCGCGAACTCGGCGTCAACTACTTGGACTTAGCGGCCCAGGAGATGGCCAAGTTCGAACGCGACATGCAACTCATCAATCTTCTCCCGGTCTACGGCGAACCGCGAGCGACCGGCGCCATCCCCGAGATCCTCACGATGATCGGACGGACTTTCGACGCGGGCATCGCCTACGAGGTCGATGGATCGGTCTACTTCGAAGTATCGAAGTTCCCTCGTTTCGGTCAGGTGAGTCACGAGGACCGTGCCTCGATGCTGGCACTGGCGGCCACTCACGGGGGACATCCCGAGGATCCCAACAAGCGTGACCCGCTGGACTTCGTCTTGTGGCAACCGTCCCTGGAGGACGAACCGGCGTGGGAGTCACGTTGGGGAGCTGGTCGTCCGGGGTGGCACATCGAATGTTCGGCCATTGCCCTGCGCGACCTCGGTGTGACTCTGGACGTCCACGGGGGCGGCCGTGACTTGGCGTTTCCGCACCACGAATGCGAAGCGGCCCAAAGCGAGTCGGTCTCCGGTGCGCCGTTCGTGAAGCACTGGATGCACGTCGGACTCGTGGGACTCGACGGCACGAAGATGTCGAAGTCCTTAGGCAACTTGGTCTTCGTGGAGGAGTTGGCGGCGCGCGTCGAGCCGGCTGCGGTTCGTTTGGCGCTCCTTGATCACCATTACCGCGAAGACTGGGAGTGGCGCGACGAATTGCTCCCGATGGCGCAGTCGCGCCTGGCGACGTGGCGCTCGACGCTCACCTACGGTCGACCGAGCTCGGTGCTTGATGACGCGCGCTGCGCCCTCGACGACGATCTCGACAGTCCGGCGGCGATTCGCGCGATCGATGACGCCGCTCACGCGGGTTACAACGTCGCCCCGGCGGCTTCATTGTTAGGCATTAACATTTGACAATGAGTGGCCGAAATGTCTGACATCGAAGTCCAACTTCCTGACGGCACTCGTCGCGCGCTCCCGGACGGCTCCTCGTCGCTCGATCTCGCGAGCGCCATCGGCAAGCGCCTGGCCAAGGACGCGGTGGCGGCTGAGGTAAATGGTCAACTGACCGACCTCGAGGCGCCACTTCCCGAAAACGCAGACGTGGCGATCATCACGTCGATGAGCGAACTGGGCCGCGACGTCATTCGCCACTCGACGGCCCATGTGTTGGCCCAGGCCGTCACTCGACTGTGGCCGGGAGCGCATTACGCCATCGGACCGGCGATCACCGACGGCTTCTACTACGACTTTGAACTACCTGGTGGGGACCATTTCAGTGACGACGATTTGGAGCGCATCGACGCCGAGATGCGCGCCATCATCGCTGAGGACCAGCCGTTCACCCGACGCGAATATTCCATCCAAGAAGGATTGGACCTCTTTAAGGATCAGCCTTTCAAGGTCGAGATCATCAACGCCGTGGCCCAGGCACCCACCGAGGAAGACCTCGCCGAAGTGGGCAGTGTGTCGTCGGTTTCAACTTACGCTAATTCGCCCTCATTCACCGACCTGTGTCGCGGCCCACACGTGCCGTCGACGTCGCGGCTGGGACACTTCAAATTGACACGTGTCGCCGGCGCGTACTGGCGCGGCGACGAGAAGAACCCACAACTCCAGCGCATCTACGGCACCGCGTGGGAGAGCGACGCGGCGTTGGTCGCGCACCTCGAACAACTGGCCCAGGCCGAACTGCGTGATCATCGCAAGCTCGGCCAAGAGTTGGACCTGTTCTCATTCCCCACCGAGATCGGGCCGGGCCTCGCGGTCTTTCACCCCAAGGGCGGCACGATGCGCCGAGTGATGGAGGAGTACTCGCGGATCCGTCACGAAGTCTCCGGTTACGACTTCGTCTATTCACCGCATATCACGAAGTCCGAGCTGTTCGAGGTCTCCGGGCACCTCGACTGGTTCGCCGAATCGATGTATCCGCCGATGGAACTCGATGGCGGCACCAAGTACTACCTCAAGCCGATGAACTGTCCCTTCCACACGTTGATCTTTAAGTCGAGTCAGCGCAGTTACCGCGACCTGCCCCTTCGCTACTTCGAGTTCGGCTCGGTCTATCGATACGAGAAGTCGGGCGTGGTGCATGGTTTGACGCGTGTACGCGGCATGACCCAGGACGACGCACATATCTTCTGCACGAAGGACCAAATGGCCGAGGAGTTGACACGAACGTTGCAGTTCGTGCTCGATCTCTTGCGCGACTTCGGTCTCAACGACTTCTATCTCGAACTCTCGACGCGCCCGCCAGGCAAGGCAGTCGGCACCGACCAGGAGTGGCACGAGGCCGAAGCGACCTTGGCGAGTGTCGCGATCGCCGCTGGTCTGGAACTGGTGATGGACCCAGGCGGCGGCGCCTTTTACGGGCCGAAGATCTCGGTCCAAGCGCGCGACGCGATTGGTCGCACGCACCAGATCTCAACCGTGCAACTCGACTTCCAGACGCCCCAGCGATTCGACGCGAGCTATATCGCGGCCGACAACTCTCGAACGCGGCCGATCATGATCCACCGCGCTCTCTTCGGATCGGTCGAAAGGTTCATGGCCATCTTGCTCGAGCACTACGCCGGCAACATGCCCACTTGGCTCTGTCCCGAACAGGTGCGGGTCCTTGGCGTTCGCAACGATCACGACCCGTACGCGACCTACGTAACCGAGACGCTCGCGCTCGACGGCATTCGAGCGAGCGTCAAGGAGGCGAGCGAACCGCTCGGGTCTCGAATCCGCAAGGCCAAGCTCGAGAAGATTCCGTACATACTCGTGGTCGGTGACGACGACGTGGAAAAGGGGACGCTGGGCGTGAACGCGCGAGGGTCGAACGATCCGGAACGTGGCGTGAGTGTGGCCGAGTTCCGCGAACGAGTGATCGAAGAGATCGCGGTGCACGGCGCCCCCGAGGACCGTTAATGGCGCTTGAACGGTTCTCGGCCGCGTGGCGCGAGAACTACGTGGTCAACGTCGCCCAAACTCATAATGCCGATGACGGCGCGTGCGTGTTTTGTGTCCTCGCCGAAGAGCCGGTCGACGAGAGCACCGGGGTGATCGCCAAGAGCGAACTCAGCTTCGTCGTCTTGAACGCCTTTCCCTACGGGTCGGGACACATCTTGATCCTGCCGAGGCGCCACGTGTCGTCCATTCCGGAGCTCACGGACACCGAGTACCAGGACTATTTCTTGATCCTGCGCCGAAGCGTCGTGGCCCTCGATAGGGCCTACGGCGCCGAGGGCATGAATATCGGCATGAACCTGGGCGTGGCGGCGGGTGCAGGAATTCCCAAGCATTTACACGGCCATGTGCTCCCGAGGTGGGTGGGCGACACGAATTTTATGACCACCATCGGCGAAACGCGTGTCTTGCCGGAATCGCTCGAATCGACGTGGCGAAAGGTCCACGACAACTTTTGAGATCATCGGATATGACGAATCGTTACAATTGAGGAACGGGATCCGGAGGATCGATGCTGGACGGAAACTTTAGGAAGTCGGTAGAGACGGTCACCTTGCCGACTGGTCGGTGGTTGGTCCGCATCGGCTTCTCGGCTGACGTGCTGACGTTCTCCGGCTTGGTCTTCTCCTTCGCAACCGCCTGGATGATCGCTCTGGGTCACTTCTGGATCGCGATCGTGCTCTTGACGTTGACCGGCTTCCACGACCTGTTCGACGGACCGGTCGCCAAGGCCTCCAAGCGCGCGAGCCAACGTGGCGCGTTCTTCGACTCGGTGATGGACCGGGTGGCCGACTCGTTGGTTCTTGGTGGCGTCGCTTTCTATCTCACCGAGCACCAGCACGGTCAGCTGGTACTGCTTCCCTTCGCCATCTTGACGACGACGTACTTGATCTCCTATCAGCGTTCGAAGGCCGAGAGCCTGGGCCTCGCCGCGAAGGGTGGACTGATGGAACGCGCCGAGCGGATGATCCTGCTCGGCATTGGTTTGATCGCCAAGCCGATCTTCGTGCCGGTGCTCTGGATCATGTTGGCGCTGACGGCCATGACCGCGGCGGGCCGATTCTGGCGAATCTGGCAGATCGCGGCGAGCCCCGATCCGCCGATGACCCAAGCTGGTCGGATCCATCACCACAGCAGCCGGATACGTCGAGGGCTTAGCCGCACGTCTCGTCGCTAACCGTGCGCGACAAATCGAAGGTCATACTTTTCAAGACGCTCGGCGCGCTCATGGAACGCCTTCCGGAGCGATTCGATGTCTGGATTGCCAAAGGCCTGGCGACGCTCATGGGGCACCGATCGCCGAGCGGACGAGCAAACCTTCGCACGAACCTGTCGCACGCGCTGCGCGTAGATCACGAAGCGCTCGACGAGAAGTTGTTGGAGCGTTTCGTCGAGCGAGGCTTCGAGAGCTACGGACAGTACTGGGCCGAGGGCGCCAAGTTGCCGGGCATCGAACCACGCAAGGTCTTCGCTCGCTTTCGCATCGCCGAGGGACTGGAGCACCTTTACGACGCGAAAGCGAAGGGCAGCGGCACGATCATCGCGCTGCCGCACATCGGCAGCTGGGAGTGGGGCGGGTCGTATCTCGACTCGCTCGGTCTTGGCATGACCGCGGTCGCCGAGGACCTGGAGCCTCCGGAACTGTTCGCCTGGTTCAAAGCGAAGCGCGAGGCAATCGGGATCCGCATCGAACCACTGGACGATCACGCCGGGACGGTGCTGCTGCAAACACTTAAGGAAGGTGGCGTCGTAGGACTGCTCTGTGACCGCGACATCCAGGGCAACGGCATCGTAGTCGAGTTCTTCGGCGAACGAGCCCGATTGCCCGGCGGTCCAGCAACGCTGGCTCTGCGAACCGGAGCGACGCTCGTCGCGGCAGCGTGCTATTCCGGACCCGGTCGCGATCACTTCGCCGCCGTGACGCCGCCGATAGCGGCGGAGCGGTGCGGTCGGCTACGCGACGACGTCACGAGGGTCACACAAGCCTTGGCGCTTGAACTTGAGGGTCTCATTCGTCGCGCGCCCGAGCAGTGGCACATACTGCAGCCGCGATTCGGTGGCGACTGAGTTGCGCGTCGCCATCGTTTCGTCCTACGCGTTGAGCGCCTTCGGGGGAGCCCAAGAACAGGCGCTCGCCATGAGTCGAGAACTCTCTCGCCGGGGTCATGACGTGTTGATCGTCGCGCCCGACGGTCGCGACAGCGAGGCCTACGACACGCCGGCGCTGGTGGCGCGCTTCGGCGCCGTTGTGAAGATCCCGGCCAACGGTAGCCGCGCGCCGCTCACGCTTTCGCCGAGCGCGTCGCGACACGCGGCGCGCACCGTGGCGCATTTCCGTCCCGACATCGTGCACTTTCACGAACCGTTCGCACCGCTGGTGGCTTGGGGAACCCTTCGCGCGCATGCGGCACCTGCCGTAGCGACGTTCCACCGCGGCGGCGGTGGTCCGGCGATGAGTCTCACGAAACCGTTGCTCCGGCGACTCGCGCGCGGCCTCGATGCGTCGGCCGCCGTGAGTGCGTCGGCCGCCTCCACGATCAAAGACGCGTGCGGCATCGACGCCACGGTTCTGTTCAACGGTTTCGAGATGGAACGGTTCGTCGCCACCGACCGCGAGCGCGGCCACGAAATCGTGCTCGTGGTTCTCGGACGCCACGAAGAAAGAAAGGGCATCGCGCACGCCATCAATGCGGTTCGCGCGCACAACGCGAAGGATGAGGATGTGTGGCACCTCGTGGTGCTCGGTGACGGTCCGCAGCGCCGATCGCTTGAGACCCTGGCGGCGGGTGATAGTTCGATCGAGTTCGTCGGCGCTCCGCACGACGTCGATAAGCGACGCTGGCTCCGCAAGGCAAACGTGTTGATTGCGCCATCGGTCGGCGGTGAGAGTTTCGGGATGATTCTGCTCGAAGGTATGGCGAGCGAGACGTCGGTCGTGGCGAGTGATATCGAGGGATACCGTGAGGCCGCGGCAGGCTTTGCCACGTTGTTCACTCCCGGCGATGACGTGAGTCTGGAATCGGCGATCGAGCGTGCCTTGCGTGATGAGACCCCCGAATCGATCGCTCGAGCGAAGGCGCACGCGAGTGGGTGGTCGATGTCGAAGTTGATGGACCGTTACGAAGAGCTCTACGCCCGTGCATGCGAAGGATTTTCGACCACCAAGTAACCTCTAGTCATGGCCACCAAGCAACGCTCGCGTTCTCGCCGATCGAGTCCGTCGCGCGACCGTGGTCCTCGCTACGTCGCTCCGGTGCTCGATCCCAACTGGCGAAGCCTTTATTCGCCGACCAACGCCGAAAAGCACGCCAATCAAAAAGTGGTACGCAGTTTCGCCCTGCGAAAGAAGTTGCCGGAGACCATCGGCGTCGGCATTGTCGTACTGGCGCTGATTGTTGGCGTGATCGTCGCACCGTGGGTTCCGATCGTGGGAATCGCCGTGGCGTTGCTCTACGGCTGGGACTTGCACCGATCGCTCGCGCGCACCGAAGCCAAGGGACTGGCCCTCGGCAACCTGGTGCTCGATCAGTTCAAGGCCGGCGGGACAGAAAAGGACCGCCTGCGACTCATCACGGTGATGGACAGACTGGCCGCCACCTTCGGCGTCGACGCCGTCACGTCCTACATCGTGAGCGACCCCGGCTACAACGCCGCGCTGGTGCCCACGGGTTCGTCGCTGTCGTTCTTCGTGACTGATGCCGTGATGCGTGATTTCGAACTCATCGAACTTGAAGGTGTCGTGGCGCACTGCCTGGCACGACACCGCCTGGGGATGCTCCTTCGCGAAAGCGTCGCGTCGGTCTCGGTCACAAACGACGAGTCACGGCGTGCGCTCGCCGGCGAGGGATTGGCGTACCGCGCGGACGAAGTCGCGGCCGCAGCCATCCGGTACCCACCGGGTTTGGCCGGCGCCCTGCGCAAGTGCGCCGGCGAACAGCTTTCAAGTACGTCCTTCTTCGCGGGTCCGACCTACGCGCAGTGGCGTTGGATCTGGTTCAACATGTGGAGCGGACGCGCGAGCGATCTCAGCGACCTCGACGACGTCGAACTGCGCGCCCGAGCCCTGGAAGAGTGGTAGACGGCTTCCAATTAGGCTTGGTGGTATGAGTTCTTCGCACGATTCCTCAATCATCGGGTCGGCGCTCGTCAAGCGCGGTCTGGCCGACATGCTTCGCGGCGGCGTCATAATGGACGTCGTCAATCCCGAACAGGCGAAGATCGCCGAAGACTCCGGCGCTGTTGCGGTCATGGCGTTGGAGCGTGTCCCGTCGGACATCCGGCGCGACGGTGGCGTGGCCCGCATGAGTGACCCCGAGATGGTCCAAGGCATCCAGGCGGCGGTGACTATTCCCGTCATGGCCAAGGCCCGGATCGGTCACTTCGCGGAGGCGCAGATCCTCGAGGCCCTCGACGTCGACTACATCGACGAATCCGAAGTCTTGACTCCGGCTGACGAAGAGAACCACATCGACAAATGGGGTTTCACCGTACCGTTCGTATGCGGCGCCACCAACTTGGGTGAGGCGCTTCGACGCATCGGCGAAGGTGCTTGCTTGATTCGTTCCAAGGGTGAGGCGGGCACCGGCAACGTGGTCGAGGCCGTGCGACACTTGCGCACGATCAACGCGCAGATGCGCCGACTCCAATCGGCTGACGCCAACGAGTTGTTCTCGCTCGCCAAAGAGTTGCAGGCGCCACTGCCACTGGTCCAAGAGGTCTCGCTCACGGGCAAGCTGCCGGTGCCGCTGTTTTGCGCGGGTGGTATCTCGACGCCGGCTGACGCATCCCTCGTGCTGCAGCTCGGGGCTGAGGCGATCTTCGTTGGTTCCGGCATCTTCAAGAGCGATGACCCAGAACGCATGGCCAAGGCGATCGTTGAAGCGACGACGCACTTCCGTGACGCGCACGTGGTCGCCAAGGTTTCGACTGGACTGGGCGCCGCGATGAAGGGTATCGAAATCGCCTCTTTGGAGCAGCGCCTGGCCGAACGCGGCTGGTAGCCGTGGCGCGCGTAGGCGTCCTCGCCCTTCAGGGCGATGTGCGCGAACACACCTCAATGCTCCAACGTGTGGGCGCCGACGTGATCGAAGTGCGCACCATAGAGCAGCTCGATGACCTAGACGCCCTCGTGATGCCCGGCGGAGAGTCGACGACGATGGCCTATCTCCTCACCACGTCGGGCATTCGCCCGATGCTGGAGAAGAAGATCGAGGACGGACTCAGCGTGCTGGGTACGTGCGCGGGGCTCATTCTGCTGGCCGATGAGATACTCGACGGTCGAAGCGACCAGTGGAGTTTCGACATGTTGCCGCTGTCGGTTCGCCGAAACGGTTACGGACGTCAGATCGCGAGTTTCGAGACGCAAGTTGACGTGAAGGGTGTGGGTGAGGTGCCGGGCGTCTTCATACGTGCGCCGAAGATCGAGACCTGGTCTGACGATCTCGAGGTACTCGCGTACCACGACCACGGTGACGGCGAGCATCCGGTACTCGTTCGTCGAGATCGAATCTGGGGCTGTTCGTTCCACCCGGAACTGAGCAATGACGAGCGAATTCACCGACTCTTCGTCGACGCCATTTGAATCTCCGATACAGTAATTAAGCCCAATCGGGCGGGAGGAATGCATGTCCGGCCATTCGAAGTGGGCAACCACCAAGCACCGCAAGGGTGCCAAAGACAGTGCTCGCGCCAAAGTCTTCGCGAAGTTGATTCGCCAGGTCGAGGTTGCGGCGCGTGAAGGCGGCGGCGACGTCGACACGAACGCGTCGTTGCGCACGATGTACCAAAAAGCCCGTGAGGCGTCGGTGCCCTTGGACACGATTGAGCGAGCCATCAAACGCGGAACCGGTGAACTCGAGGGCGTGAGATACGAATCCATCAGTTATGAGGGTTATGGTCCTGACGGCGTCGCGGTCATCGTCGAAACGCTGACCGACAACCGAAACCGCACCAGCGCCGAGATCAAGCACGTTTTTGCGAGGAACGGTGGCACGATCGCCGAACCAGGGGCCGTGTCCTGGCAGTTCGACCGCAAGGGGATTATCGAGGTGAAAGGTCCGCTCGATGAGGACCAGTTACTCGAATGGGTCATGGACGCCGGGGGAGAGAACTTCGAAGCCAACGGGCCGAATTTCACGGTCACCACCCAGCCTCACGAACTCGGATCAGTGCGCGACGCGCTCGAGAAATTCGGGGCGAAAGTCCTGAGTGCCGAGCTCACACTGGTGCCTCAGAACTCGATTCCCATCGATTCTGAATCGGAAGCGAAGAAGATCCTTCGCCTGATGGACGCCATTGACGACCACGACGACGTCCAGAACGTCTTTTCGAATTTCGACATCGCCGACGAGATCCTCGCCTCCTACGAGGGATAATTACCGGTTTCTGGACTGGTTCCGGTCTAGTATCGAACGTATGTTCGTACTCGGGATCGACCCCGGACTAACCCGTTGCGGTTACGGCTTGGTCGAAGGATCCTTTCTCGGGGTGGAATCCTTTCGCGCCGTTCGAGCCGGCACCATCGAAACGGATCACGACGTAGCGGTGGAACTGCGCCTCGGCCAGATATTGGTGGAGTTGCGCACCTTGCTCGAAGAGACGACCCCGGACGCGGTGGTCGTCGAGCGGGTGTTCTACCAGCGAAACGCCAAGACCGCCATCCCGGTCGCCCAAGCGAGCGGCGTCGCAGTCGCGCTCGCTTCGGCGATGACGCTCCCGGTTCGTCAGTTCAACGCCCAACAGGTGAAACTGGCAGTCACCGGCTACGGCGCCGCGAGCAAGTTCCAGGTCCAAGGGATGGTGGCACGTCTTTGTGGACTGGCCGAGACACCCAAGCCGGCCGATGCCGCCGACGCCCTGGCCCTGGCGATCACCTATTTCATGGTGGTGCGCAGTGAACAGAAGTACCCGATCGAGAGTCGCGCATGATCGGCTGGCTCCACGGGCAAGTGCTCCATCACCACAAGGACGGCGCCATCGTGCTCGACGTGCACGACGTTGGCTACGAAGTGAGTGTCGCGACCCAAGAGGACTACCGCGTCGGCGACGTAGTGGACCTCTACATCTTCACGGCGGTGCGCGACGACGCCATAGTCCTCTACGGGTTTCCGAGCTACTTGGACCGCGAATTCTTCGAACTGCTGTTGGTCACGCCCGGCGTGGGTCCGTCGACGGCACTGGCCGCTCTTCGAACGATGTCAACCGGCGACCTCGCCTCGGCGATTGAGAGCGACGACGCCAAGAAGATCGCCACGATTCCGGGCATCGGTCCCAAGACCGCGAGTCGCATCGTGTTGGAGCTGAAAGGCAAAGTCGTGGTGCCCGACTCCTACGTCGGAAACTCGGCGACACCACAGAACGAAGCCATTGAAGACGCACTGAGGGGCCTCGGTTACAGCACCCAGGAAGTGCGTCAAGCGCTCAGCGGCACGACACTCTCCGACGACGAGGGTGCCGCCCTTCGCCAGGCCCTGCAACTCTTGAGGCGTCAGTGAGTCGACACGAGATCGACGTCGAGCAGTCGGCGCGTAACGTCGTCGCTCCGATCGCCGACGAACACGATCGTCGAGCCGAGGTGTCGCTTCGACCCAGCACCCTCGGAGAATTCGTGGGTCAGCGCGAGTTAGTGCGTCACCTGGAGATCGTGCTCGGTTCGGCCAGGGCGCGAAACCAGACCGCCGATCACCTCTTGTTCGCGGGCCCTCCAGGACTCGGCAAGACCTCGCTCGCCAGCATCGTCGCGGCCGAGATGGGCGCGGGACTGCGCATCACCTCGGGACCGGTGCTGTCACGCCCCGGTGACTTAGCGGCTTTGCTCACGGACTTACAAGACGGTGACGTCCTCTTCGTCGACGAGATCCACCGTCTCTCGCGCGGCGTCGAGGAGATCCTTTATCCGGCGATGGAAGATCGCCGCCTTGACGTGATGATCGGGCGCGGTCCGTCGGCGAGAGCGATCCGACTCGACTTACCGAACTTCACCCTGGTGGGTGCCACCACGCGCACCGGTCTAGTTGCGGCGCCGCTGCGCGACCGATTTGGATTCGTCGGTCAGCTCGACCTCTATGACCCGGAGGATTTGACGGTGATCGTCAGTCGTTCGGCCGGACTGTTGGACGTGACGTTGAAGGGTGAAG
>Ga0307373_10006618_pt1 | contig 18366 bp, 13 predicted proteins | sample OX2MG_FD_202534 | JGI IMG/M metagenome (GOLD analysis project Ga0307373, IMG submission 202534) | Soil microbial communities from Risofladan, Vaasa, Finland - OX-2 | ecosystem: Environmental > Terrestrial > Soil > Coastal area > Acid sulfate soil | place: Finland: Risofladan, Vaasa | collected...
GAATGCGCGCCGCATCCCCGCGGGCAGGTCGCGCAGCATCGATCGCCTGCGCCCGTCGCCCGCTCGGCGGACGTGCGTCGGTTCAGCTTTGAAGTCGATTATGGCGAACTCCTCGCCCGCATGCACGTAGGATCGGCGGAGGCCTGGCCAGGAACGCGGATGTCGCAGCCTCATCGCTCAGGGCCCGCTACAGACCGAAAAATCGGCGCCACGCTCGGCAGCGCGGCGATAGCCGCCCGCCCGCCGCCCGCTCCGGGAGCATCAGGGGGCGTTGTGGTTGCACAGCCGTCCGCCGTCGATTGGCAGCTCGAGCAAGGACGCGGCGCTCGCGACACACACTGGTCTTTTACAGGTCGCGGCTGCTAAAGGCTGAGGACATGAGCACTTCAAGACGGGCCGCCGACCGGGCCGAAGATCGGTCGCAAGGATCTCTCGCGGCGCTGCTGGCGCTGATTCGCGAGCGCGGAACCGAGGCCGTCGGAGATCACCGGGTTGTGCGCGTACCCGCCAATCGTCCGCCGTGGACGCCGACCGGCGTAAGGCTTAAGCCGGAAGATCGGATTAGCCTGTTTTGCTTTGGACGCGCATGGCTCGAAGCCAATCCCTCGATCTGGGTCGGGGCCAATTTCGGGCTCTGGATACGAACCAATGCGCAGGGTCCAATCTTTCGCGCCTGCCGCGGGTCGCGAACCCTAACCGTCGAAGAGCCGGGAGAGCTCGAGCTCGCCAATATTTTTCCGGGCGCATGGAACGATCCGACAGGCGCTCTCGCCTCATCCGCGCAAATCTACGAGCGGGTCGCGGGCGGATTCGAAGTGCTCGTCATATTATGGCGGCTCGATCCGGAGGTGGGGCTAAGGCGGCTCACGGCCGGCGGCGGCGCCGCCGCAAGGGAGTTCGCGGACGAGCTCGCGGCGTTGCCGAACCCCACTCGCACGCCGCCGGGATGGAAGTATCTGTGGGAGGTCGGCGATGCCGAGGCTTTCAAGGTGACGGAGGACAACACGATTCATTGTGAGATTGCGGATGACGCCGCGATTTTGCAAAGGGCCGTGAGCGCTCCGTTTACGCCGGCGACGCGGCTGCGATGGTCCTGGAAGGTCGAGCGGCTACCCTCCAGGCGCGCTGAAGACTCGGTTGCCAATCATGACTACGTGAGCCTCGCGGTCGAGTTCGATAACGGCCAGGATCTCACTTACCTCTGGAGTGCCGCGCTCGATCCGGAATTCAGCTACCGCTGCCCGATTTCGTCATGGCGCAACCGCGAAACGCATCTGGTAATTCGCACCGGCAGCGGTGAGCTGGGGCGTTGGATTGACGAGGAGCGCGAGGTCTGGCGAGACTATCAGCGGGCAATCGGAACGCCGCCCGCGCGGATCGTGGCGGTGTGGCTGATCGCGGTGGCTATTTTTCAGCACGGCGTCGCGCGCGCGGAGTATCGCAATATCGAGCTGTCCCGCGGATCCGAGGTCATGCGCGTGAGCTGAATTATCGCGCCGCGCTGTTACAGCGCCACGGCCACGAAAACAACCCAGGGAGCCGCGGCTTCGCATCGCGCGTCGGGGCCACGGATCCGTCTTGCCGATTCCGATTTTCCCGTCAACTCCCGGAATGGCGCCGAGACTTTCGAGATCGGCGACCGCGGACACCTGCAGGCTCAGCGGCGCCCGCCGCTGGCGCGCGCTCGCCCATCTGATGGTCGAAAACGATTCGCCGATGGCCAACCACAAATCCCTCTCGCCGAACACTCTGTACATCGTTACCGCGGCGGTTGAACTTGGAGCCGGCGTTGCCTTAATGAGTTGTCCGTCGGCAACCGCGACGCTCCTGATGGGCGTACCGCTGGGTGCACCGGCCACCGTGACTGTGGCGCGCGTCGCCGGAGTCGCACTGCTTGCGCTCGGTGTCGCCTGCTGGCTGGCGCGCGGTGACACGCAAAGCCGGGCCGCAGAAGGACTGCTCGCCGCGATGACGCTCTATAATCTTGGCGTCGCGCTGATCCTTGGAGCTGCCGGCATCCGGTTCGACCGGTGGGTGTCGCATTGTGGCTGGCCGTGGTGCTGCACGCGGTCATGGCCTTCTGGTGCGTCGTGAGCCTTCGCGCAAGGGAGCCACGGCAGGCGACCCCGTCGGTTTGACTTGGCCGAGCATCCTGATAAAGAATCTCAGCTCAAGCGGCGAAATCCGTTTGCGTCGCTTAAAGCGAAACCGCGGAAACCGCGATTGCGGCATCAGGCGAAATGGGAACCATTCCATAAACCCTATATGGCAAACCTCATATGGCAAATCCAACAAATTGGCTAATCGTCGAAGCCGGACTTCTGGCTATAGTAATGGTGGTGGGGTTCTTCGTGACTCTCGCAGCCAACCGGCAAGATAAATGAATGCGAATCGCCCTTTAACGGCCATCGGCGCAAAACCGAACCGCACCGGAAATCCACGCACAGGTTGAATTCGGAATAGCCCACAGCAGCCGCTTGGGCACACGTAAGGGAGCCCGGTTTTATCCCGGCGGCTCCGGCGTCGCGCTAAGCAACCCCGGAACCTCGAAGGAGAACCGCGCGTTCCCTGCATAGCATCGTCTGGCCGGGCTGCCGGGGCGAGCGCCAAGCCATTTGACCAGACGGAATTCGCCCGAGCGTCGCAGGCAGACCCGTCACGCCTACGGCGCCGCCGGCACTGCTTACTTCACGCGCCGCGATTTCTGAATCAGGCCGGTCCCAACCGCTAACGATGACTTGCGTTTGGCCGGGATGAAGCTCTGCGCGTTCACGACCGGGCCGCGGTCGTCGGTGTTGAACCGTGTCGCTCAACACAGCGGCTTGGCCCCCTCGCTCACCGTCCCTTTCGATCGGCTCGAAGCCACCGACAGGTCACGATAATGGAAAACGCCTTGACTTCCCTACGAGATCTACTGGAGCGGGTGATCGGTTTCGAACCGACGACCTTGTGCTTGGCAAGCACACGCTCTACCAACTGAGCTACACCCGCCCCCAGGTTTTGTCGTCGCGTGGCCGGATAGATCGATTTATCCGCCCGCGGGCGGCTTGTCAAACCGCCGCGCGGCGCGCCGGCGGATTCATGCGCGCGCTAAGCACCGCCCGCGCCCTCAAGAAGTAGTCCGCGCCGGACCAGACACTCACCGCCATCGAGATCCACAGCACGAACATTCCGGCCGCGAAAAAATCCACGTGGAAATAAACGTAATTGATCAACAGCCCCTGGACCGCGATCGACTGGAGCACCATCTTGTACTTGCCCAGCTCCTCGGCGGCCATCACCTGGCCCGCCGCCGCCGCCATCGCGCGCAACCCCGTGACCGCGATCTCGCGCGCCACCAGCAACACCACCATCCAAGCCGGCACTCGTGGAAAACGCGGCATCGCCGCCAGCATGATCAGCGCGGAGGTGACGACCAGCTTGTCCGCCATCGGATCGAGAAACTTGCCCAGCGTCGTGCCTGAGCCATAGCTGCGCGCGATATACCCGTCGAAGAAGTCGCTCAGCGTGGCGACGAAAAAAACGCCGGCTGCCACTGCCGACGGTACCGGCCCCACATACATCAGCAGCCACACCAGCACCGGGACCAGCGCGATGCGCATCAGGGTCAGCAAATTGGGTGCGGTAAGCTCCATGATGCGGTCCCGGGGCGCCCTTCCCTGCTTTCTCTATTGTGCCCTCGACGGCTCGATACGATAGCCTTCCCTTGCAAGGATATGGAAATCCATCAAGGGGGGCAATCGAGTCTGATTTGAGGCGCGACCGAACCACTTCGCGCTCCAACTTGACGGGTCGCATTTGCCTCGCATACGGTCAGGCATGTTTTGTTTGCTCCACTGCGGCAACCGTTTCCCGTTGCACCTCGCGCCACCCGCTTCGCGAATCGCGCCGACTCCCGTTGATCCTTCCGCCGGGTCGATGAGATGAACGCGGCCGCCAACGGCACCTTCGAGAGCGACTACCTCGTTATCGGCGGCGGTATCGCCGGGCTGGTCTTCGCGATCGAGGCGGCCGCGACCGGCACCGTCACGGTGCTGACCAAGGCCGCGAGCAACGAGGCCAACACCGCTTACGCGCAGGGCGGAATCGCCAGCGTGTGGAGCGTCGACGACTCCTTCGAGTCGCACGTCGACGACACGCTGCGCGCCGGCGCCGGGCTGTGCAACCGGCGCGCGGTCGAGACCATCGTGCGCGACGGCCCCGAGGCGGTGCGCGAACTCATCGCGCTCGGCACGCGGTTTACCCGCGTCGAGGAAGGCGGCGAAGACGAATACGACCTCGGCCGCGAGGGCGGCCACAGCCATCGCCGCGTGCTCCATGCGCAGGACCTGACGGGGCGCGAAATCATGCGCGCGCTGGGCGAGGCCGCCGCGGCACGGCGCAACCTCCGCGTGCTCGAGGACAAAATTGCGGTCAACTTGCTCGTCGAGCCGGGCTCGGAGCGCCACGGCGGCGGCGGCGCGCGATGCTGGGGCGCGTACGTGCTTGATCGCGCGAGCGGCGCCGTCGACAAATTCGTCGCGCGCGCGACGCTGCTCGCCACCGGCGGCGCCGGCAAAGTCTACCTCTACACCACCAATCCCGACATCGCCTCGGGCGACGGCGTCGCGATGGGCTATCGGGCGGGCGCGCCGGTCGCCAACATGGAATTCATCCAGTTCCATCCGACCTGCCTCTACCATCCCGCCGCCAAGTCGTTTCTCATCTCGGAGGCGCTCCGCGGCGAGGGCGCGATCCTGCGGCTGCCCGACGGCACGCCCTTCATGAAGAGCTACCATCCCGACGGCGAACTCGCGCCGCGCGACGTCGTCGCCCGCGCGATCGATTCCGAGATGAAGCGCCACGGACTGGATTACGTGCTGCTCGACATCAGCCATCGGCCGGCCGATTTCGTGCGCGGCCGCTTTCCGAATATCTTCAAGCGATGCTTGAGCTTTGGTTTCGACCTGACCAGCGCGCCGATCCCGGTGGTGCCCGCGGCGCATTACATGTGCGGCGGGCTGGTGACCGACCTCGCCGCGCGCACTCCGCTGGCGCAGTTGTACGCGGCCGGCGAAACCGCGATGACGGGACTGCACGGCGCCAATCGGCTCGCGTCGAATTCGCTGCTCGAAGCGGCCGTGATGGGCCGGCGCGCCGCCGCGGCGGCGCGCGAGGATGCGGCCGCCGCCGGAGAGCGGAGACCGCCGGCTTTTCCCCGATGGGATCCCGGGCGCGCGATGCGCAGCGAGGAGCGCGTGCTGATAACCCAGAGCTGGGACGAGATTCGCCGCCTGATGTGGAACTACGTCGGGATCGTGCGCAGCGACGCCCGCCTCGAGCGCGCGATGCGCCGCATCCAGCTAATCAAGCAAGAGGTCTCCGGCTACTACTGGGACCACCTTATCGACTCCGACCTGATCGAGCTGCGCAACCTGGTCGAGGTCGCCGAGCTGGTGGTGCGCTCGGCGACGGCGCGCAAGGAGTCGCGCGGGCTGCACTACACTATCGACTATCCCGAGCACGACGACGCCAAGTGGCTGCACGACACAGTGATCGCGAAGAGCGCGTAGCCGGCCACGCACGCACGTCCAGTCTAACTTCTTATAAGTCGCATCGAAGAGGTTGCATCGAAGAGCCACGTCATCCTGAGCGCAGCGAGTCCGCCTCTTCAGTCATCCTGTCCGCTTCTTCAGTCATCCTGAGCGAAGCGAGTCCGCGAGCGGAGTCGAAGGACCTCGCGCGGTCCTCCGCGCGCACTGGATTGCGCGCTGCGCGCGAGGTCTTCGACCCCGGCAGCCTGCGCTCAGCATGACTTAAGCGGTCAAAACGGAGAGGCCGAGGAACGGCGACCGAAAGAGAATTTCACTTAGCGAACTTGAGACTCACCACTAGCTGACGGGCGCGGCGGGTGCCGTCGCCTTGGAAGCGTTGGCCTCGAAGCTATACACCAGCTTGTCGTCGGCGAGATCGACCTTCGCCACGCCGCCCTTGCTGAGCGCGCCGAACAGCACCTGGTCGGCGAGCGCGCGCGCGACCTCGGACTCGATAAGCCGCCCGAGCGGCCGCGCGCCGAAGCGCGGATCGTAGCCCTTTTTCGCGAGCCAGTTCCTCGCCGCCGCGGAAACCTCGAGCTTCACCTTCTGCGCCGCCAGCCGCTCGGCCAACTCGGCCACGAACTTGTCGACCACGCGGGCGATTATCTCGGGGCCAAGGCCCGCGAATTCGATTATGGCCGAGAGCCGGTTGCGGAACTCCGGGCTGAACATCCGGTCGATGGCGTTGCGCGGATTGCCGGTCGCGACGTCGGTGCCGAACCCGATCATCGTGCGCGCCAGCTCCTGCGCGCCGGCGTTAGTGGTCATCACGATGATCACGTTGCGGAAATCCGCCTTGCGCCCGTTGTTATCGGTCAGCGTCGCATGGTCCATCACCTGGAGCAGGATGCTGAACAGGTCGGGATGGGCCTTCTCGATCTCGTCGAGCAGCAGCACGCAGTGCGGATTCTTGTTGATCGCGTCGGTCAGCAGTCCGCCCTGGTCGAAGCCCACGTAGCCCGGCGGCGCGCCGATGAGCCGTGAGACCGTGTGGCGCTCCATGTATTCGCTCATGTCGAAGCGCAGGAACTCGACGCCCATCACTTTTGCGAGCTGTCGCGCGACCTCGGTCTTGCCCACGCCGGTGGGGCCGGCGAACAGAAAGGCGCCAACCGGACGGTCGGGATGGGCGAGGCCCGAGCGCGCCAGTTTGATCGCGCGCGCCACCGCCGCGATCGCAGGGTCCTGTCCGAAAACGGCTTGCTTCAGTTCGTCCTCGAGATTTTGCAGGCGCGCCCGGTCGCTCGACGACACGGTGCGCTCCGGAATCCGCGCCATCCGCGCCACCGTGCGCTCGGCGTCGCGCGCGCCCACCGTCACCGCCTCGGGGCCGCTGGCGCGCAGCCGCGCCGCGACGCCCGCCTCGTCCATCACGTCGATCGCCTTGTCGGGCAGGTAGCGGTCGTTGATATAGCGCGAGGAAAGATCGACCGCGGCACGAAGGGCCGGCGCGGTGTAGCGCACGTTGTGGTGCTTTTCGTAGTAGCTCTTGAGCCCGTTCAGAATCCGCACCGCCTCTTCCACCGTCGGCTCGGGCACGTCGATACGCTGGAAACGCCGCCCCAATGCTTTGTCGCGATCGAACGAGCGCTTGTACTCCTGGTAGGTCGTCGATCCGATGCAGCGCAGGTCGCCCGAGGCGAGCGCGGGTTTCAGCAGGTTGGAGGCGTCCATGGTCGATCCCGAGGCTGAGCCGGCGCCCACGATGGTGTGTATCTCGTCGATGAAGAGCACGATCTTCGGGTTGCCCGACGCGGCCTTGATCACCGCCTTCAGCCGCTGCTCGAAATCGCCGCGAAAGCGGGTGCCCGCGAGCAGCGCGCCCATGTCGAGCGCGTATATCTCGACGCCCTTGAGCGCCTCGGGCACGCGGCCCTCATGAATCGCGAGCGCCAGTCCCTCGGCGAGCGCGGTCTTGCCCACGCCGGCCTCGCCGACAAATACGGGGTTGTTCTTGCGCCGGCGGAGCAGGATATGAATCGCGCGCTCGATCTCATTCTTGCGCCCGATCAGCGGATCGATCTTGCCCTTGGCGGCGCGCTCGGCCAGGTTTATCGCGTAGCGCTTGAGCGCGCGGGCCGGAGAGAGTTTCGGCGCGCCGTCCTCTTCGTCGTCGCCCTCGCCCTCTTCGCGATCGTGCTCCTCCTCGCTCTCGGCTTCGCCCTCGTGGGCGCCGCGCAGCGGCCGCTCGTCGTCGGCGCCGACCTTGGACACGCCGTGCGACACGAAGTTGATCAGGTCGAAACGGGTGACCCCTTCCTCCTGCAGGAAATAGAGCGCGTACGACTCGGCCTCCTGGAACATCGCGATCAGCACGGCCGGGCCGTTTATCTCCTGGCGGCCGGCCGACTGCGCGTGGAGCGCCGCGCGCTGCAGAGCGCGCTGCACGCCGCTGGCATAGCGCGGCGTGACCTCGACCCCGCGGCCGAGCCGCTCGACGCCGTCGTCGAGGTAACCCTGCAGTTTGCCGCGCAGCGAATCGAGGTTGGCGCCACAGTGCTTGAGCACGTTGCTGGTGGTGAAGTCATGGAGCATCGCGTAGAGCACGTGCTCGAGGCAAACGTATTCGTGGCGCCGGCTCTGCGCCTCGGTCATCGCCAATTGCAGCGTGACCTGCAACTCGCGGCTAAGCATCACGCCTGGCGACGCCATCCGCCGACTCCTCTGCGTGTCCTTTCCGGCCGGAATCCTCTCTCCTCGGCATAGTCTCAAAGATAATCATTAAAATGGACCGCGCCGTTCAGGCTTTCTCCATCACGCACTTGAGCGGGAATTCGCCCTGGCGGGCCAGTTCATCCACGGTGCGCACCTTGGTCTCGGCGATTTCGTACGGAAACACGCCCGCCACGCCCATCCCGTTCTGATGCACGTGCAGCATGATCCGTGTCGCCTCGGCGTGCTGCTTGTGGAAAACGACTTTCAATATCTCGACCACGAACTCCATCGGAGTGTAGTCGTCGTTGAGCAGAATGACCTTGTACATCGGCGGCTTCCTGGTGCGCGTCTCGGGCCGCGTGCGCCGCTCGACGACCGTGTCGCCATCGGGCGGACGTGCGCCGCCGGCACCGCCATCATCGTGCTTGTCGTCGCGCTTACGCGCCCGCACGTCTCGCCGCCAAAGCTCGTCGCTCATCGTTCGTCGTTCCGCTTCGCTTGCTTCCTGTGCTCGCCGGCAGCCGGCAGTCAGCGAGGTCGCCGGCTTGCCGCCTCCCATAGAATAGCAAATCGGCGCATGGTCATGGGAGCACCGGAGGCGAGACTCTTTGCGGCGGAGCCCGGCCCGGCTAAGCTCGCCCATAGCTCCGATGGCACGGCACGACGACAAGGAAACGATCGCCCGCGGCGCGGGCGCCGATGCGGCGGCGATCGAAGTCGCCGTCGTCGAGGGCATCGATCGCATTGCGCGCGAGGATTGGAACGCGCTGCTGGCCGACGACGACAGCCCCTTCGTCGATTGGGACTGGCTGTTCGCGATGGAGAACTCCAAGAGCGCGGTGCGGGCCAGCGGATGGGGCCCGTGCCATCTGGCGATCCATCGGGGCAAATCGCTCGTCGCGGCCTGCCCGCTGTACCTCAAAGGACACAGCATGGGCGAGTTCGTGTTCGACCAGGGATGGGCTGACGCGGCCGAACGCAGCGGCATCCGCTACTATCCCAAGCTGCTGGCCGGCGTGCCGTTCACGCCGCATGGCGGGCGGCGCTTTCTGACCGCGCCCGGCGTCGCGCGGCCGCCGCTGATCGCGGCGCTGGGACGCGCTCTGACCCAGCTTTGTACGGACAACAAGCTGTCCTCGGTACACGTCAACTTCTGCCTCGCCGACGAGGCGGCGGCGCTTCGCGATCTCGGTTTCCTCGAGCGCCTCGGCTACCAGTACCATTGGCGCAACACCGGCTTCGCCGCGTTCGAGGACTACCTGGGAGCGCTCAAGAGCAAGCGCCGCTACGCCGTACGCCATGAACGCGCCGCGCTGACCGCCCAGGGCGTGACCATCAAGGTGCACGCGGGGGGCGAGATTCCCGACACGATCTTCGGCCCGATGTTCGATCTCTACCTTTCGACGATCGAGAAACTTTACTGGGGCCGCCGTTACCTGACGCGCGAGTTCTTCACCGAGATGCGCGAGCGCTTCAAGCGCTACGTCTGCCTGGTATGCGCCTATCGCGGGCGCAAGCTGGTGGCCGGGACCTTCAACCTGCAGAAGTCGGGCGTGCTCTATGGGCGTTACTGGGGCTGCTTCGAGGACCTGAAGTACCTGCACTTCAACGTCTGCTACTACGCGGCGATCGAACACTGCATCGCCAACGGAATCGCGCGCTTCGAGCCGGGCGCCGGCGGCGAATACAAGTGGCTGCGCGGCTTTGACCCCGCACTCACGCACAGCGCCCACTATATCGCGCACGACGGCCTGCGCCGCGCGGTCGCCCGCTTCCTGGTCGGCGAGCGGCGCGAGGTCGAAGCTTGGATCGCCGAGGGCCACGAGCGCAGCCAGCTCAAGCCGCCCCCACCCTCGAACGCCGAACAGCCCTAGTCAACGCGCGCGCGCTTCGCCCGCGCTACTTCGAGGCGGGCCCCGTGTCGGGCCGTTCCTCCAAGGCGGCCGCCGGCTCGCGCGGCACGAGGTCGATCTTCTCGAACTCCCCCAATTCCTTCTTGCCGACCACTCCAAGGTCGCGGAAGCGGCGCGCCCACGGCATCACGCGGCCCTCGAACGATCCCACCGCGTCGTTGAACGCGCCAACCGACGACTTCAACGAACTTCCGACGCGCCGCAGATGCTCGACCATGGTGGCGAACCGGTCCGCCAGCTCGCGCGCCATCTCACTGATGCGCTGCGCGTTTTCCGCGAGCTGCTCCTGGCGCCATCCGTACGAGACCGCGCGCAGCAGCGAAATCAGCGTCGTGGGCGTGGCGAGAATCACGCGCTGGGCGGCCCCCTGCTCGATCAACGACGGGTCCTGCTCCAGGGCGGCACTGAAAAATGGCTCGCCCGGCAAAAACAGGATCACAAACTCAGGCGTGGGTTGAAACTGATCCCAGTAGAACTTGGAGCCGAGCGCCGTCATGTGCGCGCGCACCTGTTGCGCGTGCTGTTTGAGCTTGGCCTGACGCGCGTCCTCGGTCGGCGCTTCGAGCGCCTCCAGGTACGCCTGCAACGGCACCTTGGCGTCGACGATGATGTTCTTGCCGCCGGGCAACTGCACGCGCAGATCAGGGCGCAGCTTGCCGTCGTCGCCGGCCGCACTCTCCTGCTGGAAAAAATCGCACCGCTCGAGCATCCCGGCCATTTCCACCACCCGCTTGAGCTGGATCTCGCCCCAGCGGCCGCGCACCGACGGCGCCCGCAGCGCGCGCGACAGGTTGGAGGCTTCCGAGCGCAGTTCCTTCTGCGCGGTGATGAGTGAACTTATCTGCTCGCCGAGCGCTCCGTAGGCCTGGCGGCGTGCCCCTTCGATCTCGCGAATCTCGTGATCGAGCTTGCCCAGCGATTCGTTGACCGGACCGATCACCGAGCCGAGCTTCTGATCGGCCAGCGCCAGGAAACTGTGGTTGGCGGCCTCCAACGCGTCGGTCGCGAGCGACTTGAAAGTGTCGGCGAGCTTGCGCTCCGCGCCTTCCAGCAGAACCTTCTGCTCGGAGAAGCTGCGCTCGCGCTCCTCCATCCGCACCGCAGCCTCGCGTACCTTGCCTTCCCAGCGGCGGGCGGCGGCAAGCCAGGCGACCGTCGCGCCCACCGCCAACGCCACGATCACAGCCGCCAGCAGTTCCATCTCGCAACCACCTCCCCAGTGCCGGGCCCCACGCCGGCGCGGCCCTTACGATAGTATCCGCCGCGCCGCGGCCGGGTCCAATTGCGCCGCGAGCGCCATCCACAGCTTCGTTCGCAACCTAGTGAGGTTGTGGTAGCGCGTTGTATCAGCGCGGTCTGCTATTTTGGCGCGTCGTTCTGGTATTTTGATGGTTACGTCCGCGCCACCGCGTCGGACGCGCCGCAACCGTGAAGGAACTGCTCAAGCCACGCTCCGTCCTTGTCCTCCTGGGCTCCGGCGGAGTCGGCAAAACCACGATCGCGGCCGCCCTCGGCGTCGCCGCCGCGACCGCCCATCTGCGCACCGCGGTCATCACGGTCGATCCGGCGCGCCGGCTCCGCGAGGCGCTTGGACTTCCGCGCCTGGGCGGCAAGCCGACGCGAATCGACGCGCGGCGCTTGCGCGCCGCCGGTCTGGACCCCGCGCTCAAACTCAGCGCGATGGTGCTCGACGTCAAGGGCGAATGGGACGCGATGGTGGCCGAACACGTGGCCGATCCGGTCATCCGCCGGCGCATCCTCGACAACGCTTTCTACCGCAGCCTCAGCACCCGGTTCGCCGGCTCCGACGCCTACGCCGCGCTGGAGGCGCTCCACGATCTTTACGAAGGGGGCCATTTCGACCTCGAGGTCGTCGATACGCCGCCCGCCGCGCACGCGTTCGAGTTCGTGCAGGCCCCGGCGCGCCTGATGCGCCTGCTCGATTCGCGGGCCGCGCGATGGTTGCTCCAGCCGGCCGGGCGACCGGCTTCGCTGGCGCTCAGGCTGGCCGGACACATCACGCGCTACGTCGCGCGCGAGTTGGAGCGCTTCGCCGGCGGCGACACGCTCTCTTCCATCGCCGACTTCTTCGCCGCTGCCTCCGGCGCCGCCGAACGGATCGTCGGCCGCATGCAAAAGGTCTCCGCACTGCTGCGGTCGCCGGCCGTGCGTTTCGTGCTGGTCACCACCGCCGAACATGACCGTTTGCGGCAGGCGCGCAAGCTCATCGACCAGCTGGAGTCGGAGGGGTTGCACCTCGGCGCGATCGTGATCAACCGCTTTCTCGACGAATCGATCTACCAGGGATTCACTCACTACGGTGCGCTCGACGAAATTCCCCGGCTAAGCGCCGCGCTGGAGGCGGAGGACGCCCGCGATGACGGCGTGGCCGCGGCGCTGTCCTACCTGGAGAGCTATCGGGCGCGCGCCGAGGGGGATATCCGTCGCGTGAGACGCTTTGTCGAGGCAGTACCGCCACACGTACAGGTCGCGCTCGTGCCGGAGATTCGGCCCGGCACTTCCAGCCTCGCCGGGCTGGGACGGCTCGCGAATTTTCTGGTCGCACCGCAAGCGGTTGCGACGCGGCTGGCGCGTGGCGCGAGCGCGCAGCCGCGCGCGCCGCTCAAGGGCGGCCGGCGTGCCGGTAAAAGATCGGACGGCGCAGTCGGTCGAATGCCGGAGTGAGCCTGTAAGCCGGGTTCTGTGCCCTTGCGGGCGGCGATCATTCATCTAGGCCGACGATTGCTCGCCGGCTCCAGCGACCGAACCCGAGGGATTACGAGCGGGCCACTCACCCTCCTATTTGGTCTTGCTCCGGGTGGGGTTTGGCATGCGCGCGCGATCGCTCGCGCGCCGGTGGGCTCTTACCCCGCCATTTCACCCTTACCCTCGCGGGCGGTGTATTTTCTGTGCCACTTTCCGCGGGTCGCCCCGCGCCGCCGTTAGCGGCCACCCTGCCCTGTGGAGCCCGGACTTTCCTCCCCGTGATGGGGCGATCGCCCGGCCCACTCCGGCAACGCGGATTCTAGCACGGCCGCGCGCCACGGCCGCCACGCACCGATCCGGCGCCCGGACCTGACCGATCAGCCCTCGTAGTAGAGGATGCGCTGGCAGTTGGGACAAAAGTGGATCTGCAGATGTTTCTGGATCTCGTTATAGAGCTGTGGCGGCAGCCGCATACGGCATCCCTGACAGGTGCAGGACTTCGCCAGCGCGACCGCAAGTCCGCCGCGCCGGCTGAAGATCATCTCGTAACGCTGGAGCAGCGCGTCGTCGATCGACGAGGCCGCGCGGTCGCGCTCGACGCGCTGGCGCTGAATCGACATCTTCAGCTCCTCGACCTCGGCCGCGATCTCTTTCTCGGCCGCCTTCAGCTCCGTGCGCTTGCCCGCGATAAGTTCGGTCAGTTCCTTGATTCGCGGGGTGCGCGGCTCGGCCGCCTGCATCGAGACCAGCACCTCACTTTCCAGGCGCTGGTTGTTTTCCTTGAGCGATTCGACCTCGTGGCCCAGCGCCTGCAACTCTTTGTCGTTGCGCACCAGGTTAAGACGCATCCGCTTGTTGCGAATCTGCGCTTCGCCGTCGGCCAGCTCGCGTTCGAGAACGCGGCGCGCCCCGGCCGCCTGCTGGTCTTCCTCGGTGAGTCGGTCTAGTTCGGCTTGAGAGGTTTCGATCTCGCCGCGGAGCTGTTCAACGCGCTCCGCGACCGAAGATAGTGATTGCCCGAGTTCGTGCAACTGCCGGTCGATGGTCTGCAGAGTCATTAACCGGGCTATCTCTTCACGCAATTCCGCCTCCGTTTGACGCGGGCCGATTCATGCGCCCCGATGCGCCGCGGCCAGCGGCCGCACGCAGCGTTGGCTTCAGCCAAAAAATCGTCCCACCTGTTGATGATGATATGGGCCCACCAGGATTTGAACCTGGGACCAGCCGGTTATGAGCCGGCAGCTCTAAACCGGACTGAGCTATGGGCCCTTGCGAGCGCATCGTGCGACACCCATCGTACCAAGTTTTATGCAACGAATTAAAGAGCGTCACCAATCTCATTTCACTTGACTGCCGCAGGGCAATGCTTCAAGCCCTCCGCGCCCCGCTCAACCGCCGCGCCTTCTCAGCGCAATCGTCTCCTGCGCGTGACCCATCGCTTCATCATCGCTGCCCGCGCTGGCCGCGGCCCGGCGCGTGGTTTCCACCGCGCGCCGGCGCCGCCGGCGCATCAGCGCCTCGGCGAAATCGTGCGCGAGCGCGCGCGCCTGCTCCGCCGTTTCCATCAGCGGCCCGACGGCGAGCGCGCTCAGCCGCGAGCGCTGCGCCTCGCCCAGGCCCTCGGCGACGCGCACCTCCAGCACCGCCGCCGGCTCCTGCGATCCGCAAACTTCGCCGAGCGCCGCGGCCACGGCCGCGTCCTCGAGCATCGGGGCCTGCGCGGCGATCTCGCCGCGCAACTCCGGATGCAGCAGTGCGACGGCGAGCAGGCCGACCTCGGCGGCCGTCGCGCCGTCGCCGGCGCCGGCCGCCGACGGCGGCCGCGCGACCGCTGCCGCCCCGCGCGCGCCGGCGCCGTTGGCGCCGGCGCGCGCGGGGCGGCGCGCTTCGGCGCGCAACAGCTCCTCGCCAACGCCCAGCGCGTCGGCCGCCTTGCGCGCCAGCAGGTCGAACTCGAACGGGTCGTGTACGGCTTTCAGGACTTCGGCCACCGCCGCGGCGGCGCGCGCCCGTCCCTCCAGCGATCCGCGGGCCGCCGCCGCCTGCGCGGTCAGAAAATAATCGGCCAGCAGCTCCGCCGACGCGATAAGCCCGGCGAAGGCCTGCGCGCCGCGCTCCTTGATGAAGGTGTCAGGGTCGAAGCCGGGCGGGATGAAAATTCCCCGGCCGAGCAGCCCGGCCGCCAGAAAAATCTCGAGCGCCCGCAGCGAGGCCTTGCGTCCCGCCGCGTCGCCGTCGAAGCAGGCCAGCACGTTGCGCGTATGACGCCCGACCAAGCGCAACTGATCGACCGTCAGCGCGGTGCCGAGGCTCGCGACCGTCTCTTTGAAGCCCGCCTGCCACACCGCGATCGCGTCGAGATAACCCTCGACCACGATCGCGCGGTCGGCGCCGGCGATCGCCGCGCGCCCCTCATACAAGCCGTAGACATTACGTGACTTCGAGTAGAGCGGCGACTCGGGCGAGTTGATGTATTTCGGCAGGCGCTGGTCGAGCACCCGGCCGCCGAACGCGAGCACCCGCCCCTGGGCGTCGCGAATCGGAAACATCAGCCGGCCGCGAAACATGTCGCGCACGCCCGCACCGTCCTGCTTCACCAAGCCCAGGCGCACCGCGGCCGCCAGCAATCCACGCCGCTCCAACGCGCCCGCCAGGTTGGCAAGCCGCTCGGGCGCGAATCCCAGTTGGAACGTTCGCGCGGTCTCAGCCGTCACGCCGCGCGCGGACAGGTACTCGCGCGCGGCCGCGCCGGCGGGCGTCTTCCACAGGACGTGAGCGAAAAATTCGGCGGCGGTCTGATTGGCGTGCAGCGCCGCGTCGCGCTCGCCCGCACCCGGCCCCGCTTCGCCGCCGCGCTCGGGCAGGGTCACGCCGTAGCGGCGCGCGAGCGATTCGATCGCCTCCGGAAAGCTCAGCCCCTCGGTCCGCATCACGAAGTTGAACACGCTGCCGCCCGCGCCGCAGCCGAAGCAGTGAAAGAACCCGCGTTCCTGATTGACCGAAAACGAGGGCGTCTTCTCGTTGTGGAACGGACAAAGCCCGACGAAATTGCGGCCGGCGCGTTTGAGCCGCACGTGCGCGCCAATCACCTCGACGATGTCCGCGCGGGTGCGGATCTCCTCGAGCTTGTCATCGGAGAATCGGGCCATCAGCTCGCCGCCACCTCGCAAAGATGCTTTGGGTCGTTGGTCATGATTCCGTCAACGCCGGCGGCAAGCAGCCGACGCATCGTCGGCTCGTCGTCGACGGTCCACACGTAGACCGCAAGGCCGCGGCGATGCGCCGCGGTGCAAAGCGCGGCGTCGGCGATATCGAAGCGCGGCGCGATCGCGAACACATCCATCGCCAGCGCCGCCTCCAGCAGCGCGGCCGGAGCTTTCTCGCCGAGCAGCGCCAGGCGCAACCCGGGCTCTTGCGCCGCCACTATCTTGAGTTGCTCCCAGTCGAAGCTCGACACTATCGCGCTTTCCATCGCACCGCATCCGCGAAGAACCTCGCACACGCGTCGCTCGAGGCCGCGCGCCTTGAGTTCCACATCCATCCCGCATCGCCGTTCGCCGAGCGCCACGGCGACTTCGGCCAGCGTCGGGATGCGCGCGCCGCGAAATTCGGCGCCGAAACGCACTCCGGCGTCCAGCCGCCCGATCGCCGCGGCACTCATCGCGGCGACCCGGCCGCGCCCGTCGGTGGTGCGGTTAACGGTCGCATCATGAATCACCACGACTTCGCCATCGCGAGTCGTCCGCACGTCGAACTCGCACATATCCGCGCCGAGAGCGGCCGCCGCGATGAATGCGCGCAAGGTGTTTTCAGGGTAAAGAGCGCTCGCTCCCCGGTGGGCGATCGTCAGCATCGTTTGCGCCACCCAAGGCGCAGCCAAATCGCCCTCACTCTGGCGAGTTTACCCGCCATGCAACGCGCCGGGCAAATCGGCCCGCGCCTGCTCTCCACAGGCGCCGCCCCCACTCGTCAAGCGGCACGACGATCCTTATGCTTGAAGTTGAGCACGATGACCCGTAACGGTACACCCACCGCCCGCAACTACGTGCGAGTGGTTTTCGAGATTCCGGCCGCGCTGGTCGACGATGCGGCCGGGCTGCTGGTCGCCGAGGGCGCGATGGGATGCGCGGTCGCTGGCGACCATCGGAGCGCCCATCGTCATGCGACGCTGGAACTCCAGGCCTATTTCGAGCGGCTCAGCCGGTTGCGGTTCGCGGCGATTCGCCGCGCGATGGTGGCGGCCGGGATGCTCGCGCGCCCCGGCCAGAGGCCAACTCGCCAGCTTATCGCGGATCCCGGATGGGCCACCGCATGGATGGATCGTTTCGAGCCGCTGCCGGTCGGGCGCCGCCTGCTGATCGTTCCGCCCTGGAACTCGAACGTCGATACGCGGCGGCTGAAGCTGATAATCAACCCCGGACAGGCCTTCGGCACCGGGCATCATCCGACCACTTACGGCGCGCTCGCGACGATCGAGAAACTTTGCGCGCCGCGGCGCTTCGAGCGGGCGCTGGACGTCGGCACGGGATCGGGGGTGCTCGCGATCGCGATACGCCTGATGGGCGTCGCGCAGGTGAGCGCGATCGATATCGACGCACTGGCGCTCGACAATGCGCGCGAGAACGCGGCGCTCAATTCGCTCGGCGGCAAAATCCGCTTCGCCACCACCCCGCTTGCGCGTCTGCGCCGGCGCTTCGATCTGATCGTGGCCAACATCCTGAGCTCCACGCTCATCGCAATGGCGGGCGCGCTTACCAGGCTGTTGGCGCACAACGGCCGCCTGGTGCTGGGCGGAATCCTCAATCGCGAGACGGCCGCCGTGCTCGGCGCTTGCCGGCCGGCACTTCGATGCCTCGGCGTGCGGCGCGACCGTGGATGGAGCACGCTGGTGCTGACGCGATGAAGCGAGCGGCGCGCTTTGTGATCTCGTCGGCGGCGGTCAAGGGCGCGGTCGCGCTGGTCGGCGGCGCGGAACTCCATCACATGCGCGACGTGATGCGCCTGCGGGCAGGCGCCCAGGTCGCGCTGTTCGACGAGCACGGCGCGCAGTATGCGGGCACCATCAGGAACTATCATTCCGATCACGCGATCGTCGAAATCGCGGCCGCTCCGCGCGCGCGCGAGGATGCCCTCGCCGGCGTCATCCTCGCCGCATCGGTGATCAAGGGCTCGCGGATGGACTTCCTGGTCGAGAAGGCCGCCGAGCTCGGCGCGGCCGAGCTATGGCCGGTGCTTCCGGCGCGGGGCGTGGTGCGTGAGGTCGGCGGCGAGCGGCTCGCGCGATGGCGCCGGCTCGCAACCGCGGCGGCCAAGCAGAGCCTTGCGCCGCGCACGACCGAGGTCCTCGCGCCGCTTACCCTGGGAGACTTGATCCGGCGCGGCGACGGGGGCAGGCTCTGCGTGGTCCTGAGCGCGGGCGCGCCGCCCCTGGGCCCGATCGTGCGCGCGGCGCGCGAGCGCGCGATACTGCTGCTCTGCGGGCCGGAGGGCGATTTCACGGACGAGGAACTGGCGGC
>Ga0307373_10006619_pt1 | contig 18361 bp, 16 predicted proteins | sample OX2MG_FD_202534 | JGI IMG/M metagenome (GOLD analysis project Ga0307373, IMG submission 202534) | Soil microbial communities from Risofladan, Vaasa, Finland - OX-2 | ecosystem: Environmental > Terrestrial > Soil > Coastal area > Acid sulfate soil | place: Finland: Risofladan, Vaasa | collected...
CAGCAGCAGCAGCGGCAGCCCGGCGACGTCGCCGGGCTGAGGGCCGCGGGCCAAGCGCGGGTAAAGCCATCCGAGCAGGGCAAACAGCCCCAGCAGGAACAACAGGGTGAAGGCCACGCCCCAGGCCAGGTGGTCCAGCACATAGTGGCCGATCTCATGGCCGACCACAAACTCCACCTCCGGCAGCGGCTGGTCGCGCAGCAGCGTGTCGTAGACGACAATGCGCTCGGTGCCCAGCAGGCCGAACACGTAGGCGTTGGTGTGGGAGGATTGCCGGCTGGCATTCACCTCCAGAATCTCGGCGTGGGGGATACCGGCGCGCCGGGCGAGTTGGCCCAGTGCTGCACTCACCGCGGGATCGCCCACCGGGGTGAAGCGGTTGAACAGCGGGGCGATGAGCACCGGCTGGATGGCCGCGGCAAAAACCACGCCGACCGCCACCACGCCCCACATCCGCAGCCACCACGCGCCCAGGCCGCGCCCGCCCAGCGCCGCGTACGCCAGTTCCACCACCACCACCAGGGCCACCAGGGTCACGAGCGCCGACAGCCCCCACTGCCCCAGCCAGGCCAGCGCGGTTTGATGCTGGAACCCGAAGGCCCGCTCCCGCACGTAGTCGAGATAGAAATCAAAGGGCAGCAGCAGAAGCTGCACCCCCACCCCCAGCCCCGCCGCCACCCCGCCCTGGACCAGCCAGCGCGAGGCGAACCGTCGCACCAGGCGCTGCCGCGCCCACGCGCTGGCCCCGGAATAGTAGGCCCCCGCCAGCACCGCCAGCAGCCAGAGCTGCGCCACCGTGCTCCCCACCAGCCCGCCATAAAGGTATTGGCGGGCGCGCGCCAGCTCGGTGGGGTCGAGGGGGGCAACGCCGGTTGCAAACCATGCCATCTGCCTGGATTATGGCTTCCCGGCCCGAGTTCGGCAATGCCAAGCGGCCCCGCCCCCCCGCGCCCAACCAGACCCCGCCCCCGGTGCTGGTGGCTGAGCAGCGCCAACTCTTCCAGCGCGTGCTGCGCGCCCTCAGCCGGGGCGGCGTCGGCTTCGCCGTGGCCGGCGCCTTCGCCTTTCAGCACTACACCGGCATCTGGCGCTTCACCAAAGACCTCGACCTTTTCCTGCCCGCCGAAAAAGTGGACGTGGCCCTCACCCTCTGCCGTACCGCCGGCCTGGTCACCGAGATCACCGATCCGGTCTGGCTGGCCAAGGCCTGGGCCGGCGACTACTACGTGGATCTGATCAGCGGCATGTCCAACGGCGTCTACTGGGTCACACCCGAGTGGATCGAGCGGGCGCACTCCGGCGAGATCCTCGGCCGCCATTACCGCTTGCTGGCCCCCGAGGAGATGATCCTCAGCAAGCTCTTCGTCACCCGCCGCGAACGCTTCGACGGCAGCGACATCTGCCACCTCATCTATCGCTGTGGCGCCGCGCTCGACTGGCAGCGCATGCTGGCCACCGTGGGCCCGCACTGGGAACTGCTGCTCTGGCACCTGCAACTGTTCCGCTACATCTACCCGGCAGCGCCTGCCGCTACGCCCCGCTGGCTCTGGGACGAACTGCGTGGGCGGCTCGCGGCCGAAGTTGACCAGCCCAGCACCACCGCCTTCCGCGGCAGCTTGGTGGACCCGCCCATGTTTTACGCCGACGTGGCCCAGTGGGGCATGGAAAACCTCGAGGACGCCTCCCGCCGCCGCCGGCTGGAGCGGGCGGGCTAGCCATGCGCATCGCCGCCGTGGCCGATCTGCACTGCAGCGTCAACGACCGCGAGCGCATCCGCGAGCGCCTGCGCTCGCTCCCGCACGACGCCGATGTGCTTCTGCTCGGCGGCGACCTCACCGCCTACGGCAAGCCCGAGGAGTTGGAGGTCCTCATCAGCCAGTTGCTCCGCCTCCGCCTCCCCATCATCGCCGTGCTCGGCAACCACGACTACGAGTCCGACCAGGTCCCCGAGTTGCTGCGCATGCTGCGCGAGGTAGGCATCAAATCGCTCGACGGCGAGCCCTACGAGCGCGAGGGCGTCGGCTTTGCCGGCGTCAAGGGCTTCTGCGGCGGCTTCGGGCGAGGCGAGCTCACCGCCTTTGGCGAGCCTGAGATCAAGCGCTTCGTCCACACCTCCATGGAAGAGAGCCTCCGCCTGGAGCGCTCCCTCTCCCAGTTGGGCACCGAGCGCCGCGTGGTCCTGCTGCACTACGCCCCCATCCCCGAGACCGCCGCCGGCGAGGCCCGCGAGCTCTACCCCTTCCTCGGCAGCTCCCGCCTCAGCGACGTCTGCGACCGCTTCGGTGCCCTCGCCATCTTCCACGGCCACGCCCACCACGGCTCGCTGCAGGGCAAAACCCGCGGCGGCATCCCCGTCTACAACGTCGCCCTGCCGCTGCTGCTGGCCCAATCCCCGCCCCAGGCCTTCCGCCTGGTGGAGATTTGATTCCGGCTATACTTGAAAACAATAGGGAGTATGCCCAATGTCCCGCAAAGCCAGCCTGATCGTTCTTGCCTTTTCCCTCCTAGTCGCGGTCTCGCTGACCGCCGGCGTGGTCTGGCGCCATACCAGCGGCGACCCCGACGGGCCGGTCAAGCAGATGGGCATCATGGTCGAGGTCTACCAGCACATTAACGACGACTACGTCACTACCCCCAACTTGGCCAAGGTCTCCAGCGGCGCCCTGCATGGGCTGCTCGAGTCGCTCGACGCCGATTCCAGCTATTTGGATCCGGCCGAGTACCGCGCCTACCAGGCGCAGCAAGCCCATCCTCCCACCGCCGGGGTCGAGGCGGTGTTCTCCAAGCGCGTCGGCTACGCCGACGTTGTGAGCGTGCAACCTGGCGGCAACGCCGCCCAGGCCGGGCTGGTGCGCGGCGATTTCGTCGAGGCCATCGGCGACACCGGCACGCGCGACATGTCCATGGAAAAGATTGACCGGCTGCTGCGCGGCGCCCCCGGCACCATGGTCACGCTCAGCGTCGTGCACCTCCACCGTTCCGATCCGGTGAAGGTCGCCATCACCCGCGTAGCCCCCAGCGTCCCTCCTCTGCACTCCGCCAAGCAGGGCAGAGTGGGCGTCATCCAGGTGCCCGACTTCCAGGCCGGCCGCGCCGCCCAGGTGGCCGCCGCCGTCAAGTCGCTGCGGGCCCAGGGCGCGCGCCATTTCGTGCTTGATCTGCGCAACTGCGGCGCCGGCAGCTACACCCAGGCCGAGCAAACCGCCAACCTGTTTCTCAGCCAGGGCACCATCACCTACCTCGAAGGGCAAAAATTTCCGCGCGTCACTACCACCGCCGATGCCGCCAAGGCCGTGGACCCCAGCGACAAACTCGAAGTTCTGGTCAACTTTGGCACCTATGGCCCGGCCGAGGTGGCGGCGGCGGCGCTGCAACAGAACGGCCGCGCCCAACTGATCGGCGATCCCACCTTCGGCGAGGGCTCGCGCCAGAAACTCATCCCGGTCGGCGACGGCTCCGCCCTGTGGCTCTCGGTCGCCCGCTTTTACTCGCCCAAGGGCAAGCTCATCCAGGACGGCCTCACCCCCGACGTCGCCCAGGTCAAATACGAGGGCGCCCTGCCCGACCTCGACTATCCCCCCGAGGGCGTCACCGGCAACGTGCCCGACCTGCAAATGCAGAAGGCGCTGCAGTTGGCCGCCGCCGGCGGGCAGTAAGCCACCGGCGATAGACCCCGGCGCCCGCAAAGCCGCCATGCTACTAGCAGCAACTTGGAGACGTCCTGAGCGCCAGCGGGTGTCCCTTGCCGGAAATCGAAGCCCGCACTCCAAGCGACCATCGGGAGCGGCCCAAGCAAAAAGTGGCGAGCCACCATGGCGGCCATGAGGTGGTATGCGGCCCGGAAGTTATGGCGGCGGCGCGCCTATAGCGTAGCCGTCATCGCCACCTTGGGCGTAGGAATCGGTGCCACCCTGACGGTTCTAAGCATCGCCGACGCGGTGCTCGATCGTCCCTTCGATTTCTATGGCGCGCATAGGTTGGTGTTGCTGTGGGAGAAAGGCGACGCCGGCGCCGGGGTGTCGCTTGCCACCTTCCGCGACTGGCAGCGGCAAACCCAGGCGTTTGACGGCATGGCGGCCGAGCGGCGGCAGGAATTGCCGCTCGCGATCGGCGCGCAAACCACCGCCGCCGCCGTGGACGAAGTCACGCCCGCGTATTTCAATCTGCTCGGCGTCCGGCTCGTGGCCGGCGTGGGAATCGGCGACGCCGCCCGAACGGCGGTGCTGCGCCGGCGCGCAGGAATTGGGCGCGAAGCTCTGGGCGCAAGCATCGTGCTCGACGGCCGGCCCTATCGCGTGGTGGGCATCGCCGCCGGAACCACAGGCATGCCCGACGCCTGGATTCCGCCGCCGCAAAATGCCGCCGTGCTTCCACGCCGCGCGCGCAACTTCACTGTGATGGCGCGGCTGCGGCCGGGCGTGACCCAGGCGCAGGCCAGCGCCGATCTGGCCCGCGTCGAGGCGCAACTGCGCCGCCGCGATGCCGCCGATTATCGCGGCTGGCGGACCTCGGTCGAGAGCTGGCAGGCGGCGGCCACCCAGGACCGCAGCGGCGCATTCTTGCTGCTATTGGGCGGCGTGGGTCTGGTGCTGCTGCTTTGCTGCGCCAACGCCGCCGGGCTGAGCTATGTGCAAGCCCTGCGGCGGCGGCAGGAGTTGGCGGTGATGCGGGCGCTGGGCGCCAGCCGCCGCCAGATCGCGCTGGGGCTGCTGGCGGAAAGCTCGTGGCTGGCGGCCGCCGCAGGTGCGGCCGGCGGGCTGGCGGCGTGGTGGAGCACAGGCGCGCTGATCGCCCAGCTGCCGGCGGAGATGGCACCGGCCGCCGGCGCAGCCTGGGACGGGCGCGTGTGGGGCGCGGCCCTCGCACTGGTGGCGGCGGTCGCGCTGCTCAGCGGGCTGGCGCCCGCCCTGGGGGGCACGCGCGAGTTGGAGGGAGCGCTCAAGCAGGCGCCGCAAGCAGGTCTGTGGCGGCGGAACTGGGGCTTTCGCCTGCTGGTGGCGGGCCAGTGCCTGCTCGCCGTGGTGGCCTTGGGCGGCAGCGGACTGATGCTCAACACTTGGGCGCGGCTGCAGCGCGTGCCGCTCGGCTTCGAGGCCAACCACTTGATCGTGATCGGGCCGTGCGCGCCCAAGGTCGCGACGGCATGCGCGCGGCTGGCAGCGCAGGCCGAGGCCGCGCCGGGGATCGTCTCTTACTCGGCGACCAGCGACTTCCCGCTGGGCGGCGACACAACCCTGAGCATCGCGCGCACCGACCGGCGGCATCCGGCGACGTTGAGCCGGGTGGGGCCGGGCTACTTTAAAACGTTGCAAACGCCACTGCTGCAAGGCCGCGAGTTTGGCCCCGGCGATGGCCCTGGCGCCGCCATTGTCAGCCAGAGGGCGGCGCAGGCGTGGTGGCCGGGGCAGCCGGGGCTGGGCCAGCGCCTCGACTTGGACGGCGGCTGGCGCACCGTGGTGGGGGTGGCCGGCAACGTCGAGCGCACCCCAACGCGGGTGTCCATGTTGCCCTATGCGCCGGCGCAGTACCCGGAGGTTTATACGCCGCTCGCGTCCGGCGCGACGGCCGTCGCCGTGATTCGCACACGCAACCAACCTGCCACTCTGGCGGCGAACCTGCATAGCGCCGAGGTGCGCACCGGCGCAGCGATGTTGGCGCAACACTTGGCGGCCGAGCGCGAGATCACGGTGCTCCTCGGCCTGTTCGCACTGTTGGCGCTAGGGGCGGCGGGCACCGGCATCGCCGGTCTGATGGCCTATGCGGCGGCGGCGCGCACCCATGAGGTGGGCGTGCGCTTGGCGCTGGGCGCACACCCGGGCCGCCTGGCGTGGTTCTTGTCCGGCGAGGGGTTGGGGCTGGCGGGCGCCGGCATCGCCGCCGGCTGGGTCGTTGCCTGGCAGGTCTCGCCGCGGCTCCTGGGGGCTTACGTCTATGGCATCGGACCGGCCGACCCCGCAACCTTGGGCGGGGCCTCGCTGGCCATGCTGGCCCTGGCGGCGCTGGCCTGCTGGCTGCCCGCGCGCCGCGCCGCCCGCGCCGACGTGGCCTGCACCTTGCGGCGCGAGTAGGCCGCGATAAGATAGCTGCATGAGACTGTGTCTGGTCCAACTCCGGCCGCGAATGCTCGAGGTGAAGGCCAACCTCGAAGCGGCGCTGGCGCGCATGGGCGCGGCCACGGCCGATCTCTATGTGCTGCCGGAGTTGTTCCCCAGCGGCTACACCTTCGCCCGCCAGGACGAGATCGCGGCGGTGGCGGAAGAGGCGGCCGCCGGCCCCAGCTTCGAGGTCATGGCCGGGTTTGCGCGCCAGCACCGCGCCCATGTCGTCTATGGCTTCGCCGAGCGCGCCGGCGAGCGCGTCTACAACTCCGCCAACCTCGTGGGCCCGGACGGACGGGTCGGCACCTACCGCAAGATCCATCTCTTCGGCCGCGAAAAGCTGTTCTTTGCCCCAGGCGAAGCGCCCGCCCCCGTCTACGACCTGCCCTGGGGCCGCATGGGCTTGATGGTCTGCTTCGATTGGTACTTCCCCGAAGTCGCGCGCGGGCTGGCGCTCCGCGGTGCGGAACTGCTCGTCCAGCCCGCCAATCTGGTGCTGTCCCACTGCCCGCAGGCAATGATCACGCGCTCGCTCGAGAACCGCGTGTTTTCGGCCACCTGCGACCGCGTGGGGACGGAAACCCACGACGGTGTGACCCACACCTTCATCGGCAACAGCCAAGTGGTAAGCCCCGGCGGAGACGTTCTGGTGCGGCTCTCGCGCGATGAAGAAGAGACCGCCGTGGTCGAACTCGATCTGGCCTCCGCGCGCTCCAAGCAGGTGGGGCAGTACAACGATCTGTTCGCCGACCGCCAGGTGGCACTCTACCGCTGATGGGCCCCCAGCCAACCAGCGCCGCGCCGCGGCGCGCGGAGGCCTACGGGAAACAGTACGTCGAGCACGTTGGAGGGTGCGCAACCCAGCCGCAGCGGCTTATCGCGGATTGCAGCAGGAGGCTGGCGAGAAATGCGCGCTAGCCGCCGGCATGCAGGCCGAAGGCGCGCAGAGACTCCAGCATGTCGGCGTCGAGGCGGATGTCGAGCTCGAACAGGTCGTAGGGAAAACGGCTGAGGTCCATTTCCAGCAGGCTGCGCAACACCGACTCGAAAATGGCGCGGCGCAGGTGGCTGAGTTCCATCGTGACCCATTCCGGGCGATAGCCCTGCAGGTTGCGCGCCCGGCCGTGCTGCTCGGCGCTGGCGCGCTCGCCCGGCTGTGCCGCGCCGCACCGCGAAAGCCCGGACAGCATGCCCACCATGTGGTCCAAGCGATCTGCGCCGCTGAGGGGAATGCTATTGAAGTTGGAATCGGCTTCGACATTGCGCAGCCAAGCCTGCAAGATCGGCTCCTGCTCCCGTTCCAGCAAGTTCCAGAGGCTCATCTTGCCGCGCGGGCGCGCCGCGGCCGGCCCCGGCGCCAACTCCTGGACCAAATGCCGCAACTCCGCCGGCTCGACCGGCTTCATCAGAGTAAGGTCGAGCGAAGACTGGATGGAGATCAAGGCGCGCGTGAAATCGGGGTAGCCGGAGATCAGCACGGTGCGGGTACGGGGTTGCAGGCAGCGCATCGCCCCGGCTACCAGCAAGCCGTCGCCCGGTTTTTCGATGTTGAGGTCGGTGACCAACAAATCGTAGGCGACCGCGGCGATTTGGCGGATGGCGTGGGAGGGGTCGCTGGCGCAGTCCACCTCCGCGTCCTGACCCAGAAGCGCACACGTCAAAGCGAGGGCGTCGCGGTCGTCCTCGACCAACAACACCCGTGGTCGGCGGGATGCCATGGCTTTCCCTGCACCTTGGGATGCCGCTAAGCGCGCAGGGCGTTGTGGGCGGCGATCAGCAAGGGCTCGTACACTGGCGCCAGCGCCGGGGCGTAGGGGAGATCGAGGGTTGCGAGCTGGTCGAGCGTCATACCGGCGGCCAGCGCGCTGGCGGCGGTGGCCAGCCGGCCGGCCACGGTTCCGGGGGCGCCGCGCAGGTGGCAGCCCAGCAGCTTGCCGGTCGAGGGCTGGTAGACCAGTTGCAGGGTGACGGGCCGAGGGTCGAGATAGCCGGCCTGGGAGCTGGCGGTGACCGCGACCGCGGCGGCGTCAAAACCAGCGGCCCGCGCCTGCTCCAGGCTGAGCCCGGTGCGCCCCCACTCCAGCCCGCACAGCGGCAACGCCAGCGAGCCCAAAACGCCCGGATAGCGGGCCGGCGGCGCGCCGGCCGCGTTGGCGCCCGCTACCCGCCCCTGCTGGTTGGCGGCGGCGCCCAGCGGGATCCAGGTGGCGGCGCCGGTGACGCGGTGGCGCGACTCGGCGCAATCGCCGGCGGCGAAGATGGCGGGCAGGTTGGTTTGCTGGCGCTCGTCCACGGCGATGCCGCCCGAGCGGCCCAAGGCAATGCCAGCCGCTGCGGCGAGCTCGGTCGCCGGGCGCAGCCCGGCGCAGTTGACCACCGCATCGGTCTCCAGCCGCCCGGCCGTGGTCTCCAGCCCCAGCACCCGCCCGCCCACGGCGCCCTCCAGCCCCAGCACCCGCACCCCCGCCCGCACCTCGATGCCGGCGGCCGTCAGCAGCGGCGGCAGCGCCTCCGCCAACTCGGGATCGAAGCCGCGCAGCAGCGCCGCGTGGGGATGGACCAACGTAACCTGCAAGCCGCCGCGCCGCGCCAGCGCCTCCGCCATCTGCAAACCAATGTAGCCGCCCCCCACCACCGCAATGCGGCGCACCTCGCCCCTGCGCAGCGCGGTGTCCAGCCCCTGCGCCTGCGCCCAAGTGTTGGCGGCGTAGACGTTTCGAAGCGGCGGCGGCTGCCAGCGGCTGGTGGCGCCCGTGGCGATCACCAAGCGGTCATAGGGAAACCAGCGTTCCCCGCCGCCCTCGGGACGCCGCACCCGCACCCGGTGGCGGGCTGGCTCGAGTTCCAGCGCCTCATGCCCAAACAGCAGCACGAGTTGGCGATGCTCGCGAAAGAACTCGGGCGGATGGGCGAGCAGCGCCTCCAGCCGCGGGACTTGCCCGGCAAGGAAATAGGGCAGGCCGCAGGCGCCATAACCGGCGGCGGGGCCGCGCTCCAGCACCGTGATGCGGGCCCGCGGGTTGAGGCGGCGGGCGCGGCTGGCCGCGCTTAGGCCGGCGGCCACGCCCCCAATGACGAGGATCTCCTCCAAGGGGCGATTGTACACTGGAGGCAACCATGCCCCGCCCGCTCCCCCCGCTCGATGCCGACGCCCTCTACGAGAAGGCGGTGCGCTCGCTGGCGCAACGGGGCCGCAGTGAGAGCGAGTTGCGCCGCCGCCTCGGCCCCCGCGCCACCACCACCGCCGCGCTCGACGCCGCACTCGAGCGCCTCCGCGACCACGGCTACCTCGACGACGCCAGGCTGGCGCACAGCGCCGCCGCCTACCAGAAGGAGGGCCTGCGCCACGGCCGCGGCCGCGCCCTGCGCGAGTTGCAGGACCGCGGTCTGGCCCCGGCGCTGGCCGTGGCCGCCGTCGAGGCCGCCTACGTCGGTGAAAATGAGGACGCCCTGCTGCGCGCCTACGCCAAGAAAAAACGCCTGCGCCGCCCCGAGGAGCTCCGCCAGGTGGCCAGCCTCTACCGCAAGCTCCGCCTCGCCGGCTTCAGCTCCGCCGCCTGCCAGCGCTGCCTGCGCGCCTGGCGCATAGAACCAGCGTGGCTCGAGCGGTTGGAGGAAAGCGCGGAAGAGTGAACGGCGGGCAGTTTGCGGCTCGCAGATGTCAGCCCGGGCGCCGCTTCGACGGGGAGTGAGGTTTCACGACCGAATGGGGCGCTTCCCATGCAACACCCGCGCTCTGCCGATGCCCCGCTCGAGCTGCCGGCGGCCAGCCGGCGTTACTCCACCGGCTGGGGGCCGCGAGCGGAGGCATCGGCCTCGTCCAGCAGCCGGCGCGCCTCGTCGGCGTCGCCGCGGCGCACCCACAGTGCGATGCCGTACTGCAGCCCGGGGATCATCATCGTCCCCACCTCGGCGGCGATGCCGTTGGCGCGCAGGTAGCCTGCCGCCAGATCCGCCTCCATCTCCCCTTCGAAGTTGCGCACCGTCTCGCGCTCCTCCGGCGGCACGTAACGCAGCGCCAGCTCGGAATCGCCCCGCTCGTCTTCGTCTGGTTCAGCCACGCCGCAGCTCCCGCAGGATGTCCCGCTCCCAGGTGAGATGCAGCGGCGGCCGCCCCGCGGCCAGCTTGCGCTGGAAGGCGTAGCCGGCCAGCATGGGCAGCGAGACCGAGGGCTCGACGAAGCACATGGCCGTGGTGGCCTTGGGCTGGATCTTGCCCCAGCTCATGGCCTCCTTCAGCGTGCTGCCCGACAGCCCGCCCCAGTGCGGCACATCGGCGGTGAGCTGCAGGGCGTAGCTGTGGCCCTTCTCCTCTTCGAAGATATAGGCCATCACCACCGAGTCGTTGATGTAGTTCTTGGGCACGCCGCCGGCGATGTAGAGGGCGGCGGTCTTCTTGGACTGCACCACGATCTGGGTGAGCTCGTAGTTGTCGCGGATGGAGTCAATGGCAATCTTGGGCGTGCCGGCGCGGGTGGCGCGGTGGTAGTGGTGGGTCAAGCCAATGCCGATGGAGCTGTCGTTGAGCGCGGGCACGAACATGGGCACGCCCCGGCGGGCGGCGGTGGCGACGATGGACTGGTCGTCGTCCAGCTTGCCCCCGACATACTCCATGTAGGCGCGCGAAGAGTAGTTGCCCGGCGGCAGCTCGTCGGCGACGTAGCCCAGCCAGGTGTCGGTCTCCATGAACTTCTCTTCGTCCACGTAGGTGTCGTAGATGCGGTCAATCAGCAGATCGCGCAGCTCGGCGTCGTTGGCGTTGGGGTCGCCGGCGTAGTGGCCGAAGCCGCGGGCCTGGTAGATATCCTGGTAGAGGATGGCGCCGGTGGAGACGATCACGTCCACAAAGCCGCCGGCGACCAGGTCGCGCAGCACCTTGCGCAGGCCGGCGGCGATCAGCGGGCCCGCCAGGCCCAGCATCACCGTGGGCCGGTCCGGGTCGGCGTAGAGGTTGTCGAGCACCTCGGCGCACAACCCCAGGTTGCGGGCCTGGATCGAGGCGCCGCGCATGGCGCCGACCAGATCGGCCACGCTGCTCACCTGGTCGAAGTCAATCGGGCGCACACGGGTATGGAGGTAGGCGGCCTTGGCGCGGGCATCCACCTCGCCGGCGCCGGGAACCTGGATGGAAGGACGTTCGGACACGGTGTCTCCTTGGTAAGGCGAAGTTACTGGCTGGCGGCAGCCGCGGGGCGCCGGCGGCGCGGCCGCTGGCGCACGATCTGCAGGTTGAAGCCGCGGTTGGCGGGGTAGAGCCGCTCGGCGGCGCGCACCCGCTCGTAGACCAGATCAGGAGCCAGCGGCGGAAAGCCGGGCTCGGTCTCGAACAGGTCTTCGTAAAAGATGTCGGTGTAGAGCGAGGCCATGTAGAGCCCGAGGGCGTCGGTCTCGGCGGCGCGCAAGTAGTTCTGCCACGCCTCGGGCTGGGCGGCCGCGGTGGCTTCGGCCAAGCCGGTGCGCCACTCCCACGCCTCGGCGGTGATCTCGCCCGGCTTGCCCGACTCGATCTGGCGGCGCAGAAGCTGCGCAAACTCGTCGCGGGCATCGGGCTCGAGCGCCGCCAGATAGGCGACCTTGTCGAAGAATTCCATCGCCAGCCCGTAGGAGTCGTGCTCGTAGAACTTCAGGCTGATCAGCAAGAGATTGGCGCCGGGCTTGACGTCGAGATGGTGGCAGAGTACCTTGCGGGTCTCGCCTTCGGGGGCGGGTACGAGGCCCACCACCACGCTCCGCCGCTGCTTCAGCAGCCACGGCACGAAGTAGCAGGCGGAGCGCCCCAAGCGCGGCACCAAGCTGCGCGGCACCGCGGTCACCAGCCGATCCAGCACCCCGACCGCCTCGCCCCGCTCCTCGCCGCCTCCCTCGCCTCCCCCCGCCGCCGCGGCGGGCACCACGGCGTAGACCAAGCCGTTTTCGGCGGTGCGCACCTGGCCGGAGCGCAGCATCTCCTCAATCGTCATGTTCTAGAGTTTACAGGACTTCCCTTCCTCCACCGCCCCTCCCCCGCCCCCGGACATGCAACTTATGGTGTAGCATGGCCCATCCTTTCCTCTACAATGGGTGCCATGGGACGCAAGATTGCAAACACGATTGCGGTGCTGCTAGTGGGCGGGATCATCGGTTATTGGCTGCCTCCCCGGTCGTCGCCGGCGCAGGCCGGCGCGCCCGCCGGCGACACCTCGGTGGCGCGGGGCGCGCAACTGGCGCTCCTCGGCGGCTGCGACGACTGCCACACCCCGCCCTTGCCCGACGGCAGCCCCGACCTGTCCCGCCGCTTCTCCGGCCATCCCGCCGGCACCGCCCTCCCGCCCGACGTTCCCGGCGTGCTCACCAACCTCAACTTGGCCTGGCGCGGGCCCTGGGGCCTGAGCCTCACGCGCAATATCACCCCCGATCCCGTCAACGGCATCGGGAGTTGGACGCTAGAACAGTTCATCCACTCCCTGCGCATCGCCACCAACCCCAACGGCAAAGCCATCTTGCCGCCCATGCCGGCGGCCAACTTCGGCCGCCTCTCTGACGCCGACCTCACCGCCCTTTACAACTTCCTGCGCACCGTGAAGCCCAATGCCAACCCCGTGACCGGGCCTTAGGCGCACTCGGCCAGGGCAAAACCACGATTGTCGCGGTTTTGCTCTAGAATTTGGTATGCCCGTCGCCGACGAGATTCTGCAAGGTCTTGCTTGGGAGCCCAATCAGCCGCCCGCCGGGCTGCCGCGCCAGGAGCGGCTGCGGCGCCTCCGCCACTCCGCCTCCCACCTCATGGCGCAGGCGGTGCGCGAGCTGTTTCCCACCGTCAAGCTGGCCATCGGGCCACCCATCGAAAACGGCTTCTACTACGACATGGATCTCCCCCGCAGCCTCACCGACGAGGACCTGCCCGAGATCGAGAAGCGCATGCGCAAGATCGTGGCCCGCGACCCGCAGTTCTTCCGCGCCGAGCTGCCGCGACTGCGCGCCGTCGAACTCTTCCGCGAGTGGCAGCAGGACTACAAGCTCGAGCTGCTGGCCGGCATCCCCGATGCCAACGTCTCGCTCTACAAGCAGGATCGCTTTATTGACCTCTGCGCCGGTCCCCACGTCGCCCAGGGCGGCGTCTGCGGACACTTCAAGCTGCTCTCCGTAGCGGGCGCCTATTGGCGCGGCGACGAGAAGAATCCCATGCTGCAGCGCATCTACGGCACCGCCTGGGAAACGGCGGAAGAGCTGGCCGAGTACCTGCAGTACCTGGAAGACTCCAAATCGCGCGATCACCGCAAGCTCGGCCTGCAGCTCGATCTGTTCAGCTTCCACCCCTGGTCCGCCGGTTGCCCCTTCTGGCATCCCCGCGGCCTGGCCGTGCGCGAGGAGCTGCGCCGCATGTGGCGCGAGACCCACAAGAAGGCCGGCTACATCGAGATCATGAACCCGGTGCTCTACCGCAAGGAGCTGTTCGAAACCTCGGGGCACTGGGAACACTTCCAAAAAGACATGTTTTTGGTGCAGGACTCGGCCGACCCCGAGGCCGCCATGGCGCTCAAGCCCATGAACTGCCCCGACACCATGCTCTTCTACAAGACCCGTCAGCACTCCTACCGCGAGCTGCCGCTGCGCATCTCCCAGGGCCAACTGCTGCACCGCAACGAACCCATGGGCGCGCTCCACGGGCTCATGCGCGCCCGCGTCTTTAGCCAGGACGACGCCCACATCTATCTGCACGAAGACCAAATCCAGGAGGAGATCGTGCGCGTGCTCGACCTGCTCAAGCTGATCTACTCCTACTTCGGGCTGCGCTACTCCATCACGCTCTCGACCAAGCCCGAGAAGGCCATGGGCGACCCCGCGCTCTGGGAAAAGGCCGAGGCCGGCCTGCGCCTGGCCCTCGAGTCGCTGCAGTTGCCCTATCAGGTCGAGGCCGGCGGCGGCGCCTTCTACGGCCCCAAGATTGACGTCATGGTGCATGACAGCATGGGCCGCAAGTGGCAGTGCGGCACCGTGCAGCTCGATTTCAACCAGCCCCGCCGTTTCGAGCTCGAGTTTATTGACCGCGACAACACCGCCCGCACGCCGGTCGTGATCCATCGCGCCCTGTTCGGCTCGGTCGAGCGCTTTCTCGGCATCCTGCTCGAGCACTATGCCGGGGCGCTGCCCACCTGGCTGGCGCCGGTGCAGGCGGTGGTGCTGCCCATCGCCGAAGGGCAGGAGGCCTATGCCCGCCAGGTGGTGGAGGAGTTCGAGGCGGCCGGCCTGCGTACCGAGCTGGGCGCGGCCGACTCCAAGATCAGCTACCGCATCCGCGAGGCGGAGATGCACAAGATCCCCTACATGCTGGTGGTGGGCAAGCGCGAGGCCGAAAACGGCACGCTATCGGTGCGCACCTACCAGGAGAAGGACCGCGGCGCCATGGCGCGCTCCGCCGTGATCGAAGAGATGGTCAGCAAAACCCGCCAGCGCACCCTCGACGTTACCGTGAAGGACTACAGCTCCCTATTCCGCACCGAGGCCGCCGCCACCGCCGAACCCCATTACTGACCCGTTACTGGCCGATGGAGAACTGCAACACCGTGGTCTGCTGGTAGCGCTGTCCCGGCTTGAGCTCGGTCGTGGGGAAGTTGGCTTGGTTGGGCGAGTCGGGAAAGTGCTGCGTCTCCAGGCAGAAGCCGGCGTGCTTGCCGTAGGTGTGGCCACCCTTGCCGCGGATGGCATCGCTGAGAAAGTTGCCGGTATAAAGCTGAATGCCGGGCTGCGTGGTCGAGATGCGCAGTCGCCGTCCACTGGCCGGATCATAGGCCTCGGCCGCCAGCGCCAGCTTGCCCCCGCCGCTGTCGAGCACGTAGTTGAAGTCGTAGCCTCCGGCATACGCAAGCTGCTGATCTTTGTCATGGATGCGGGTGCCGATCACGGTCGGGCGGGTGAAATCCATGGGCGTGCCCTCGACCGGCTCGAGCACGCCGGTGGGGATGAGGCCAGCATCGATCGGCGTGAACTTATGGGCGTCGAGCGTGAGCACGGTGTTGAGGATGTTGCCCGAGCCCTCGCCCGACAGGTTGAAGTAGCTGTGGTTGGTCAGGTTGAGGACGGTGTCCTTATCGGTGGTGGCGCTATAGGCGATGTGCAGCGCGTCGTCGGCGGTGAGGGCATAGACCACCCGCACCGAGAGGTCGCCGGGGTAGCCCTCCTCGCCGCCGCGGCTCCGGTAGGTCAGCTCCAGCGCCGGCCCCGCGGCGTTCGAGACGTCCCGCGCCTTCCACAACCGCCGGTTGAAGCCCATGATGCCGCCGTGCAGCGAGTTCTTGCCGTTGTTCACCGCCAGCGTATAGCTGTGGCCGTCGAGCGAGAAGTGCCCCAGTGCGATGCGGTTGGCGTAGCGGCCAATCAGCGCCCCGAAGTAGGTGCTGGTGTCGCCCAGGTAGCCCGCCAGCGTGTCATAGCCCAGCACCACGTCGCCGAGGCTGCCGTTCCGGTCGGGCACCTCGAGGGATTGCACAATCCCGCCGTAGGTGCTGATCGCCACCCGCATGCCGTGCGGGTTGGTGAGCACGTAGAGCTCGGCCACCCGCCCGTCGGGCAGCTTCCCAAATGCGTGGTGCGGAATCGTCGCCGGCGGTGTCGCCATCAGTGTGCCTCCCAACGCCGCGAGGGCGGCCGCCGCGGCCAATGCAGTTCCAAGCTTGGTCATCCACTCTCCTCCTGGGGCACTACACTAGCACAAGCCTTTCGGCGATCATTGCCCCTCCCGCACCTTTTTGGCGCCACCTCCGTCTACCCCGCACCAACTGGCAACTGGCAACTGCCCGCCGCCAACTGCGCTTTAGCCTGTGGCAGCAGCGCTGGCGGCCGGCGCCGCCCAGGCGGGCAGCGGATGCGCGTGGCCGCACTCCAGGCAGTGCGCCCCCTGCGCCGGCTGGGCGCACAGCGGACAGGTGCCGTCCCTCGCAAACGGGTCAAACGACTTCTGGCAATTGCGGCAGTTCCAAAGCTCGGCCACCGGCGGCGCCGCCTGGCAGCGCGGACAGGCGAACTCGCCGTGCCGCGCCAGCTTCGCCTGTCGCAGCATCACCCGCGCCCGCTGCAGTCCATTCCAGCAATAGAGCAGAATGAGCGCCGTGATCGAGCCCAGCCACAGGTCCTGGCGGCGCAGTGCCTCCAACAGCAGCAGCGCCGCCCCGCCCAGGCCCAGCACGGTGGTGGTCATCAGGCTGCGCGCCCGCCCCAGCGGGAACCACAGTAGCGCATACAGAATCTGGCCGCCGTCCAGCGGATACACCGGGATGAGATTGAAGACCAGCAGGCCCAGGTTGATAGCTTCCACCGATCGTAGGAAGGTCAGGGCGTTCGCCGTGGCGGCCAGGCTCGGCGCCAACCACAGCAGGGGCACCAGCGCCACGTTGACCAGCGGGCCGGCGGCAATGGTCCACAGCGTGGCGCCGGGACGCGGTGGCGCGTCCACAAAGGCGATGCCACCGAACGGCCACAGCAGAATGCGATTGGCAAACCCGCCCACCCGGCGGCAAGCCAAGGCGTGTCCAAACTCATGCAACGTCACGATCGCAAACAGCGCCAGAACCTCCAGCACGTTCCAGCCCAGCCACGAGTACGCCCCCGCCCGCGATTCCACCTCATAGATCAGCACCAGGAACCACGTCCAATGCAGCATCAGGTCAATGCCGGCGATGCGCGCCAGGTGGATCGGTCCGCGGTTGGCCATGCCTACGATTGTAAGCGCTCAGCCGCTTACGCGCCGCTGACCAGCACCGCCGCTGCCACGATCAGCACCAGGCCAGTCGCTTGGAGCGCGATCCGTGCGGTGTTCAGGCGGCCCCGGGATACAGGTGCTTGTACACGAGCGGGATCTGCAGCGCCTTCGCCGGCAGGAGCACAACGTAACCGACTTGTTGGTCGCCGGGCAGCTTGCGGTTCACCTTCGCGATCACCGTGTAAAACACGACCGCCGAAGCGAGCGCCGTGACAGCGCCGGCAGCGACCAGCACGGCCACTCCAGCGGGTAGGACGACCATAGCGAAACCTCACCACCAGTCTACAATCGTCTCCCCGGCCATTGCCAACCGGCGGGGTTGCAGGTACGCTGGCGGGCAGAGAGATACAACCATGGCAAGGTCTGCCCGTTTGGGTCACTTTCTGGGACTTTCACTGCTGCTGCTGGCGAGTGGTGCCGCACTGCGGGCGCAAGCGAAGCCGCAAGTGCTCGAGGTCTCGACCGCCTTCGACGGTCGCGGCCATGTTCTCCATAACACCCGCATCGTCGTCCAAGGCGGCAAGATCGTCCGCATTGATCCCAAGGCCACCGGCGACCTGGTGGACCTGCGCGGCCTCACTGTCATGCCGGGCTGGATTGACGTCCACGTCCACCTCACCTACCACTTCGGCAGCAACGGCCAATACGGCGAGCCGCGCTGCCCCGCGCCCGGCCGCGGCCGTGGCCGCCGCCGCGGCCCGCCGGCGATCTTCGCCCCTGCCACCCCGGCCGCGCCGTGCGAGACCGCCGCCCACGCCGAGCTCGCCATCCTGCACAACGCCTGGGCCACCCTCCAGGCCGGCTTCACCACCGTGCAGAGCGTGGGCGCGCCCGGCGACCAGGACGTCCGCGACTTCATCAACCAAGGTCAGCTCCCCGGCCCCCGCATCCTGACCGCGCTTCGCCCCATTAGCGATCCCCGCCTGACCCCCGCGCAAATGCGGCAATGGGTGCGGGAGGTGAAGCAGGACGGCGGCGACCTCATCAAGATCTTCGCCTCCGAGAGCATCCGCGACGGCGGCGGCCGCACCCTCAGCGACGCCCAACTCCAGTCCGCCTGCGGCGAGGCCAACGCCCTCGGCCTGCGCAGCCTGGTGCACGCCTACAAAGACGCCGTCCGCGCCGCCACCCTCGCCGGCTGCACTGAGGTCGAGCACGGCACCCTCGCCCCGCCCGCCGACCTCGCCCTCATGGCCGCCCACGGAACCTACTTCGATCCCCAGGTCGGCCTAGTCATCCACAACTACCTCGACCACCGCGCCCAGTTCGCCGGCGTCGGCAACTTCGACACCGCCGGCTTCGCCTCCATGGAAGAGGCCTTGCCCCTCAACCGCACCCTCTTCCGCCAGGCCCTCGCCACCCCCGGCCTCAAGATCGTCTTCGGCACCGACGCCGTCGCCGGCGCCCACGGCCACAACGCCGAGGAATTCATCTACCGCGTGCGCGATGGCGGCCAAGACCCCATGGCCGCCTTGGTGGCAGCCCAGTCGCTCGCCGCCGCCTCGCTGCGCCTGCAAGACCAGATCGA
>Ga0307373_10006623_pt1 | contig 18354 bp, 21 predicted proteins | sample OX2MG_FD_202534 | JGI IMG/M metagenome (GOLD analysis project Ga0307373, IMG submission 202534) | Soil microbial communities from Risofladan, Vaasa, Finland - OX-2 | ecosystem: Environmental > Terrestrial > Soil > Coastal area > Acid sulfate soil | place: Finland: Risofladan, Vaasa | collected...
CGCGGCGGCCGTGTCCAGCCCCCGGCAGGGGTCTGCCGGGTCCGTCGCCCAGGCGTCGGGGGCGGGGCCGGGTGCGCGCACCTGGTCTCCATTAAATAAAGGCGACCCTTTGGGCGATGAATAGAGAGATGATACGGCAACCATGGATGGGTGCCGTTACTCGGCCAGGGTTGGCGAGCTTTTCGACTCCACTCATGCGCGGGGCGGCGTCGATTATGAGTAGGTGAGCCAATGGATCGCCTCTCCACGACCTGGAGAGACTGGTTAGGCCGGGCCCAAGGGATGTGGGCCGAGCAGCCGCGGAACGCGCGGATGCTCATCGGCGCGGGCGGGATCGTGATCGTTGCGACGGTCGCGCTGTTGGCTTGGCTGTACAGCCCGGCCCACCGACCTTACGGCGTGCTCTTCGCGAACCTCTCCGCGCAAGATGCCGCCTCCGTCATTCAAAAATTGAACGACGACAAGGTACCCTACCAGCTCGCCGACGGCGGCGCCACCGTACGCGTGCCGATGGATCAGCTGTACGCCGAGCGCGTGAAGCTCGCGGGCGAAGGCGCCGTCAAGGGCGGCGGCGCGGGCTGGGAGCTCTTCGACAAGACCAACCTCGGCATGACCACGTTCCAGGAGCGGATCATGAAGCTCCGCGCCACCGAGGGCGAGCTGCAGAGGACGATCCAAGGCCTGACCCCCGTGCAGTCGGCGCGCGTCAACATCGCCCAGCCGGAGGCACAACTCTATACGGCCACGCAGCAGCCGGTCACCGCCTCGATCGCGGTCACGACCAAGCCGGGCATGACCCTGTTGCCCTCCGAGGTCCGCGGCATCACGCTGCTGGTGGCGGGGGCGGTTCCCGGCTTGAAGCCCGACAACGTGACCATCGTCGATCAGGACGGCAACGTTCTGCTGCCGGACAAGACCGCGGAGAGCGGGGGCAACGACGCCATCAACCTGACCGCTGAGCAGCTGGTGGCCAAGCAACGCTACGAGATGGCGATCCAGCAGAGCGTGCAATCGATGCTCGATCAGACGCTGGGGCCGCTCCACGCCGTCGCGCGGGTCAACGCGAATCTGGACTTCGACGCCAACTCCTCGGAGACCAAGCAGTACGCCCCGCAGGGAGTGGTCCGCTCGGAGCAGGTGAGCCGCGAGCGGTACACGGGCGCGCCCGGCGCTCGCCCGGCCGCCGGCGTTCCCGGCACGACGTCGAACATTCCCACATATCAGGGCGTGGTGCAGACGGCGACGGGCAACTACTCCAAGTCACAGGCGACTCGGAACTACGAGGTCACGGAATCGACGACCAAGCACATCGACGCTCCCGGCAAGGTCACGAAGCTCTCCGTCGCCGTGCTTGTCAACGTGCCGCCCGTCGTGGCGCCGGCGCCGGGAAGCAACGCCGCCTCCTCCGCCTACGCGCTGACGCCGGCGGACGTGACGAAGATCCGCAACGCCGTCTCCGCGGCGGCGGGCATCGATCCGGCCCGCGGCGACACCGTGACGGTGGAGGCCATCCCGTTCAACCCGAGTGTCTTCAATCAGACGTTGGCCCTCTCTTCGGGGACGCTGCCCTTGGGGTTGCCGCGCTGGGCGCTCGCCGCAGTGGTCATCTTGCTGCTGATCGGCGGCGGCGCGCTGGCCTACCGCCTGATGCGCAGGCGCAGCTTCGAGGCGCTCGGTCCGGATCTGCCGACCTTCGACGCCACGCTGGCCGAGGAGCTGCCGCCGTTCGAAGAGCATCCGATGCTCGAGCAGGCCCCGGGGCTGGCCGCTCCGATTCGCAGCGCGGCCGATCTGACGCGCGAGCAGATGATCGAGTACGTGACGACGGTAGCTCAAGAGAACCCGGATTCCGTCGCCAAGTTGATCAAGCTGTGGCTGGCGGAATGACGAACCCCCAAGCAGGCGCGTTGTGCGAGACGCGGTGCCCCGCATGGGGCGCCGCGCTCCCGGAGGCACAGATGAACAGGCAGGACTCCCGCGAATGGAGCGGAGCGGAATGAGTGGGGGCATCGGCGATTCCCCGATCATCAATCTCGGCGGCGCGATGATGCCGAGCCAGCCCTTGATGGGCGCGGCGTTGGCCAACGAGACGCATCAGAGCATCCTCGCGGAGATGACCGGTCCGCAGAAGGCCGCGATCCTCCTGATCAGCCTCGGCCTCGAGCTCGCCGCCACGATCTTCAAGTTCCTGCGTCAGGACGAGGTCGAGCGGGTGGTCGTGGAGATCGCCAAGATCACCACAGTCCCGCTGGAGAAGCGCGACGCGGTCATCTCCGAGGCGTATCAGCGCGCGGTCGCCCTCAAGTACATCAACGAGGGCGGCATCGAGTATGCCAAGGAGATCCTGGAGCGCAGCTTCGGCGCGGGCCAAGCCGATGACATGACCAGCCGCCTCTTCGCGGCGCTCAAGCACGGCAATCCGCTCGAGCTGGTGAAGAACACGGAGCCGGCGCAGTTGCTCCAGTTCATCCAAGACGAGCACCCGCAGACGATCGCGCTGATCCTCGTCTACATGAGCGCCGATCAGGCGGGGCAGGTGCTCTCGGCTCTCACGCCCGAGCTGCAGGCTGACGTGGCGATGCGCATCGCCATCCTCCAGAAGACCGCGCCGGAAGTCCTCGAACAGCTCGACGAGCTGCTCGGCAGGCGCCTCCTGGTCAGCGGGGCCGACTTCGCCAAGGCCGGCGGCGTGCAGTCGCTGGCCCAGGTGATGAACTTCGTCGACCGCGAGACGGAGAAGAACATCCTCGAAGGCCTCTCGCAGCGCGATCCCGAGATCGCCAACGAGGTCAAGAATCTGCTCTTCGTGTTCGAGGACATCGTCAACATGGACGACCGCTCGATCCAGCGCATGCTCCGCGAGGTGGACGGCAAGGATCTGGCGCTGGCCCTCAAAACGGCCAACGACGACTTGCTCAACAAGGTGTTCAAGAACATGTCCCAGCGCGCGGCGCAGACGCTCAAGGAGGACATCGAGGTGCTGGGCCCCGTTCGCGTGCGCGACGTGGGACGCGCCCAGCAGACGATCGTCGACGTCATCCGCACGCTGGAGGAGAACGGTCAGATCGTGATCGCGCGCGGCGCGAGGGACGAGCGGTTCGTCTAGGAACGGATGTAGAGCACGATGCGTCGGGTCGTCAAGGGAGCGCAGATCGCCAGCGAGCGCTACCGGATCGGGGCTCCGCCGGAGCCGCCGCCGCATGCCCTCGAGGGCGTCGCCGCGCTGGACGGGCGAGAGGCCCTTGCCGCGCCGGAACTCGGCGAGCGGCTTACCCCGCGGGAGGTCCAGGCCCAGCTCGATGCCTCGCGCGAGGAGGCGCTGCGCCTGGTCGAAGGCGCGCACGCGCAGGCACTGGGCGTCGTGGATGAGGCGGAGCGGCGCGCGCGGCAGCTCATCGACGAGGCGACGGCGGCCTTGGACTCGGTTCGCCAGGAGGCGCGCGGCGCCGGCCACGAGGCCGGCTACGCCGCGGGCCTCGAAGCCGCCGAGGCGGAGATGCACGGCTCGCTGCTGTCGTTGCGCGGCCTGGTCGATGCGGCGCGCGCGGAGCGGCTGGCCGTGATCGAGGCGGCGGAGTCGGAGATCGTGCGGCTGGCGTTGGCCGTGGCCACGCGCGTCGTGCACCGCCAGATCGAGCTCGATCCCCGCGTGGTGCTCGACGTCGCCCGCGCCGCCATCGCGCGTCTGGCCGACAAGGAGACGATGGTCGTGCGCGTCAACCCCGGCGACCTGGAGACGATCCGTCAGGGGCGCGAGGATCTCTTTCCGGGCGACGCGCGCCAGGTTCGGTTCGTGGGCGATCTGCGCGTCGACCGCGGCGGCGTCGTGATCGACACCGAGGCCGGCAGCGTCGATGCGAAGATCGAGAACCAGCTCCAGGAGGCCCGCAAGCTCCTCCGCCTCGACGAGGAGGAGGTCACGCTCGACCGCCAGGTGAGTCCGGGCGGCGTGGTGGGGCATGCCGAAGCCAGCTGAGATCGAACCCGTCGCCCTTCCGCGCTTCTCGGCGGAGCGCCACATCGCGCAGCTGCGCGCGGCCGACCTGGTGCGCACGAACGGGCGCGTCCGCCAGGTGATCGGCGTGGTAATCGAGAGCCTGGGGCCGCAGATGGCGGTAGGCGAGATCTGCCGCATCACCTACCGCCGCAACGCCCCGCCCGTGATGGCCGAGGTGGTCGGCTTCCGCGACAACAAGGTGCTGATCATGCCGCTGGGTGAGCTGGCGGGCATCGGCGCCGGCTCGGAGGTGATAGCTGAAGGGCGTCCGCTGGAGGTGGCGCTCTCCGATGCGCTGCTGGGCCGCGTGCTCGACGGTCTGGGGCGCGTGATGGACGGCGGTCCCACGATCGCGGCGGCGGAACGCCGGCCCATCGGTGCCGCGCCGCCCAACCCGCTCGACCGCCCGCGGATCGACCAGCCGCTCTCCGTGGGGATCCGCGCGATCGACGGCTTGCTGACCTGCGGCAAGGGGCAGCGCGTGGGCGTCTTCGCCGGCAGCGGCGTCGGCAAGTCGACGGTGCTCGGCATGATCGCCCGCAACACGAGCGCCGACGTCAACGTCATCGCCCTGGTGGGCGAGCGCGGCAAGGAGGTACGTGACTTCATCGAGCGCGACCTCGGTCGGGAGGGCCTCGCCCGCAGCGTCGTCGTGGTGGCCACGAGCGACCAGCCGGCGCTCGTGCGGATCAAGGCGGCGTTCGTGGCGACCACGATCGCGGAGTACTTCCGCGACCGTGGGCTCGACGTCACCCTGATGATGGACAGCGTGACGCGCTTCGCCATGGCGCAACGTGAGGTGGGCCTGGCGATCGGCGAGCCCACCACCACCAAAGGCTACACGCCCAGCGTTTTCGCGCTGCTGCCGCGGCTGCTCGAGCGCGCCGGTACCTCACCGCGCGGGACGATCACCGGCATCTACGCCGTCCTGGTGGACGGCGACGATCTCAACGAGCCGGTGGCGGACGCGGTGCGGTCGATCCTCGACGGCCACATCGTCCTCTCGCGCGCGCTGGCCACGGCCAACCATTATCCCGCGATCGACATCCTCGGCTCCGTCAGCCGCGTGATGCCCGACGTCACCGACGAGGTGCACCAGCGCAGCGCGGGCGCGGTGCGCGATCTGCTCGCCACCTATCGCGAGGCGGAGGATCTCATCAACATCGGGGCCTACGTTCCGGGGAGCAACGCCAAGGTGGATCTGGCGATTTCCAAGATTGAGAGCATCCGGCACTTCCTGCGTCAGGACACGTATGAGGCTTCGCAGCTCTCCGACGCCGTGGCGGGCGTGGTGGCGATCTCATGAGACGCTTCACGTTCACGCTCCAACCGGTGCTCGAGCTGCGGGAGCGGCGCGAGCGCGAGCGGATGCAGCGGCTCGCCGCGGCGCAGAGGCTCCTGCAGGACGCCGAGGCGCGCCTGCAGGGGCTCGAGGCGGCGCGCGACGACGACGTGCGGACGGTCCGCGGGCGTCACGCCGAGCTCGAGTTGGAGGAGCTGCACGCCTACTACGCCCACTTGGAGCACGTGGCGGCAGAGATCGCGCTCCAGCGCGAGCGCGTTGCGGCCTGCCGCGGCCAGGTGGATGCGTCGCGCGCCGAGCTGGTGGCCGCGAGCACCGAGAAGAAGGTGGTCGAGCGGCTGCGCGAGCGCCGCTGGCAGACGTTCCAGTCCGAGGAGCGCCTGGTGGAGCAACGCCAGGTCGACGACACGAACGCCCGCATCGAGTCGCGCGGGCGGGAGAGAGGCAACCCGTGATCGTCACGCGCAAACGTAAGCCGCGCCGCCAGTACTGGCGCGTCGTCGTCCCGTTGACCGTGATCGCCGTCCTGGCGGCGGCCTTCGCCTGGCCTCCGAGCCGAGCGCGTCTCCATGCGCTGCCGCCCGTGGGTTCCGCCATGGACGCCGTCGGGGCGACCTTCGACGCGGGCGCGCTCCGGAGCGCGGTCCACCAGCGCGACCGGCGCATCGCCGACTTGCAGCGGCAAATCAACGGCCTCCACGGCGAGATCCAGGCGCGCGACAAGCAGATCTCCGCGCTGACCACGCAGACCAATCAGCTTGGCCAACGGTTGGCCGAGGCGCCGCAATCGCCGCCGGGCGGAGCGGGGGCTCCTGTCCCTGGACCGTCGGCGAGCCCGCGCACCGATCCGCAGGTCCAGCGCACGGCGCAGATCTGGAACGAGATGGACCCGCAGGCCGCGGCGAAGATCGCCGAGCGCCTCCCCGACGCGTTCGTGGCCCAAGTCTTCGCCAAGATGGAGGCCGGCCAGGTGGGGGAGATCCTCGGGGCCATGCCTGCCAAGCTCGCGGCGCGCCTCACGGCGACCCGCTTGGCCTCCAACACCGGCGTTGCCCCCGCCAAGACCCGGGCGGCGCTCCGGTAAGCCTCTAGATTTCGTCGTCGGCAGCCGATGACGAAAGAGAAGCGATCGCCGCGTCGGCGATCGTCTGCCTCTGCCGCGTGGCTGCGGCAGGGAGTCTCAGGCGGAAAGGAGGTGTATAGATGGGTTTGCCTTCCATAGCCTCAATTGCAACCGCAGCCGCCCCGCCGCCTCCCGGCGCCGGTGGGCCAGCGGGCACGGACACCGGCGGAGTCGACTTCGCGTCGTTCTTCCGCGGCTTGTCGGGCCCGGTGAAGCCCGCCGGACGCAGCGACGGCGGATCGAGCGCACTCTCGGAATTGGAGAGTCTGCTCGGCGGCATGCTGCAGCAACCCCCTCCGGCACTCGCGATGCTCTTCGATCGCGTGCAGTCGGCGCTCGGCGCGCCCCCGTCCGCGGGGACGCACGCGAGCATCTCCTCGATCGCGGCGCGCATCGACGCCCTCCTCGGCTCGGGGAGCACGCCGGCACAGATCGAGGGCACCGTCTCGCAGGCGCTGACCCAGGCCTTCGCCGCGCTCTCGAAATCTTCGGGAAGCTCGCTCGATCCGGCCTTCGTCTCGCGCTTGAAAGACTCGGTCGCCTCGGCACTGGCCCGCGGCGGCACGAACCCCGAAGCCACCGTCCCGGCGACGCCCGCCCAGGCGAGCGCGCCCGCGATGAACTCCACGGCAACCGGTCCACCGGGCAACGGACCTCCGGCCGAGATGGCCCAGGCCCTCGCACAGCGGATCGCGACTGTCGCAAGCGCGATCGCGGCGGGGGCGGACACCGGAGAGACGGGGCAGCAGTTTCGAAACCTGGCGAGCACCTTGGACCCCTTGGGGAGAGGACTCCCAGCCCCGCAACCGCAGACGGACGGCTCGTTGAAGCCAACCGTCGCTTCGTCGTCTTCGTATGCCGTGACCCAATCCGCGCTGCGCCAACCGACGCTTCCGGGCCTCGCTCAAGGCACGGGGGCACCGGTACGCATCGACCCGCAGCTCACGTCGCTGATCTCCGTCCTCGCGCTCGCGCACGGCGGAGGCGGGCGGCAGCTGCGCGGAGCGAGCGGAGCTCCATCGGGCCCGACCACGCCCACGGGGGCGCTGCTCGGGGCCGTCACCGGCGCGCAGCCGGCTACCGCCCCGTCGAATGCCGCGGCGACGACGGCCGGCGCGCCGCACAGCGCGTCCACCCTCTCGTTCGACCACTACCAGGTGATCGATCAGGTGGCGCGCGCGCTCAGCGTTCGTCCCTCGGACGGAACCACGACGCTGCGCATCCACCTGGTGCCGGAGAACCTCGGCGACGTGAGCGTGCGCCTCGTCGTTGGCCCGAGCGGGGTCAGCGCCTCGTTCACCGCCGCCACTCCGGCGGCCGGCGCGGCGCTGCAGCAAGGGGCGTCTCAACTTGGGCGCGCCTTTGCCGGTCACGGGCTCCAGCTCCAGCAGTTCTCCGTCAACGTCGGTGCCGATCCGCAGGGCGGATTCGCGTACCGGCAGCCTCAGTCGTCGTACACGCCGTTCGCGCGCCATGGCGGCGACGGCTCGTTCGAAGACGAGGATCCCTTGGCAGCCATCCCGTCGTTCGGTCCTCCGGCGACGGCGCGGCCAGCCGGCTATCTCGACTACCTCGTGTAGGAGCATGACATGACAACGACAAGCGTCACTGGGACGGGGAGCGGATCGCCTCTGAGCTCCCTCATCAACCAACCCGCCCCGACGACGACCGGCAACACCGTCCTGGGGGAGAACGACTTCCTCACGCTGTTGACCACCCAGATGCAGAACCAAGATCCGACCCAGCCCATGGACAACACGCAGATGGTGGCTCAGTTGGCGCAGTTCTCGTCGCTTCAGGAGACCACCAACCTCGCCAACGCGTTCCAGAGCTTCCAATCGACGTTCTCCGTGACCCAGATGGCCGGCTTCATCGGCAAGTCGGTCACCGTCGACACCTCCAACGGTGGACAGAACAACGGCTCGCTGATCAGCGGAACCGTCGGCAAGATCGAGGTCCAGAACGGGCAGCCGTACTTCACGATGACCGACGCCAACGGCAACGTCATCAGCGATAGCAACGGCAACCCCGCGCTCTTCACGCCCAGCCAGATCGTGACGGTGGGCTAGAAGTCATGGATCCCAAAGCGATCGCGGAGGCGGCGGCCGGCGTCCAGCCGGGCGGTGCGGTCGGCCCGGCGCGAACGCCGGTCCAGATCCCTCCGACCTCAGGGACCGCCTTTAGAGACGTCCTGCGTCAGCAGCAGCAGGTCGCCCCATCATCGGGCGAGCCGCTCCGCTTCTCGGCGCACGCGCTCGAGCGGCTGCAGTCGCGCAAGATCACCATCTCGGCCGAAGACATGGCCCGGATGAACCAGATGGCCGACAAGGCCGCCCAGAAGGGCGCAAAGTCGTCCCTCTTCATGTTGCGCGACGTGGCCATGGTCGTCAGCATCAAGAACCGCGTGGTCATCACCGCGGTCGACGGCGAATCGATGAAGGAGAACGTCTTCACCAACATCGACTCGGCGGCGATCATCGGCTGACCGGCCCGCACATCAGTACCATCTCCACTCGGCGGTGGACCTCCTAGAGGAAGCCGCCAACGCGGGGGACCTACCGAACCCGCGTTCCTCGAAAGGACGATCGACGCATGTTCGATTCGTTGTTCACCGGGGTGACGGGACTGAACGCCTATCAGGCGGACATGAACGTCATCTCGAACAACATCGCGAACGTCGGCACGACGGGCTTCAAGTCCCAGAACATGACGTTCCAGGACCTGCTCTACCAGAGCTATCGCTACGCCTCGGCACCCACGCAGACCAACGGCGGCGTCAATCCGCAGGACGTCGGCCTGGGCGTCAAGGTGGGCACCATCGAAACCGACTTCTCGCAGGGTGGTCTGCAGACCACCGGAGTCAACTCCGACCTGGCCATCAACGGCAACGGCTACTTCGTCCTCGCCAACACCAGCGGCGGGGGCAACCAGGTCTACACCCGCGACGGAGCGTTCACGCTCAGCTCCCAGGGGATGCTGATCGACCCCGGCTCCGGTTTGGCGGTGCAGGGCTACATGGCCAACGCCCAGGGGCAGATCACCCAGACGGGCACCCCGAACTCCATCACCATCCCACTCGGCCTGACCATGCAGGCCCAGCAGACGAACAACCTCTACTTGGGCGGCAACAACGACTCCAGCCAGTACGCGCTCACGGCCACCGGCACCAACAACGCCGCCACCACGAACGCCGCCTCGACCGTGGTCAACGGGGTGACCGCCCCCACGACGGCGGACAAGATCCTCACGACCACCGTCTACGACTCGCTCGGTAACGCGCACCAGTTGACCATCACGCTGACTCCGCTCCCGGCGGCGTCCATCAACGCCGCCGGCGGCGCCTTCGGCACGGTCGACCCGGTGACGTCGAACGTGAGCGGCACGTCGAGCTACATCGCGGGCGCCCTCCCCTCCACGGTCACCAACACCGCCTCGGGCTCGGGCCCGGTGACCCCGGCCACCCGCTTCGCCTACACGGTGACGGCCGTGGACGGCACCTCCATCTCGCCGGCCGCCGGCGAGCTGACCCCGGGCGGGTACGTGTACTTCGACGCCAACGGCCAGTTCATCGGGGCCACGAACGCCGCGCCCACCAACGAGCAGCAGACCACGGTGGCGGCGAGCTCGGCCACGCTCAACGCGAGCGCGCCCCTCACCGTGGGCAACACGGTGCCGCTCACGGTCAGCCTCTGGGGACCGCCGAACAGCCCGCCGACGACTCCGGGCGTGGGGGCCACACCCAACAACGCCGCGGCGCCCACGACGGTCAACCTCGATTGGACCAAGGCTACGGCGCTCGCCTCGCCGTACACCACCGCCGCCCTCACGCAGGACGGCTACCAGGCCGGCGTTCTGAACAACTTCAGCGTCAGCCAGGACGGATCGATCCAGGGGCAGTTCAGCAACGGTCAGGTCAAGACGCTGGCTCAGGTCGCGGTCGCGACCTTCGCCAACAACGGCGGCCTGCAGCGCATCGGCAGCAACCAGTTCGAGGCGACCGCGAACTCGGGGTTGCCGGTCGTCGGCGCGGCAAATGCCGGCAGCGCCGGGGCGATCGTCTCGGGGGCGCTCGAGCAGTCGAACGTCTCGCTAGCCGATCAGTTCACGAAGATGATCGTCGCCCAGAACGCGTTCACCGCCAACAGCCGCACGATCGCCACGTCCGATCAAATGCAGCAGACGGTGGTGAACCTGCTGCCCGGCACCGGCTAGCGGATAGAGCCGGCCTCACGCCACGCGCGCGAGCGCGCCAGGGGGCTCCACCGAGCGCGGTGGGGCCCTCCTGGCATCTGCCTCCGCGGAGGGGCATCCGGGGGCAAAAGCAAGCAAGCAAGGTGACTGCAATCACCGCCGTCGTTCGTACCGATGGACGCTGATTCTGCCGATACTTCCAGTGATGATCTCACTGCACCGTCTCAACGGACAGTCAATCGTCCTCAATGCCGACCTGATCGAGTACGTGGAGGCGACGCCCGACACCGTGGTCACCCTTTCGAGCGGCAACAAGCTGCGCGTGCTGGAGACCCTCGACGAGGTCCAGCGCCGGGTGGTCGCCTACAAACGGGCGATTCACGGGCCCGAACCGCCCCCGGCGGAAGGACGATGACCGCTCTTGTGAGGCGCCCGGCGTCCGCGCACGCCGCGCGATCGTAAGGAAGGCTACGGCTTGGACGCAGCAACCATCATCGGCATCTTGGTCGCGTGGGGCTCGTTGGTCCTCGCGGCTGCGATCGGTCACGTCGACGTCTCGATCATCTTCGCGCGCTGGGAGGCCTTCCTGCTGGTCTTCGGCGGCAGCATCGGCGCGACGATGATCTCTTTTCCGTTTAAGGCCCTCGTGCAAGCGATCGGGGCGCTGAGGATGGTCTTCGGCGCCGTGCACCTCGAGGAGCGCGAAACGATCGCCACGCTGGTGGCTTTTGCGGAGAAGGCGCGGCGCGAAGGGCTCCTGGCGCTCGAGAACGAGGCAAACGATCTCGAAGACGAGTTCATGCGCAGGGGGATCCAGTTGGTGATCGACGGCCGCGACACCGACATCATCCGCAAGATCTTGGAGACCGAGGTCGGCTATGTGGAGCAGCGCTTCAAGAAGGCCGAGTCCGTCTGGACCACCATGGGCGGCTACTCTCCCACGCTGGGCATCATCGGGACCGTGCTCGGCTTGATCGCCATGCTCAAGAGCCTCGGCTCGCTGGGAGGAAACACCTCCAACGTCACGGGCACCATCGGCATCGCCACCGCCCAAGCCTTCGTCGCCACGTTCTTCGGCATCTCGCTGGCCAATCTGCTCTGGCTGCCGTTTGCGGGCAAGATCCGCGAGCGCTCCCAGCAGATCTTGCTGCTGCGCGAGATCATGATCGAGGGCATCCTCGCCATCCAGGCCGGCGACAACCCCCGCCTGCTGGAGGAGAAGCTCCACGCATTCCTCGACCCCGAAGAGCGCGAGATGGAAGTCGAGGCCGGCGGCGGCGTCGGCGAGCTGGGCACGGCACCGGCGGGGTAGCGCGCGATCATGGCATTGATACCGCAGCAGATGAAGACGTCGGATTCCTCCCTCTCGCGCTCGCGGAGGAGATCGCGGTTCGGCGGGAACGACGGACACCACGAGGCGGCCGGCATGATGCGCTGGCTGCTGACGTACGCCGACATGATCACGCTCCTGCTGGCGCTGTTCATCATCCTCTTCGCGATCTCGACCATCAGCTCGGTCAAGTTCAACCGCTTCGCCAAAGAGGTCAACGCGGGCTTCACCGGTCGCGAGTGGGTCAACCATCCGCCGCTTGCGGGGCAGCAAAGCGACCTGAAAGGCGGGAGCTCGCCCTCTCTGCAGCAAATCGAACGGCAGTTGGCGACCTTTCTCAAGGAGAGGCATCTCGAGAGCGAGGTGCGTCTGCGCGTCGAGCGGCGTGGGCTGGTGGTGAGCCTCTTGACGGACAAGGCGCTCTATCGATCGGGTTCGGCCGAGGTCTTGCCGCGGGTACGCGAGATCTTGAACGAGGTCGCCGTCTATTTGCGCGAGACCAAGAACGACATCTCGGTGGAGGGAAACACCGACAACGTGCCGATTCACACGGCTGCCTATCCGACGAACTGGGAGCTCTCGACTGCCCGCGCCACGAACGTGGTGCGCTATCTCGTGGAGGCAGACCACATCGATCCCACCCGCATCTCGGCGGCCGGCTACGGCCGGTACCGCCCGCTCGTCCCCAACGACACACCTCAGCATCGTCAGTTGAATCGTCGCGTGGACATCGTGATCCTCAGCGACAAGGCCACGCAACAAGAGAGGCGTCTGGGAGAGTAACCATGTCGATGCTCTCGCAAGAAGAAATCGATGCGCTCGTCAACCAATTGGCCGCTCCGGAGACCCAGGCGGAGAAAGCCGAGGCCAAGCGCATCAAGAACTTCGACTTTCGCTTCAACAAGCGTCTGGAGAAGTTCACCACCAACCAGCTCCACACGCTGCGGACGCTGCACGACAACTACACGCGTCTTCTGAACAACGCGCTCTCCGTCTATCTGCGGACGCGCGTCGAGGCGACGATCATCGGCATCGAGCAGATCAGCTACGGCGACTTCATCGCCTCGATCGGCGTCCCGTCGATCCTCTCGATCTTCTCGATGGACCCGTTGCCCGGCAGCGGCATCGTCCAGCTCGACCTCAACCTCACGTTCTCGATCATCGACCGGCTCCTCGGCGGGCCGGGCTGGCTGCCGCAGAAGCTGCGCGACCTCACCGACATCGAGCGAACGCTGATGCAGCGCTTCATGGCGCGGGTGCTCTCGAGCTATCGGGAGGCGTGGAGCCACTTTCTCACCCTCTCGCTGCGCATCGAGGCGCTCGACTCGAATCCGCAGTTCATTCCCCGCATCATCCCGCTCGATCAGATGATCGCGTACGTCTCGTGCGAGCTGAAGATCGGCGAGATGACGGGGATCATGAACTTCTGCCTGCCGTACCTGGTGCTCCAGTCGATCGCGGCCCAGCTCTCGGAGTTCCAGTGGTCCGGGAGCGTGATGACGGGGCGGGGCATGACGGAGGCGGACGTGGCCGAGTTGGCGCGCAACGTCGAGCGCGCCGAGGTGGCCGTGACTGTCGAGCTCGGCAGAACGGACGTGGCGCTCAAGGAGCTGCTGGCACTTGCCGTCGGCGACGTCGTGCTCTTCGACGTGCCCACGACCGAGTCGCTCGTGGCCCGAGTCAACGAGCACGAGAAGTTCCGCGTCCACGTGGGCGCGAACCGCGACAGGCTCGCGGCGCGCGTGGCCTCGATCGTGGGAACGGAGGAGTAGAGGGGACCGTGGCAGATTCGAATCCGCAGTTGAAGGCCTTGGCGACGGCGATCAGCCGCGCCGGCGCGGAGGCTCTGGGGACGCTCCTCGACCGCGCCGTGCGCGTCGGGGAGCCCCTTGCCTCGGCGTCGTCGGAATCGATCCGGCTCGAGGCCGATCGCGTCGCGGCGACGGCGGAGGTTCCCGCCCTGGCGGCGCCCTTGGTGGTCCGCTTCTCGAAGGGCGACCTCGCGCGCTGCGTCGACCTGATGGTCGGCGGCACCGGCGAGCCGCAAGACGAGATTCCCGCCATGCAGCTCTCGATCGTCGCGGAGACGGCTGGTCAGCTCGCCTCGGCGATGGCGGCCACCCTCGCGGAAGAGGTGGGCTTGACGGCCGAGGGCACCAAGGCCGGGGTCGTGGAGGATGCGGGCGCGCTCCCCGCGCCGCCGTTCGTCTCCTTCGCCGTCCCGCTGGAGATCGAAGGGATTCTCTCGGGCTCGTTCTCCATCGACGTGCCGGCGCTCTTGGCCAATAGGGTAACCGAACAAGCCACCTCGCGCTTCCATGCGCAGGCGAGCCCCGAGGTGCGGGAGCGCGCTCGCGCTCCGGTGCACGCCAAGCCCGCCGAGTTCGCGCCGATGGCGCCGACGGCGCCCTTGATGCCCTCACCCGGCAGCGCCAATCTCGATCTCGTGCACGACATACCGCTGCAGATCTCGGCGGTGCTCGGACAGGCAAGGATGCCTCTGCGCGAAGTGGTCTCGCTCACGCCCGGCAGCGTCTTCGAGCTGGAGAAGAGCAACGCCGAGCCGATCGACCTCTACGTCAACAACATCCTGATTGCCCGTGGGGAGGTGGTCGTGGTCGACGACAAGTTCGCGGTGAAGATCTCCGAGCTGAATCCCGGCGACCGCGCGTAACCCCCGCGGCCATGACACCCAGTCTGATCGGGCAGTACGTTTACGCGATCGCCGTCATCGCCGTGCTCTTGGCCGCCCTCAGCTGGGTGGTCGCGCAACTCGCTCGGCGGCGCATGCTGGTGGTCACGGGTCGGAGGCTGGTGGGGGTGATCGAGTCGACCCAGCTCACCCATCAGAACTGGGTCTCGGTGGTCAAGGTCACCGATCGCTACTACTTGCTCGGCAGCGGCCAGGGGGGCGTCTCGCTGGTCAGCGAGATCCCGCCCGAAGCGGTGGAGCCGTGGCTTGAAGAGCAGCGGCGCATCGCCCAGCAGCAGACGCGGACGGTGCGGGGCCTGTGGCAGAGGGTGCTGCGACGGTGACTGCCCGTGTAGCCCGGTCGCTCGCGCTCGTAGCCTGCCTCGTCGCAGGCTTCGTCGTGCTCTGCGGCGCCCTCGCCGCGGCGCAGCAGGCGCCCGCGCCGATTCCCGTGCCGCAGATCCAGTTCGGCATCGGGCGCGCCACCAAGCCGCAGGACGTCGCGCTCTCGCTGCAGATCCTGCTGCTCCTGACGGTCCTTTCGCTGGCGCCGACTCTGCTCGTGCTGGTGACGTCGTTCACGCGCATCATCGTGGTGCTCTCGTTCGTGCGAACGGCATTGGGCACCCAGCAGATGCCGCCCAATCAGGTCCTGGTGGGCCTCGCGCTGCTGCTGACGTTCTTCGTGATGAAGCCGACGATCGACCAGGTCAACTCGCAGGCGGTCCAGCCGTACATGCAGCAGAAGATCTCGCAGCAGGTGGCCTTGAACCGGGCGGCCCAGCCGCTGCGCGTCTTCATGTTCAAGCAGACGCGCGAGAAGGACCTCGATCTGTTCTACTTCCTCTCCAAGGAGCCCCGGCCGCGGACCCAAGCGGACGTGCCGACGTACGTCCTGGTGCCGGCGTTCGTGATCTCGGAGCTCAAGACGGCCTTCGAGATCGGCTTCGCGATCTACGTTCCGTTCATCGTCATCGACATGGCGGTGGCCTCGATCCTGATGTCGATGGGCATGATGATGCTGCCGCCGGTGATCATCTCGCTGCCCTTCAAGATCCTCGTCTTCGTGCTGGTGGACGGCTGGAACCTGGTCGTGCACACGCTGTTCGTGAGCTTCAACCGGTGACGTACCTCGACGCGATCTCGCTGGGCCGCGAGGCGATGTGGGTCGTGCTCTTGGTCACCGGGCCGGCCTTGATCTTCGGCTTGGTGGTGGGCCTCGTCATCTCGGTCTTCCAGGCCGTCACGCAGATCCAGGAGCCGACGCTGGCCTTCATCCCCAAGATCCTGGCGGTCGGGATCGCGATTCTGCTCTTCGGCCCCTTTATGCTGGCCATCATGACGGATTTCATGAGCAACGTCATCAGCAACGTCGGGATGTACCTGCACTGATGGTGAATTTCTTCGGGCTGACGCCGGCCGGCTTCGAGACGTTTCTGCTGGTCTTCGTGCGGACGGCGGTGACGCTCTCGCTGATTCCCGTCCTCGGGGGGCCGCAGTTCCCGCTCCAGGCCAAGGTCGCGCTGGCCGGGACCATCGCGTTCCTGGTCTTCAAGACGATCCATCCGATCGCGCCCCTGCCCTCGCTCTTTGCGTTGGCCAACGCCATCGCCGCTCAAGCGCTGATCGGTCTGGTGATCGGCTACGTCGCCTTCCTGGTCTTCATGGCCGTTCAGTTCGGCGGCGAGATCATCGACTTGCAGATCGGCTTCTCGATCGTCAACGTGGTCGATCCCATGTCGCAGCAGCAGGTCTCCGTGATCGGGCAGTTCGAGCTGATCATCGCCTCGCTCATCTACCTGGCCACGGACAGCCATCTGCTGCTGATCCAAGGGCTCGCCGAGTCGTTCACGACGGTGCCGTTGCCCTACGTCGCCTTCACGGGCGGCATGCAGCAGGACCTCGGGGTCTTCCTCGCCCAGAGCTTTCTGCTTGCGATCAAGATCGCGGCGCCGGTGGCGGCGGCGCTCTTCGTGACCAATCTGGCCCTGGGCCTGATGGCGCGGGTGGCCCCGCAGATCAACGTCTTCGTGGTTGGATTCCCCCTGCAGATCGGCGTCGGGCTGATCATGGTCGCCGTGACGCTGCCGCTGCTGGGATACCTGTTGCCGCAAGCCTTCTCCGCGCTGCCGCAGCAGGTGCAGACGACGCTGCGCACCATGAGGCCGGCGCAGTAGCGATGCCGCGCGACGACCAGACCGAGAAAGCGACACCAAAACGGCGCGGCGAGGTCCGCCAGCGCGGGCAGGTCGCGCGTAGCCCGGATCTCTCCTCGGCGGCGGTCTTTCTGAGCCTGGTGATCGTCCTCCACCTCTACTTCACGCGGGCCATCAACGCGTTCGGCAGCCTGTTCAGGCTCCAAGTGGGGGCCGCGGCGCACCTGGCGGATCCGACGGTCTCCTCGGTCTGGCGCCTCTTTCTGGAGGCCGGCATGCTCTTGGCGCCCCTCTTGCTGATGGTGGCCGGGGTTGCGGTGGTGGTGGGCATCGTGGCCAACGTGGCGCAGATCGGCCTGCTCTTCAGCGCCCAGATCCTCGTGCCGCAGATCTCGCGGATCAACCCCCTGGCGGGCTTCCAGCGGCTCTTCTCGCGGCAGGTCGCGGTCAATTTAGTGAAGCAGGGGCTCAAGCTCGTGGCGGTGGGGGTGCTGGTCTGGACGAGCCTCTACGGCCAGGTCGACCGCTTCGCCGAGCTGGGGGCCATGTCGCCGCGGGAGACCCTGGGCTTCATCGAGGGAGTCGCCTACGGGATCGGCTGGCGCTTCGGGATACTGCTGCTCCTGCTCGGTTTCGCCGATTATGCTTATCAGAGGTGGGAGTTCGAGCGCAACATCATGATGACCAAGCAAGAGGTCAAGGATGAGGCGCGTCAGTCCGAAGGCGACCCGATGGTCAAAGCGCGGGTCCGCCAGAAGATGCGGGAGAGCTCCCGTCGACGGATGATGGCCGCGGTTCCGAAGGCGACGGTGGTCGTGACCAACCCGACGCACTTCGCCGTGGCGCTGATGTGGGACGAGATCAAGATGGACGCACCGGTGGTTAGCGCCAAGGGGGCCGACCTGCTGGCCAAGCGGATCCGCGAGATCGCGGCCGAGCATGGCGTGCCCGTCATGGAGAACCCACCCCTGGCCCGTCAACTCTACGACAAGGTCCCGCTGGACCAGCCGATCCCGCCGAATCTTTACACGGCGGTGGCGGAAGTGATCGCCTTCGTCTACAAGCTCAAGCACAGGACGATCGCATAGATGGCAGTTCGAGCGCCGGCCAAGCCGCAAGGAGTTCTCGGGACGATCACCGCCAACGCCCACTTCCTGGTGGCGGCGTCGGTTGTCATGCTCGTCATTCTGATGATCGTCCCGGTGCCCTCGGCGCTGCTGGACGTGCTCCTCTCGTTCAACATCGGGGCGGCCCTGCTGATCCTGCTGATCAGCATGTACACGGAGAACGCGCTGGACTTCAGCGTTTTCCCGACCCTGCTCTTGGTGGTCACGCTCTTCCGGCTCTCGCTGAACATCACGGGGACGCGGCTCATCCTGCTCCACGGCTTCGCGGGGCGCGTCATCGAGGCGTTCGGGAGCTTGGTGGTCGGCGGAAACTACGCCGTCGGGGTGGTCATCTTCGCGATTCTGATCGTCATTCAGTTCGTGGTCATCACCAACGGCGCCACGCGCGTCGCCGAGGTTGCCGCCCGGTTCACCTTGGACGCGATGCCGGGCAAG
>Ga0307373_10006624_pt1 | contig 18354 bp, 18 predicted proteins | sample OX2MG_FD_202534 | JGI IMG/M metagenome (GOLD analysis project Ga0307373, IMG submission 202534) | Soil microbial communities from Risofladan, Vaasa, Finland - OX-2 | ecosystem: Environmental > Terrestrial > Soil > Coastal area > Acid sulfate soil | place: Finland: Risofladan, Vaasa | collected...
GATTTCGCGGACGAAGGCAAGTGCCGCGCTTACCTGGAATCGCTGCGCTGGCCGAACGGCGTGACTTGCCTGCGCTGCGAGGCTGATAAGGTCTATCGCCGCGTGAGCCGCAACCAGTTCTTGTGCGCATCCTGCGGGTACGAATTTAGCGTTACCGTGGACACGATTTTCCACGATACGCACCTTCCCCTGGTGACATGGTTCCTGGCGACGTTCCTGCTTTCCGAAGCGAAGAAGGGTATGTCTGCTTGCCAGATTCAACGGTCCCTCGGAATCAAGACCTACAAGACTGCGTGGTATCTCTGCCATCGCATCCGGGCCGCTATGGCCGAGGCCAACAGACCGAAGCTCTCGGGCATTGTGGTGATGGACGAAACGTATGCGGGCGGTCGGGCGCACGGCAAGACCGGGCGTGGGGCGGCCAACAAAGAGGTGGTGATCGGTATCCGGCAAGGCCAAGGGGAACTGCGCTTCTTTCATTCCGAGGATGTGAGGACCGGAACGCTTGAAAAGTACATTCGGGAGAATATCAACGAGGACGTGGACCTTTTCGTCACTGACGATTTTCACCTTTACAGGGGCGCGGCTCGCCGAATCGGGATCAAGGCAAGGCACAGAACCGTTCGGCATGGTATGCATCAGTACGTTGACGGGGAAATCCACACAAACACCGTTGAGTCCGCGTTTTCCCTTTTGAAGCGCGGGGTAATTGGTACGTGGCATCGAATCGGCGCGAAACATCTCCAAGCCTATTGCGACGAAATGTGCTTCCGATTCAATAATCGCAAGAACCCGTACCTTTTTCGGGATACGATTCTCAAGCTTATTAACTCTAACAATATTGAATACAAGCAGTTGACGGCCAACGCACAAAACGCAGCCTAAAATGTAGTTACCTCGCTACAGGACACTGCCTTCTCGGACCATAAGTTTATTTCTAGAGGATCGGCTGGACCGAATGGCGGAATGGCCGAGCCGTACTCGTAAATGAAAATGTTCGGATGTCCCTTCGCTAGACTGCTCAAGCTCATCATTGTCGCCCCGCCAGATGACATGGTGGCGGAGCCGCCCACCAAGTCTCCGTTACATTCAATGGCAAGCTTCAATGTAGACCAAACAACGGAGGTCTGAATGACCACCTGAATTTCATATGGAGCATCAGCCCTAGTGGAGGTCTCGGGTATTTGGCTAACGACGGACACGATCCCATTGCTCCGGGGCAAATCTAAGTGAGGCACCGACCCAAAATATTCCGCCGTGGTCTGCGGCGCAACCGGAACCGTACTCGGTTGCGGGCGCGGCACACTTATGGACGATTCAGCGCGCTTCGTGATAGCGGCACTACGTTTATGTACAGGAGCCTCGGAGTGCACTTGGGGCTTCGTTGGATTTTTGTTTAGTACCTTCGGAGAGGCTCCAGCACTGATCGCGGGAGTTACTGTTTTGTTTGGAACTTTTAAAAAGTCCCTAGTCTCTACCACTGCAAAGAAAACCAACAGAAGTACCGCTACACACAAGCATACCCATCCTATCCTTTTTTCGTTGGGCCAGATGGTAGCTATCACGATCCCCACAAGTGCCATAATCAGCCCGAACAGACTAAGGGAATCGCCGAGAGACACGCTCTCCTCCACCGAACCCGTCCGGCCAGACCGGCAGCTGTGACGGTCACAGGATTATACCGCCTTCTGGCGTGAAGTATATAATCCTGCTGCTTTCACCCGAAAGCAGATTCCCCGCCTCGCTCGGAATGACAGCCCTGCCACGGCCACTGTCTGCCGCAAAGATCAGCAGCATTTGCCCTGGAGGGCTTCGATCCCCTCCTTGGCGACGAGCGGAACCATCAGCAGCGCGGCAACCGGATCGCTCCACCACCAGCCGAGAACGGCGTTGAGCACAAGGCCGGCGAGAAGAATGGCCGATAGCCACGCGCAGATGTCCGCCTGACGGGAATCGGCAACCAAAGCGCGGCTGTCGATTTGCGCCGCGACGCGTCGCTTGGCCCGGGCAAGCAGCGGCATCACGACGAGGGAAGCCGCTGCCAGAACCATGCCGACATGGCTGACTTGGGCGGCACGGCCGGCGATGAGGCTGCGCGACGCTTCGAGTGCGATGTAGGCGGCAATGGCCAGCAGACTCGCGCCCACCAGGCGCAGGGCGCGCATTTCGATTCGTTCGCGTTCCTCCCCGTCGCGATCCGACCCCAGGCGCCAGAAGAGAATCGCTCCTGAGAACATCTCAATGATGGAATCCAGACCGAACCCGACCAGGGCAATGCTGCCGGAGAGCATTCCGGCGGCAAGGCCGACGGCGGCTTCGAGCAGGCTCCAGCCCATGGTCAGATATTCAAGGCGCAACCCTCGTCGAATCAATACGGTACGGGCAGAAGACTCGGGATGGGAGGGCGGCTGTTCGACAAAATTCACCGCGAATTCCTCCATTCCCTTCCCGAGCCGGTGCGCCGCACGAGCCATGGCGCAAGGTTGGGAAACGGAAAATGCGGGATCGTTTTGGTAGCGCCACCGGGAATCGAACCCGGATTTGCAGATTGAAAGCCTGCCGTGCTAACCGTTGCACTATGGCGCCGCAACGATGCTTCTGTCAGCTTACGAGAGAGCGCCGGAATTGACAAGAAGGCGCACGGGCAAAGGCGTTGTGAAAACAACCTCAGGAAACGGAAGGAAACTTAATTGCTTTCATTTTCCCGGCGAAGAGAACCTCCTGAATGTCGTTGCGCGTCGACATCACCTCGCTGTATTCCGATTTATCCTTGAGATCAATCCACTGCCCCTTCACCTCGACGACGATTTTGCCGTTGCGCATGACCCTCAACTGCCCGGTCGATTCGTCGGCAATGAAGCGATATTGACCCGGCTTGAGCTGCGTGCTGCCGATCCTGGTGAGTTGATCGAATTCGAAGTGGGTGGAGAGATCCTTGGCCCAGGCCGGGGCCGACATCGCCAGCGCGCACAGCAAGCAAAGGAAAAAAGGCATACGAATACGCATAGGAAGACCTCCGTAAGTATCCCGAATGACTTGACTCGGAAAGCCCGAGGCGAGGGAGAACGAACCTTGCCCTCGTTTTGTAGAGATGCGCCCGGAAGGCCCGGTGGTTGTGCGGAGCGGTTTTTCGGCCGCGGCCGTCCGGCGTCAGGGACGCGAGGACAAACGGAGATTATGCGCCCCGGACCAGAGGAATCCTGCCGCGGCGGCGGCCTGCGGCAACCACCAGATCCGGCGTAGCCACCGATGGCGGCTGGTGGCGAAGCGGACGGCGAGCCAATCGAGGCCGGCCGGCGCGATCTGCATGACCGGATACAGTAGAGCCGAATGCGCGAAGGGGCGAAGCAGCGGGTCGAGTTCCCGATGGTTGTTCCCGATGGCTTCGCGCGTGGTTCGCGCGTCGAAGAAAGCCGCCCCGTGCTGGGCCATGCCGAACAGGAGCCATTCGCGCCTCTGGCGTGACGAGAGGCCGTATCTTTCCAAAGCCGGAGGAGGATCGGCGTCCGGCGACGTGTTTTGCAAAATAGGTGGCGTTGCCGGCGACGGCGGACGCAGTGCAAGAGAGGGGAGCGGGTTCGTCGCTGCGTGAGGGGCGCGAACGCTTTGCGCCCAAACCGGGCAAGCAGGTGCCGCCATGATCCCGAATGCCGTGATCGCGGAGAAAAGCACACTTGTTGCGGCGCGGAGCCTCATGGGAACGAACGTAGCAGGCCGGGCGTGGGTAAACCCATTGTCCGTTCGTACTCACCGTCGTGGCTATCGGGTTTTGGTACCGCAAGCCGGTGTTAGACTGCCTGACCGGGTAGCGTTGTCGGCCAGATCCGGCATCTCAATAGCGACGGCCCGAAAAAAGAGAGGCCGTTCGGAACGCGGCAACGCTATCGTGTTGACCAAAGCGATTTCTATGGCAGCAGAAGCGACAAGGAGGCACCGTGACCTACCTATTCCTCTTCGCACGAATCCTGTATGGCGGTTTTTTCCTGATTACCGGTGTCAGTCACTTCACGAAAACGGGAATGTACACGCAGTACGCCGCAACGAAAAAGGTTCCCGCGCCGGCCGTGGCGGTCCTGGGAGCGGGCGTCCTGCTCGTGCTCGGCGGTATGAGCATCCTGTTGGGCCTGTTTCCCGCGATCGGCTTCTGGCTCATCGTGGCCTTCCTGGCCGGCGTCACCCCGGTCATGCACAATTTCTGGTCGATTAGCGACGCCGGCCAGCGCGCAATCGAAAAGATTCAGTTCCTGAAAAACGTGGCGTTGCTGGGCGCCACACTGATGATGATTGTTTTCACGTCTTTCATGGGACCGTGGCCGTTCCGGATGGTGCGCTAGGGGGCCGGATTCAGAGCCCCGGCGCCGCTGCACCGCCCGGCGGGGTCGTTTGCGCGCCGGCCGGCTGCGGGGATTCCAAAGCAAGGAACGTCCGGGAGAACACAGCGAAGTGCGTGCCGGCAACCATAGACACCGCCTCGAGTGCATAACGGCCCGGCGCCAGATGGTCCAGCGGCAATTGGATGCAGAAGGAAACCGTGCGGCTTTTCGGGTCATACCCGGCCAGGGCGATGTCAGCGAGGCGGGCTTGGCGGTGGCTCGCGGGCAGATGGAAGCACGGCTGGACCGGGCGCTGGGAAGGCGCTCCCACTCGGCGGCCAACGAACGATTCGCGAACCATCTCCATCGGGAACGGGAGGCGACCTTCCCGTTTTTTGGCTGCCCGGGGCTGGAGGCCACGAACTGGCGTGCCTAGCAAACGATGCGCCCGGCGGTGATGGCGCGCAAGGTCTGGGGCGGCAGCTGCACCGAGCGGGGAGCCCGGACGCAGCAGATCCCGGTCAGTCTGCTCACCACCTGCCAGCAACGAAATCATCCCGCTCAAGCGGTTCTCCGCGGCTTGCTCCGCTCTCCGGAGCCGCGCTCGCTCGACATCACCGCCGCCCCGCTCGCCCGCTGCTCGCCGCCCGCTTCGAAATCTAACGGCTTATGCCAGCCAGCGCGCGCCGTATTGTCGCCAGCCGCTATACAACCACGTGTACACTTCCACACCAGATGAACCACATCGATTACCAGCAACTCGTGATTCCATCCGGCTTTACTCTGCGATCTGGGCTGTCAACACCTGCTGGCCCGTCGGCGTGTGCACCTGAGGCGACTGCTCAGCAGTCACAAAGATAGTGAACTGTTTGTATACAGTCCGAGCTTTGAATTCGCCGTTGCGGTTGTTGCCGACAAGCAACGCGCCTTGGTTTTCCGGCGAGCGGCCGTTCGCCTGGATCCAGACGACGTAAACGACCTCGGGCGGCGTCAACGCGCTGGGATGGGCGAGAAAGTAAACCTTCATGTCCACGTTCGTGTTCTTGTTGCGGCCGTGACTAATATAAACGGTCCCTTTTGCGGCAGGAACGGATGCGGAGGCAGTCATTACCACCTTTCGTGCTCCACTGAACGGCCACCACGTCAACGCCATAGCCAAAATGAACGGCGTCATCGCCAGAAAAAAACCGCGACTCGTTGTAACGAGTTCGAGTCGCGAACCGGTCCTGCTTGCGCTGACCCTGCGAGTCACGTTCCTCATGGAAACTCTCCTTGAAGAACCAAAATTGTAACTATTAAAAAGGAGCTTCACCTGCATTATATCGCCCTGGCATTGGGCATGGCCAGATGATTAGTGACACTCGCTTTTCTTTGGTTGAGATTTGAAGCGATCGAGGAATTCGAGCGGGGCGAGGTAGCCGAGGGCCTGGCGAGGACTTGCGGTGTTGTGGACGTGTCCCCAGCGGCGAAGCTAAGGATCGAGATCGGCGACGTTCCAGTGGTCGGGAATCACCTGGTAGAATCCCTCGCGGTGCGTGCGATGCGAGCGCTCGCCTTGCGCCATCGCCGGAGCCGGGGCGAGATCGGCGAGGCGGGCTTGGCGGTGGCTCGCGGGCAGATGGAAGCACGGCTGGACCGGGCGCTGGGAAGGCGCTCTCACTCGGCGGCCAACGAACGATTCGCGAACCATCTCCATCGGGAGTGGGAGGCGACCTTCCCGTTTCTTGGCTGCCCGGGGCTGGAGGCCACGAACTGGCATGCCTAGCAAGCGATGCGCCCGGCGGTGATGGCGGGCAAGGTCTGGGGCGGCAGCTGCACCGAGCGGGGAGCCCGGACGCAGCAAATCCCGGTCAGTCTGCTCACCACCTGCCAGCAACGAAATCATCCCGCTCAAGCGGTTCTCCTCGGCTTGCTCCGCTCTCCGGACCCGCGCTCGCTCGACATCACCCCCGCCGATCTACCGCCGCCCCGCATGCCCGCTGCTCGCCTCGAAATCTAACGGCTTATGCCAGCCGCACGCGCCGTATTGTCGCAAGCCGCTAAACAACTGCCATTAGAACGATGCCCTCAACGCCAGATCAGCCGATCGCATCGAGCCAACGCTGGTGACGCGGCCGTACGTGGCCGAGTTCACGACCGTATCCAATCCCGTGTAATCGGGCGTATTGGTAAGATTGGTCACCTCCCAGCGGAAATCGAGCCGGCGCTGGCGATCACGGCCGAAGATGAAGTTTCGATTGATCCCCAGATTCAGATTGAAAAGGCCAGGGCCGCAGATCGTATTGCGCCCCGCGTCGCTATACTGGCCGGGGGGCGGAGGAACGAAAGCGGCGGTATTGAAGAATTCGAGCAGCGTTCCCGGGCCGTTGCATGCGCCGGCGATCTGATCGGCGCGCAGCGGGAAGCGGGCTCCGGTGGCCGTATTGTTCGTAGCCGCGCCGAGGATGTGCGCGGTGAACGGAGTTCCGCTGTTCATCGTCAGCACGCCGTTGAGCCGGTAGTTGCCGAGCAGGCGCTCACCCCAGCCCCCGCGAAGCCAGCGCTGGGTCGTGCCAGAAGACAACTGGTAGAAAAAGAAGCCGCGGAGCTGCTGGCGAATGTCGAAGGAAGACAAGCCGCGCTCGGCGGCGATGTCAGCGTCGTTCTGAACGACGACCGCCGTGCCGCCTCCGATTGTGCTGGCGTCGTCGATCGATTTGCCCAAGGCATAATCGCCCAGCATCATCGGCCCGTGCGTGGACCGCTTGCGAACCATCAGATGAGCGGCGTTATAGATGGAGTTGGCCGCCGAAGTGTCGTAGATGAAACCGTTGAGGTTGGTTCCGGTAGCGGCAAGCGGACTGCCTGGCGGCAGGCCATGCGGCGCCAATTGCATATCGAGATGAGTGCCCTTCGTGCCCGTGAAATAGGCGTCGAGCACCCAGGCGCTGTGCGTGGAGACATCTTCCGCACGGATTGTGGCTGCGGGAACCGGAATGCCTTGCTGGGTTCGAACCACACCCGAGAGCCGAACATCGCCCTGGGCGCGAGCGCGAACCGAGGAAGCGGCCAGAACGCAAAAAAACAAGCGCGAGCGCTTCCGCAGCTCTGACCGCGAATCTCAAAGCGAATCCCCTGGTCGATCCCCGCTACGGGTTGGATGAGAGAGGCTAGAAATCGATTACATCGGAAACGGCAGCCAATGAAGTCCATTGGCGGCATGGTCGCAAGGTGTTTATCCGGCTTGACACGGCAAAGGTGTGCGCGGTTTGCTGCCAGGGTAAGAGTTACCACTTCAGCCGATAGCGCCAAAGGCGAGGCCAAGACCGTAGGTAACGACCGCCTCGAGGACGCCCACGAGCGTCATCTCCAGGCCCGAAGCCCACCATTTACGCATGGTCAGGACGGTTTTTGCGGCGCCGACGATGAAGTGGGCCAGAATGCTGATAGCGAACGCGATGACCACCGCCGCGAAACCGCCCATAAAGAAAAACGGGATGATCGGGATGAAAGCGCCAATTCCGGTCGAAACCGCGGCGGACAGGCTTGAGATCCAGGGGCTCGGGAAATGGCGTTCGGAAAGGCCCAACTCCGACTGGGCCATGGCGCGAAGCATCCGTTCGGGCGCCTCGGAGACGGTTTCGGCCATGCGGTGCGCGTCGTTGGTCGAAAAGCCCTCGAGCTCGTAGAAGAGCGCCAACTCCTCTTTTTCCTCCTCCGGGTTTTCCTCGATTTCCCGGCGCTCGCGGGAGATTTCCGCTTCATAGACTTCGCGCTCGCTCTTGACGGCGAGATAGGCGCCCGCGCCCATCGATAGCGCCGAGGCCATCATGCCGGCCAGGCCTGCCACCAATATGTAATGTTGCTGGTTGCCGGTGGCGCCGGCAACGCCGCTCACGATCCCGAAAACCGCGCCCAATCCGTCGTTCACCCCGTAAATGGCGTCCGCGACCCACGAACCGCCGCGGCCATGCCAGTGTTCGCGCTTCAAAATGACATCGAGAATCGTCTGCGGGCCGAGCTGCGGCGCAAGATTTTGCAGCACGTGGGCATGCGCCTTCTCTTCGATGGAAATTTCCTTCAGCGCCGATTGGGCTTCCCGGTCGCGGGCCAGAATTTTCTGTTGCGCCTCGTATTTGGCCGTATCGCGGTCCTCGGCCGCCTCGAGGCGACGCACGGCGACTTCCAGACCGGCACTGCGATTCCACCAGCGATTCAGGCGCCGGGACCAGGTGTCGGACAGCGTCGGAGGCCCGGAACCGAGATCGGCGAGTTTTTGCTCCCAACGCGCGGCGTGACGCTCCTCGGCCTCGGCCAGGCGCAGCAGGATCGCGCGGCGGCGCTCGTCCCTGATTCCCTCGGCCAGCTCGCGATAGATGCGGGCGCTCTCCTTCTCATCGCGCCAATTTTGCTGGAGCAGATCAATCGCTTGCCGAACCTCGGAATCTTCGGAATCAGGCATTGCGACCCTCCTTCGGAGAGCAGATCGGACCCGGCCGGCTCATAGCTTGTTCAGGCCGTTCAGGGCGGCCACGCGGTAGGCTTCGGCAAGGGTCGGATAATTGAACACAGTATCGCGAAAATAATCGACCCGGCCCCCGTAGGCGAGAACCGCCTGACCGATATGAATAATCTCGGCCGACCGCTGGCCGATGCCGTGCACCCCGAGAAGCTTCAGCGTGCTCGGGTCGAAGAGAAGTTTCAGCATGCCGGTACGGTCGCCAAGCATCTGGGCCTTGGCCAGTTCCTCGTAGCGGGCGACCCCGGTTTCATAGGGAACCTTCGCCGCCGTCAACTCCTCTTCCGTGCGTCCGACCATGGAAATTTCCGGGATCGTGTAAATGCCGAAGGGAAACAGCTCCGGGGCGTGATGGAACGGGGCGCCGAACATATGGCAGGCGCACAAACGGCCCTGTTCCATCGACGTGGCGGCCAGGGCCGGAAACCCGATGACGTCACCCGCGGCGTAGATGTGCGGAACGCCGGTGCGAAAAAACTCGTCGACTTTCAAGCGGCCCCGCGCGTCGGCCTCGAGTCCGGCGGCCGCCAGATTCAACTGGTCGCTATTCGCCTGCCGTCCGACGGCGTAGAGGAGCGCGCCTCCATGGACCAGTTTTCCGCTTTCCAGGCGCGCCACAACGCGGTCGCGGGCCTGGTCGATTTCCACGGCGACCACCTTCTCGCCGAGCCGGAAGGTAACATCGAGCTCCCGCAGGTGGTAACAGAGCGCTTCGACGATCTCCCGGTCCGCGAATTCCAGAATCTGCTGCCCCTGGTCGATGAGCGTGACAGGGATGTCGAGAGCCGCGAAGATCGACGTGTATTCGAGGCCGATGACCCCGGCGCCGACGATGATCAGATCGCGGGGCAACTCGGCAATGTTCGGCAGGCCGTCGGTATCGATCACACGGACGCCGTCAAACGGGATGTGCGCGTCGCGCGCGGGGCGGGAACCGCAGGCAATCAGAATGTGGCTGGCCGAAATCCGGACCGAACCCTCCCCATCGGTTATTTCCAGCGTGTGGGAATCGACGAAACGGGCGGCCCCGTAAACTTGCGTAACGTGATTCTTGAGGAACTGCGCGTGAACGATTTCCGTTTCCCTTTCGACGATCGCCTGAACGCGGGAGACCAGATCCTGTTTGGTGATCTGTTCGCGCAGGCGATAGCCGGGACCGTAAAAGGAGCGCTGGGTGAATCCGGTGAGATAGAGCACGGCTTCCCGGAACGTCTTGCTGGGGATGGTCCCCGTGTGAACCGAAACGCCGCCCAGCATGCCGCCCCGCTCGACAACGGCCACCCGCTTTCCGAGTTTCGCCGCGCTGATGGCGGCTTTCTGGCCGGCCGGACCGCTCCCGATGACCGCCAGATCGTATGGGGACGCGCTCATTTCCCTCCTTCTCCCGCGTCCGGGTGCTCGAAACCGGAACCCAGGGTCTTGCCCCCCGGTCAGAGGACCAAATGCACTCGATCAAGATTTCCTACTCTAGTGCCTTTGGCCAGGCCATACAATGTTTGGACGGGAACGGTGCAGAAGAACCGGCTCAGACTCCAGGGCGCCGTACATGGCCTCAGGGCAGTCATCCATTGCCCCGTTGCCCCGTCATCCGGTGCGGACGCGGTCCGTGTCAGGCCCGGTTGGCAATGGCAAGCTGCATTGCCAGCCTCGACTGAGCAACGCCGGCTTCGGGCGTAATTCTGAATCAGGAGAAGCAAGGATGCCGATTGTGCATGTCCGATCGCGGTTCGCTCTGGCCATTTCCCTGGCGCTCGTGTTGATGGCGCTTTCCGGCTGCCATAGCCGTCCAAAAGCCAGCACAGCCGAATCGGCCGAATTAGCTTCCCCAAAAGCCCTCAAAGCCATTCCGAGCCATAGAGGGCCCTCACCGGAATACCAGAGCACACCGGCCATGCCCGACGAAGACGTCCTGACGTACCACAACAATCCGGCGCGCACCGGCCTGCAGCCGCACGAGACGATACTCACGCCGGCCAACGTCAATCCGTCCACTTTCGGGAAGCAATTCAGCGATCCGGTCGATGGCTTCGTCTACGCCCAGCCGCTCTACGTGGCGAACGTTCCCATTCCGGGCAAGGGCCCCCGCAACGTCGTCTACGTAGCCACGGAAAACGATTCCGTGTACGCCTTCGACGCCGATCAACCGGGACCGCCGCTCTGGCACCGGAGCCTGGTCGAAGGGGGACGGCCGGTCACCAGCACGGAAGTCGCTTGCGGGGAGATTGTTCCCCGCATCGGCATCACCAGCACCCCCGTGATCGACCCCTTGAGCGGAACCCTCTACGTCGTTGCCTTGGTCAAACACGACCACGCAAAGGGCAATACCTATGTCCAGAGACTCCACGCCCTCGATATCGCCACCGGGTCGGAGAAATTCGGTGGACCGGTAACGATTGCGGGCTCAGTGGCCGGGGCGGGCGTCGGCAGCGTCAGGGGGAAAATCGCCTTCGATGCCCTCCCCCTGGTGAACCGGGCCGGCCTGGCTCTCGCCCATGGCGTGCTTTATATCGCCTTCGCTTCCCACTGCGACTTGGGCAATTACCATGGCTGGCTACTCGCCTACGACGCCAGGCGACTCACTTTGCGGGCCGCCTTCAATGCCACACCGAATGGCTCCCAAGGCGCGATTTGGCAAACCGGCGATGCCCCCGCCGTCGATGCCAAGGGCCACGTCATCGTGATGACGGGCAACGGGACATTTGACGCGAATTCCGGCGGCGCCGACTACGGCGATAGCTTCGTGAAGCTGGCCCTCGACGGGAACAGGCTTCGCCCGATCGACTTCTTCACGCCGTTCAACCAGAAAACGTTGAATGACGCCGATCTCGACGTCGGCTCGGGAGGGCCGGTGCTACTGCCTGACCAACGGGGCTCCCACGCGCACCTGGTCGTCGGCGGGGGCAAGAACGGCGTTCTTTACGTTCTGGACCGCGACAAAATGGGACGATACCAACCCGGCGACAACGGGCAAATCGTGCAGGAGATCAGTGGAACCATCTCGGCCATTTTCAGCACCCCCGCGTATTGGCACGGGAATCTCTATGTCGGCTCGATCAGCAAGCCGCTGCAGGCGTATCGGCTGGAACACGGCCGCTTTTCCCCGTCGCCTGTTTCGCAAACACCGAACACCTTTGACTATCCCGGCACCACACCCGGGATCTCCTCCGACGAAGGCAAGAACGCCATTGTATGGGCGCTTGAGACCGGCGGCTATCAATCGGGAGGCCCGGCGGTCCTCTACGCGTACGATGCAACCAATTTGGCGCACGAGCTCTATAGCAGCGCCAAAGATGGTTCGAGCCAACACGGCGGTCCCGCGGTCAAATTCACCACGCCGACCATCGCCCACGGAAGGGTCTATTTCGGGACCGAGAACTCTCTCGATGTGTATGGTCTGCTTCAGTAGGGGCTCATTTCGGCAGAAGACTGTCTCAGCAGGCTGCGCCGGCCGCATGGCGCTTGCGGCGCGGCGAACAGGCCATTGCGCGGATTCGTCAGCGAAGCGTCAGAAGCCGCCTGATTCCTTCGGCAAACTCGGCTGGCGGACAGATCAAGCTTGCGACTAGGTACCCCTCGCCGGCAAAATCGTAGAAATGGCCGGGATGAATGTAGACGCCCTTCGTCGTAAGCAGCTCGATTGCCAAGTCCTCGTCGGTCTGGTTGGCATCGAGATGGAGCACGACGTACCAACCCCCTTCGACCGCCAAGCGGCGACAGAACGACTGTCCGGCTAACCGGCGGTCCAGCTCCGCGAGATTTTGCCGCACCCGCGAGAGCAACTGCTGCTGGAAACCCCGCTGCAAACCGAGAAAGGCGGGCATGGCCAATTGGATGGGCGCATTCATGGAAAGAAACGTGTCGGCGATTAGTTCCAGCCGTTCGAGCGCCCGGCGCCTGGCCGTTTCCACGCCACCCACGACCATCCAGGCCGCCTTCATCTGCGGCAACCCCGCGATTTTCGACAGGCCACTCAGAACAAACGTGAGGGGCAGGGTGCATGCCGCGAAACTGGCCGGCGTGGGGCCATCGAGCGGGAAATCCAGAAACACCTCGTCGGCCAGGATGGCCAAGCCGCGCTCGGCGCATAGATTCTCCAGGCGAAGCGCTTCATCGCGGCCGCAATAGTTGCCTGTCGGATTGTTGGGATGGATGACGACGACCGCTCGCGTCCGCGGCGTAATGGCTTTCTCGATCGAGTGGAAATCGATTTGCCAACGATCTTTGTAAACCAGGGAATAGGGAACCAGGGATACGTCCTGGATGCCGGCGATGAACGTGAGCAGCGGGTAGCTGGGCTGCGGGACCAGGACTTCATCGCCCGGATCGCAGAGCAGACGCATGGCATAGGTATACGCTTCGCTCGTGCCGGTGGTCAGAAATACGGCCTCGGTCGATATCACCACGCCGCGCTCGGCGTAATAGCCGGCGACGGCGCGGCGCGCCACCTCCAAACCGCGCGGGTCCGGCTCGTACCTGAGCGCGGCCGGGTTCGCGAGCGATTTCAGAATCGACTCGGAATCGAAGACGAACCCGCAGGCCGTGGGATTCGAAACGGTCAGGTCGAGAACCGGCTTTGCCTCGCTTCGGACGCGAGCCAGCGCCTGGCTCAGGCGATTCGGATCGAGATCCCACCGTGTACGCTCGGCAAACATGAATTCTGACCCGGCCGCGGCGATTAAGAGACCAGAACGATTTTGCCGAACGCCCCCGGCGCCAGGATTTCCTGATGCGCACGGGCAGCCTCGGCGAGAGGCAGTTCCTTGCCGACGATCGGGCGCAGCGTGCCGTTTTCCAGACCGGCGACAAGCGCGGCATTTATCTCTTTATCGTACGCTTCGGTAACGCCCCACAACGTCATGCCGAGAATCGAGGCGTGGCGGGCCATGATATCGCGTGGGGTAATCGTGACGTCGCCGCGGCTCCCGATGACGACAACCCGGCCGTTCCGAGCCAGCAGCTTGAGGTCTTGGCCCAGATTCACATTGGCCAGCATTTCGAGGATCACGTCGACGCCGGCCCCTCCGGTCGCTTCCAGAATCTGCCCGGTGTAGCCGGGCTTGGTATGGTTGAAAACGGAATGGGCGCCTTCACGCCTGGCCAGCTCCAGACCCCTCTCCGTCCCGGCAGTGCCCAAGACCGTTAGGCCCATGGCGAGCGCCATCTGTACCGCCGCGGTTCCGACCCCGCCGCTTGCACCGTGAACCAGCACCGTCTCGCCCGAGCAGGCCGCGGCGCGCCGGTGCAGCGCATAATAGGCCGTTCCATAGGGCACCCAGACGCCGGCCCCTTGCGCGAACGTGCAGGCCGCCGCCAGCGGATGCACCTGGCTTTCCTCGGCAAGCGCATATTCGGCGTATGCCCCGGAAACCGTTCTCGCCGTGTAGACGCGGTCGCCCTGCTTGACGCCCTTCACTCCCTCGCCGATGGCTTCGATAACCCCCGCGCCGTCCGAACCCGGCGTATAGGGCAAAGGCGGCTTGATCGAGTATTTGCCCGTGCGCATATAGGTGTCATACGGGTTCACACCCGCGGCATGAATGCGGACCAGAACCTGTCCGGGGCCGGGAAGTGGAGTGGGTATTTCTTGCAGTTTGAGGACTTCGGGCCCGCCAAATTCATGAACGACAATTGCCTTCATCGATTCCCTCCGAGATCCTTCGCGATTCCAAACAAACGAACTAGGATTTTAGCCCGGATTTCGGGCGAGCGGCAGTTTGCGGTGAGGCTGGAGACAAAAAAGACGGACAGCGAAGCAAGCAAGGAAAATCGGGAATGGCCCATCTCAAACGCTGAGCAGGGGAATGACCGATCCCGGCTCGCGCTGGCGCGGGCTCCCTTCATCGACGATATAGCCCTTGCGCATCACGTAGAAGCGGTCGGCGATCGACCAGACGAAATCGAGGTATTGCTCAACCAGGAGAATCGAAATCTTCAACTCTTTCTGAATCTTTCGGATGGCGTCGTCGATCTGCTGCACGATCGACGGCTGGATCCCTTCGGTCGGCTCGTCGAGAATGAGGAGTTTGGGCCGCGTAACCAGGGCCCTGCCGATGGCCAGCTGCTGCTGTTCCCCTCCGCTGAGGACGCCGCCCTTGCGCTGGCGCAGGCGGTCGAGCACGGGGAACAATTCGAAGATATAGCCGGGGATCGTGTTCTCCTCCTTCCCATGGCGGCCGGCGAAGGCGGAAAAACCGATGCGCAGGTTCTCTTCCACGGTGAGGTGAGGGAATATGCCGCGCCCCTGGGGCACGTATCCCATTCCCCGGCGAGCGCGCTCGAAACTCTGCGTCTTCGTAACGTCGTTGCCTTCGAAACGGATATTCCCCGCCGTGACCGGGTGCAGGCCGACAATCGTTCGCAGCAGGGTCGTTTTTCCGACCCCGTTCCGCCCCAGCAGGGTGACCGTTTCGGCCGGGCCGACATGCATTTCGATGTCGTAGAGCACCGGGCTCATACCGTAGGCTGCCGCCAAGCCCTCAATGGCCAGCATTGGGCTTCTCCGCCTCCCTTCCCAGATATACAGCCGCGACCTGCGGGTCCCGCCGCACCTCTTCGAGCGTGCCTTCCATCAGCAGCCGTCCGAGATGCAGAACGGTGATGGGCGCCTCCAATTGAGCGACAAAACCCATGTCATGATCGATCACCAGGAAGCTATGCCAGTCGGAAAGCCGGCGGATCAGATCGGCGGTCTGAGCGGCCTCGCCGTGAGACATCCCGGCCGCCGGTTCGTCGAGCAGCAGCAGGTCGGCTTTGGAGGCAACCACCATCCCGATCTCGAGCCACTGCTTCTGGCCGTGAGCCAACACCTTCGCGAGCGAATTCCGTTTGTCCTGCAGATTGATCATCTCGATCACTTCCTCGACCAGTTCCCGCACGTCGGCAGGGGTGCGGTGGGTCAGCGAAGACCACCACTCCCGGCTGGACCGCGCCGCCACCGCCAGATTTTCCCAAACGGTGAGTCCTTCGAGGACGCCGGGCGCCTGAAATTTCCGGCAAATTCCTTTGCGCACGATCTTGTGCTCGGGCAAATGAGTGACATCTTCGCCCTTGAGAATCACCCGCCCGCCCGACGGGCGGACGTGGCCGATGATGGCGTCGAGCAGGGTCGATTTGCCGGCTCCGTTGGGCCCGATCAGCACGCGGACCTGGTTCCGTTGAATCGTGAGATTCATGCCGTCGACGGCCTTGAATCCATCGAAGGAAACCGTCAGGTTTTCCACCCGCAGCAACGCCTGGCTGGGGGGTTGGCCGGGGGATTGGCTCGAAGCTTGGCGCAAGGGTTCACTCATCTTCCGGCTCTTTCTTCATCGTGTTTCGTCTTCCGACAACGGGGTCGCGGCAACATCGATTCCGACGGCCTTTTTCACGTGCTCCACATTCCGCCCCGAGCTCACCGATGCGGGCGGCTGCCCGCCCGAGCGCCAGCGGGAGATCGCTCTCGACAACCAATCCCAGGAATCCCGATCCCACAGCCCGCTCAACCCCTTCGGCACAACGGTGACAACCAGGACGAACAACAGGCCCATCACGAAGGGCCACAGGCTGGGCATCGCGTTGCTCACCCAGTCCTTGCCGAAATTCACCAGGAGAGTCCCCGCCACCGCCCCAACCAGGCTCGCCCGCCCGCCGACCGCGACCCAAGCGATCATCTCGATCGACGGCACGACGCCGACATTGGCCGGCGAGATCACGCCGGCATGGAGCGTGAAGAGTGCCCCGGAAAGCCCCGCCAGCGCTCCGCCAATCGCGAAAACCAGGGCCTTGAATGGAACCGGGTTGTAGCCGAGGAACCGGACGCGATTTTCGCCGTCCCGAATGGCGCGAAGTATCTTTCCAAAATTGCTTGCCAGCAGCCATTCCAAAAACCAGAACGAGGCGGCCAGCACCACAACGGTGATCCAGTACAGAGCGCGCTGAAATTTCGGGTCCAGAACGGTATAGCCGAGAAGAGTGCTGAAATCGGTCAGGCCATTGAATCCGCCCGTGTAGCCCTGCTCGCTGATCAGGAGCGTCGAGAAGGCAAGCGCCAGAGCTTGCGTGATCAGCGCGAAATAGACGCCGCCCACCCGGCGACGAAACACCAGCCATGACAGGCCGCCGGCGGCCAGCGCGGGAATCAGAATAACGGCGGCAAAGGAAAAAGCGGCGCTATGAAATAGCTTCCACCACCAGGGCAGGTTGCTCAGTCCCGACCAGACCATGAAATCCGGCAAATCCGTGGGCCCGAGGCCCGCCAGCTTCAGGTGCAAAGCCAGGGCATACGCGCCCAAACCGAAAAACACACCCTGCCCCAGGCATAGAATTCCGCCCTGTCCCCACACGAGGGATAAGCCCAGAGCCAAAATGGCATAGGCCAGAAAACGTCCCAGCAGAGACAAGTTATAAGAAGAAAGATAATAGGGAGCGAGCAGCAGTCCGATAAGGACCACTATCTGGAGAAGGGTTTTGATAATGCGAGACTTAGACATCATCGAGCAGCCTGCTACGTTTTGAGATAATCCCTCTCGGGCGGAACTGTATGAAGACAATGACCGCTACTAAGAGGAATACATCCGCAAGGCTGACATCGGTAAAGATCTGCGCCGTTGCGGAGAACAAACCGACGAAAAGCGCAGCGAGCGCAGCGCCCACCAGACTGCCGGGCCCGCCGACGATCACCACAAGAAATGCGAAAACAATGTAACTCTGGCCAACCGTGGGCGTCACGGGAGCAATGAGGGCCAAAACGGAGCCGGCCAGGCCGGCGACGCCGGTCCCCAGCGCAAACACCGCCAGATCGACCCAGTGCGTATTGATGCCCATGGCAGCGGCCATTTCACGGTCCTGGTGAACCGCGCGCAACCGCATTCCCCAAGTCGTCTTGGAAATGAAAAGGCCGACCAGGCCCAGCACAACCAGCGACACGATAATGATGAAGATGCGAACGTACGGAAGATCAACTCCCGCCAGGATTCCGTGGTGAATCGAAATCGACTGATTGAGCCAGGCCGGGGCGACCACTTCATCGCCGATCGGCCCGAATATGCTGCGCGCGCCCTGCTGGAGGAGCAGACTGACGCCCCAGGTGACGATCAGGGTATCCAATGGCCGCCCGTATAAATGCCGGACAATCGCAATTTCCAGCAGCGCTCCCAACACGCAGCCGCCGATGAAAGCGACCGGCATCGCCACGAGAAAAGCAAAGGGGCCATGGACATACTGGCAGGTCAGGTAGGCCAGATAGCCACCAGCCATCAGCATTTCGCCGTGAGCCATGTTGATGACTTTCATCAACCCAAAGCTCAAGGCCAAGCCCAAAGCTGCCAGAAGCAGGATGGACCCGACGCTGATACCGTTGAATATCTGACCTGCGACGACTGCCGTTTGCCCCATGGCCCCGGGTTACCTATATTCCCATCGGTGCAAGGATCGCTGCTATTCTTGACGGCATCCGTTAGTCAAGCTTGCACGATTTGCCGGGAAACACGAGCGGATCGTAAGGTTGCGGCATAATCGGCTGTTTTGACTGCCAGAGGATTTTGAATTCGCCGTCCGGCTGAAGTT
>Ga0307373_10006627_pt1 | contig 18350 bp, 17 predicted proteins | sample OX2MG_FD_202534 | JGI IMG/M metagenome (GOLD analysis project Ga0307373, IMG submission 202534) | Soil microbial communities from Risofladan, Vaasa, Finland - OX-2 | ecosystem: Environmental > Terrestrial > Soil > Coastal area > Acid sulfate soil | place: Finland: Risofladan, Vaasa | collected...
CGCGCGTGTTGTCCACCTTCTGGCCGTAAGCGAGCGCGATTCGCAGCACGAGCCGCGCCTGGTTCAGCGTCAGCACGGGCATGTCGACGCCGGGGATGAACACCGCCGCGGCGACGAATGCGTTGCGCTTCGCGAACGTCCGGATCAGTTCGGCGCAGACCGCGCCGCGCAGCACCGGCAGGCGAGCGGCGAGCGACGTGCCGCTCTCCCCGAGACGCCGGGCCAGAACCGCTGCGATCTCGTCGATCGGGAAGCCCTGCCCCGCGGGCACGCGGACGATGTCGGTCGCGAACACATAGGGCATCGTCTCCGCGTCCGACACCGCGACGATCGGGACGCCGGCGCGCGAGGCCTCGTGCAGCGCGTCCTCGTCGGGCGGGCCGATCCAGACGAGGGCCGCCGCGTTCCCGACCCGGCCCTCGACGACCGCCGGGGCCTCCCCGCCCGCCCGTAGCTCGCGCGCAAGGAGCGGCACGAGCTCGCGCGCGCCCGCAACCGCAAGCGGCCGCGGGTCGCCCGACCCACGGCGCACCTCCCGCATCAGCGCGAGGAACGAGAGCGGCGCGAGCTTCGGCGATCGTTTGCTCATCCCCGCTCCGGCGCCGGCCAAGCCGGCGCCTCGCTCCCTGGCGACTCCGTCGAGCCTACGTCGCTCATCCCCGCTCCGGCGCCGGCCAAGCCGGCGCCTCGCTCCCTGGCGACTCCGTCGAGCCTACGTCGCTCATCCCCGCCTCCGCCCGGGACGCCGCATGTGGATCGCCTGCAGGATGCCCATCGCCATGAGGTTCGTGATCATCGACGAGCCGCCGACCGACACGAAGGGCAGCGGGATGCCGGTGATCGGCGCGATGCCCATCGTCATGGCGCTGTTCACGAACACCTGGAACAGGAACATGGTGGCGATCCCGCCGGCGACGATCGCGCAGTACAGATCCCGCGCGCCGGTGACGATCTTCAGCGCACGCCAGACGACGAGGAGGTAAAGGAGCAGGAGGATCGAGGCGCCGAAGAAGCCGCGCTCCTCGGCGAGCGATGCGAAGGCGAAGTCGGTCGCGTGCTCCGGCAGATAGTTCAGCCGGGTCTGCGTCGCGCCGAGGATGCCGCGACCGCGCAGGCCGCCCGCGCCGACGGCGGTGATCGACTGGCGAAGGTTGTAGGTCGCGCCTTGCGGATCGTTGCCCGGGTGTGTGAAGCCGGTGAGGCGAGCAGCCTGGTACGGCTTGAGCACATTCATGCCCGCGGCGGGCAGAAGCCACAGAACGGCGAGGGCGGCCGCGACCGTGAGCGCCGCGAGGATGCCGAGGTGCGACCAGCGCACGCCCGCGACGAAGAGGACGGCGGCGAGCGCCGCCGTGTACACGAGCGCGGTACCGATATCCGGCTGAACGAACACGAGCACGATCGGGGCGAGGCCGTACCCGAGCGCCGAGAGGGTCGAGGTCGGCGAGCCGATCTGGCGGGCGCGCTCGGCGAGGAAGCCGGCGAGCGCGAGCACGAACAGCACCTTCCCGAACTCGGACGGCTGGAAGGTGAAGAACCCGACGTCGATCCAGCGGCGCGAGCCTCGCGTGACGGCCCCCGCGGCGAGCACGAAGCCCATCAGCCCGAGCGTCCCGAAGTAGATCGGCCGGCGCAGGCGCTGGTAGGTGCCGGGGTCGACGAAGAGGGCGGCAATGAAGAGCGCCCCTCCGACGGCCGCGTACAGGCCCTGGCGCGACGCCGCCGACCCGCCCGGGTCGTGCTTGGTGATGCCGTCGATCGCCCACAGCCCGTAGCCGACGACCGCGACCAGCGAGAGCAGCAGGATCCAGTCGAGGCGCCGCAGCACCCCGCCGAGGCCCGTCGCTTCAGCCTGCCGGCGGCTGCGCAGGCTTCGCGTCCTGGTGTCGACTGCCTCGATCGCCATTACTCGATCACCATCAGTCGGACGCGTGCTGACTCGTCGTGGCGGTCTTGCCGAAGTAGTGCTCGAACACGCGCAGGGCCGCCGGCGCCGCAGCCGTGCCGCCGTGGCCGCCGTTCTCGATCACGGCGCACACGGCGATCGTCGGCGCGTTGTAGGGCCCGTACCCGCACCACCACGACTGGGTGAGGTTCTGCGGATACTGGTAGCCGGGCAGCGTGACGTTCTTCTCGGCGCTGCCTGTCTTTCCGGCGATGTCGACGGGGAACTTTCCGAACACCCCCGACCCGGTGCCGAACGAAGCGTGCGTCGCCTCTTCGAGCCCCAGCTGCACGTAGCGAAGCGCGGTCGGGTCGACGCCCGTCGGCTGCGCCGGCTGGGCGCCGAAGCGGCGCAGGATGCGTGCGGGCTGCCCGTTCGTCCCGGTCAGCTCGACGTCCTCAGCGACATGTGGCGTGACCAGGTTGCCGCCGTTCGCGATCATCGCGAAGAGCCGCGTCATCTGCAGCGGCGTCACGAGCAACTGGCCCTGGCCGATCGCGAGCTGGATCGAATAGCCCGGCTTCCACGTGCGGTCGATCGGGCCGAAACCCTGGCTGACCGGGTACGCCTTGCGCCGCCACTCAGGTGTCGGTACGAGGCCCGGCACCTCCGGGCTGAGGTCGATGCCCGACAGCTCACCGAGACCGAAACGGTTCGCCCAGCCCTGCAGTGGATGGCCGCGGTCGGGAGGCAGCACGTAGAAGCGCCGGCCGAGCTCGTAGAAGTAGGTGTCGCACGACATCGCGAGGGCAGTCGGCAGATCGATCCACTCGTGGATCAGGTTCGTCCAGTTGTTGAACACCTGCCCGTAGGCCTTGAAGTTGGCCGAGCAGAGCAGCTGGTCGAACGGGTGCACGAGACCCTCCTGCATTGCCGCGAGCGCAGTGACCGGCTTGAACGTCGAGCCCGGCGGGTACGCCGCGTCGATCGCGCGGTTGATGCCCGGGTAGTTCGCCTGAGCCGCCTTTGCCGGATCGAGCAGCGGAGCAAGCTTCTGCGGATCGCTGCGGCCCACGTAGATCGACGGCTGGTAGGTGGGGTAGGACGCCATCGCAAGAATCGCGCCGTCCTGCGGATTCATCGCGACGATCGCGCCGCCGTCGGCGTGTGCGCCCTCGGCGCCGGTGTGCGCCAGGTTGATGCCGTAGCGAAGCGCCTGCTCGGCGGCCCGCTGCAGGCCGATGTCGAGCGTCAGCCGCAGCGCCTCCCCGGGGCTCGCCTGCGTCTGCAGCGTCGCCGGCCCCTTCGGACGCCCGAGCGAGTCGACCGTCAACTGAGCCGTGCCGTTACGGCCTCGCAGGTAGGTGTCGTAGGTCGCCTCGACCCCGGCCTGCCCGATCGCATCGGTCGCCAGGTAGCCCTTGCTGCCGAGCCTGGCGTACTCGGTCGCGGAGATTTGTCCGACGTATCCGAGCACCTGCGCGGCAAGCGACTGGTAGGGGTACTTGCGCAGGTAGCTGTCCTGCGTCTGCACGCCGGGAAACTCGGCGGTGTGCTCGGCGAGGTAGTCGATCTGGTCCTGGCGCAGCCCGCGCTGCACGACGACGGGCGTCAACGGGTCGGAGCCGGTCGCCGCCAGCTCCGCCAGCATGCTCTTCACCGTCGCTCCGGTCACCGTCGCAAGCGCCTGCAACTCTCTGCGCTGCACGGCCCACGTCTTCGGCAGGTCGGCCGGCCACAACTCGAGGCGCGTGCCGGGCACGTTCGTCACCAGCACGTGACCGTTCCGGTCGAGAATCGGACCGCGCGGCGCCTCGAGCCGCAGGGTGCGTACGCGGTTGTCGTTGGCCTGCGCGAGGTAGCGGTCACCCGACAGCACCTGCAGCGCCCACAGACGAAGGAGGAGCACCGCAAACACGGCGAGTGCGAGGAACGCGAGAATTGCAACGCGGAAGGCGAGCTGCGGCGTGAGCCGGTAGGGCCCCTCGACCCGCGGGTCGCTTGGCAGGAAGCGGCGGCTGCCAAAGCTCTTCTTAGCCAAGAAGGCGCACCTCGCGCACACGGTCGCCGAGCTCGGGCGACGGGAACAGCTTGCGGATCAGGCTGTAGACCGGCAGCGTCAGCACGAGGTTGACGAGCAGCGCCAGCGGCACGCTCTGGGCGACGAGCCCCGCGGGCGCCGGCTCGCCGAGCACGAACTGCAGCGCGACCTGGCCGAACGCGTACAGCACGGTGACGACCGCCACCGACAGGTACGGGGCGTGGAAGCGATCGCGGGCGGTCGTCTCGCCGTAGCGGCCGATCCAGAAACCGCCCACGGTGAGCAGCAACGACGTCACGCCGAGCGTGCCGAGCGTCGCCGTGTCCAGCAGCAGACCCGTCGTGAAGCCGGCGACGGCGCCGAACACCGAGCCACGGAGTAGCGCGACCGCGAGCAGGGCGACGACGACGATGCTGGCACCGCGGAACGCGCGGTACTCGGTCAGCACGGCAAGCTGGAGCAACGCGACGACGAAAAGAACAAGCGCAGCCTTGACGGCGTCGATCAACGGTTCGGCACCAGCACGATCACGGATTGCAGCGAGGTGAAGTCGACGAGCGGCGCGACCTGGATGTTCTTGAACGCGTTCACGTCGTTGTTGCTCTGGCTTGTCACCGACCCGATCGGGATCCCGTGCGGGAACATCGACGGCAGCGCGCCCTTCCCGAGTGTTCCCGCGGTGATGATCGTGTCTCCAACGTTGACCGGCTTGGTCTTCGACACACGGTCGAGGATCAGCACGTCGCTGCCACCGCCGCCACGCCTGATCAGGCCGACCGCGCTCGGGCTCGTCAGGTCGGCCGCAGTCACGGCGCTCTGATCGTCGGTGAGCAACGTGACGCGCGAGACGCTTCCGAACACCCGCGCAACCGTGCCGACGAGTCCGCCGGAGCTGGCGACGACGACGTTGCCGGCCTGCACGCCGTCGTGCGACCCAACCGCGATCTCGACGCTCTGGTCGATGGCGCTCTGCGGATTCACGAGCACCGCAGCGTTGACCTGGTGGAAGTTCGCGATCGACGCCGGGCCGTGGTAGTTCAGCGCGGCCTTCAACTGAACGTTCTCCTGCACCGCCGACTCGTCGAGGATCAGCTGCTGGCGCAGTTGATCCACCTGCAAGCGCAGCTTGCGGTTCTCGGCCTTCGCGTCGATCAGGCCACGCGTCCAGCCGGCGGCGTCGCGGAACGGGCGAGTCACCCGGTTGGCGGCGATCTCGAAGGGGCGCAAGATCCCCGCCGCAGTGCCCTGGACGCCGTTGAGCGCGCTCGACCGGAACGAGACCGTGATCAGGACGAGCGAGGCCAGAACGAGGATGCCGACGACGATCCGGCGCTTGAGGGCGCTGGAGCGGCTCGACGAGTAGCCGGAAGACGCGATGCGCTGGACGGAGTTGCCCAGGACCGCGAGGCGGACGGTCCGGTTGCGTGGCACCCGACGGAGCCTAGCCGCAGCGACGGGCGGGTCGTCTGCCCGGCTGCCGGGTGCCTGGTTTCTAGCCGGGTGTCAGGCTCACGTGCCCGCTGTCGATCTGCTCGACGTCTTGCTTTCGCACCGTCACCGCAAGCACGACGAAGGCGGCGAGCAGCATGGCCGCCCCGACCCCGAACGCGACGTGGTAGCCGCTCGTCAGCGCCGCGTCGTGCGCCGCCACGGTCGCGACGCCGTGGCCGAGCAGATGGCTCGTCCGCGAGGCCGCGAGGGTCGAGAGGATCGCGAGGCCCAGCGCGCCGCCCACCTGCTGGGAGGTGTTGAAGAGGCCCGACGCAAGCCCTGCATCCTCAGCCTGCACGTTCGTCGTCGCGAGCAGCGTGCAGGGCACGAACGTCATCCCCATGCCGATGGAGACGACGACGATCGTCGGCAGCAGGTCGCGGACATATGTGCCGTGCGTCGGCAGCCGCGCAAAGTACAGGAGGCCGACCGTGCCCATGGCGATGCCGATGTACGTGACGAGACGAATGCCGATGTGCCGGATCAACGCCTGCGAGGCGCCGGCGCCAACGATGATCCCAAGCGTGAACGGCACGAAGGCGAAGCCCGCCTTCAGCGGCCGGTACCCGAGGATCTCCTGCATGTAGAGCGATGCGAAGTAGAACATCGCGAACAGGCCGGAGGCGACGAGCAGCATGGCGCCGTTCGAGCCCGAGAGCGAACGCATGCGGAAGATGCCGAGCCGGATCAGCGGCGCCTTCGACCGCCGCTCGATCGCGACGAAGGCGGCAAGCAGCGCGAACGCCACCACGAAGAGGCCCATCGTCTTCGCCGAGCCCCAGCCGTACGTCTGCGCCTTGACGATCGCGAAGACGAGCACGAGCAGGCCGCCCGTCACCGTCACCGCGCCGCCGGTGTCGTACGTCTCGGGCCGCTGCTCGGAACGCGAGTTCGGGACGTAACGGAGCGAGAGCAAGGCGGCCGCGACGCCGATCGGGAGGTTGACGAAGAACACCCAGCGCCAGGAGAGCGACTCGGTCAGGAAGCCGCCGATGACGAGGCCCGCCGCGGCGCCTCCTGCGGCGATCGCGCTCCAGACACCGAGCGCCTTCGAGCGCTCACGGCCCTCGGCGAACGTGGTGGTGACGATCGACAGCGCCGCAGGCGAGACGAGCGCGCCACCGAGACCTTGCAGAGCGCGGCCGGCGATCAGCACGTTCGCAGAGGTCGCAATGCCGTTCATCAGCGACGCTGCCGTGAACACGATCACGCCGGCGATGAAGAGCCGCTGGCGGCCGAGCAGGTCGGACGCGCGGCCGCCAAGGAGCAGGAAGCCGCCGAACATCAGCGTGTAGGCGTTGACGATCCACTGCAGGCTCGTCGGTGAGAAGTGCAGGCCCCGCTGAATCGACGGAAGCGCGACGTTCACGATCGTGGCATCGAGCACGACCATGAACTGCGCGATGCAGACGAGGACGAGAATGAGCCAGCGGTTCGGTTCCGGACGCATGAGCAGGGGAAGTTACCGGTCGAGCGCATGCACCCAGAGCGGTCCCCACTCGCTCGGAACCTGTGCGTGCAGCACGAAGCCGAGCTTCTCCATCACGCGGCGCGAAGCGAGGTTCGCCTCGGTCGTGATCGAGACGAGCCGGTCGTGCCCGAGCCGGCCGAAGGCCCAGGCGACGCAGGCGGCACCTGCCTCGGTCGCGATCCCGCGGCCCCACCAGGCGGGATCGAGCGCCCAGCCGACCTCGGGCTCGGCGGGCCACAAGCGGTGGAACGACGGCCCGACCCGGCCGATCAACTCGCCCGTCTCGCGCCATTCAACCCCGAGCAGGCCGAATCCGTGCTCGGTCCAGTGGCCCTCCCAGCGGCCGAACGCCTCGTCCGTCTGCGCGCGGCTGAGCACGCCGGCCAGGTGGCGGGTGAAGACCGGGTCGGCGTTCCAGCGGGCGACCGTGTCCCGGTCACCCTCGCCGAAGCGCCGCAGCGTCAGCCGCTCGGTCTCGATCACGGCCGGAGGGTCGACATCGTCTCGGTCACCGTGGGGCGGAAGCCGATCGACCCGTTGATGTGACGCATCGCCGCGTTCTCCTCGGCGTTCGAGGTCGAGACGACGTCCACCTCCGGATGATCCGCGCGCAGCTGCCGCAGCGACGCGAGCTTCACCGCGCGCGCGAGGCCCTTGCCCCGGTGCGCCGCCGCGGTGGCCGAGTCGTCGGTGAAACCGAGCCTCGAGCCCCGCGACAAGCGGAGCTCCGTGAACGCCCCCACCTCCCCGTGGCGATCGAGCGCCACCGTCAGGCGCATCTCACGCTCACGGCGAGCGAGCGATTCCTCGGAAGCACGCACCGTCTCGGCGGTCCAGGTGGGGAACTCCATCCCCTCGGGCATGGGTGCGTCGTCCATCGACCCGCGCGAGCGGACGTACGCGTCGAGGTACTCGTCCGGCACACGTCCGAGCCAGGTGGTCAGTCTCCAGCCGGCTGGCGTGCGCGGCTCCGGCAACTCGGCGGCGCGCAGGTGGAGCAGCGACCGGACGATCCGCTGACCGTCGACGGCGCCGAACCGCGTGGCGAACGCAGCTCCGGCCGGTGTCGTGTGGTGCCCGTGCAGCGACGTCACGCGAAGCTCGGCGCAGCGGACTCGGACAGAATCGAGCAGCGCAGAGCCGATCCCGCGACGCCGGTGCTCCGGGTGGACGAGCAGGTGCACGAACGCCGCCGTTGGCCCGTGCACGTACAGCGCAGCCGTTCCTCCGTCCGCGAGCCAGTGGCAACTCGTGTGCGTCGCCGGCTGGTGGCGGTGGAAGGCGATCGCCTCGTCGGCGCTGCGTGGCGGTTCGCCCGGCTGGAGCTCGGCGTGACATGCGAGCTCGAGCTGGTGGAACGCGAGCAGCAGCTCGTCGGGTGCCGTGCGCGCGTCGAGCTCCCGGACGCGCACGATGCGGTCTAGTACCGGCGGCCACTGCGCCCGCGCGAGCGGGCGCGAGAGCGAGAGCTGCGGTGGATCGCGTCGAACTCCTCGAGGCTGCGCCCGGAGCCGACGGCCACGCAGGTGAGCGGCGACTCGGCGAGGTGCACCGGCATGTGCGTCTCGTGGCGGAGCCGCTCGTCGAGGCCTTGCAGGAGCGCCCCGCCGCCGGCGAGCACGATGCCGCGGTCCATGATGTCGGCAGCCAGTTCCGGAGGTGTCTTGTCGAGCGTCGACTTGATCGCGTCGATGATCTGGTTGACGGGCTCCTCGAGCGCATGCCGCACTTCCTCGCTGGAGAGGATGACCGTCTTCGGCAAGCCGGTGAGCATGTCGCGCCCGCGCACCTCCGCCTGCACCTCTTCCTTCATCGCGAAGGCGGAACCGACTTCGAGCTTGATCTCCTCGGCGGTCTGCTGGCCGATCAGGAGTTTGTACTCGCGCTTGATGTGATTGATGATCGCCTCGTCCATCTCGTCACCGCCCACGCGCAGCGACTGCGAGACGACGATGCCCCCGAGCGAGATCACGGCGACCTCGGTGGTGCCGCCGCCGATGTCGACGATCATGTTCCCGGTCGGCTCGGCGACGGGCAGCCCGGCGCCGATCGCGGCCGCCATCGGCTCCTCGATCAGGTACGCCTTGCGCGCGCCGGCCGACAGGGTTGCCTCCTCGACCGCGCGCTTTTCGACGCCCGTCACGCCCGACGGCACGCACACGACGACGCGCGGGTGCGCGAAGCGGTGCTGGTGCACTTTCTGGATGAAGTGACGGAGCATCTGTTCGGTGACGTCGAAGTCGGCGATCACGCCGTCCTTGAGCGGCCGGATCGCGCTGATCGTGCCCGGGGTCCGGCCGAGCATCCGCTTGGCCTCGAGGCCCACCGCGTGCACCTCGCCCGTGCGCTGGTCGATTGCGACGACCGACGGCTCGGACAGCACGATCCCGCGCCCACGCACGTAGACCAGCGTGTTGGCGGTGCCGAGGTCGACCGCCATGTCACGGCCGCCGAATCCGGTCAGGTAGCTGAAGAGACCCATAGCCCCGCGACCCTAGCCGAACCCGTACACACCCGCGAACCGTCGGGCCAGCACGCCCACGAGCAGCGCGGCCGGCAGGCCGACGACGTTGAGGAAGTCGCCGTCGATCTTCTCGACCAGGCTCGCGCCGAGACCCTGGATGGCGTACGCGCCCGCCCGGCCCTCCCATTCCGCCGCGGCGACGTGGTGGACGAGCTCGCGCGGCTCCAGCACGCGGAAGGTGACGAAGGTCGAGCACGTGTGCAGCTCTTCCCACTCCCGTGTCCGCAGGCAGAGCCCCGAGCACACCTCGTGCCTGCGACCGGAGAGCGACTCGAGCATCGCCACGGCCTCCGCTGCGGTCGCCGGTTTGCCGAGCAGGGCTCCGTCGAAGATCACCTCGGTGTCGACGCCGAGCACCGGCCGGTCGCCGCCGTCGACCGAGCGGGCTTTGCCCGCGGCTCGCTCGAGCGGCGAGGTGCCGGGCGCCTCGTGGAAGCCGGGCGCCACGACCTCGAACGGGATCCCGAGCTGCGCCAGGATCGCGCGCCGCTGCGGCGAGGTCGACGCAAGCACGAGCGGGAGCGCGTTCATGCCCGCTTCCGTGCGACCCAGATCTCCTCGCAGGGCCACTTGCGAGCCCAGTCGGCGGTCACGTAGGAGTAGCGATCGTGCGTCTCGGCGTCGGCGGGCGCCTGGATCTCGACCAACCGCTCGATCTCGAAGCCGTTCGCGCGCAGGAGCTCGATCCACTTGCCGTGTGGAAGGTGGAACTCGACCCCACCCTCGGGCCACTCGAAGCGGTGCATCCCGAACTGCGCGTGCACGAGCCGTTCCGTCGCCGGTTCCTCGTCGCCGGAGCAGAGGATGACGAGCGTCGAGTTGCGCAGGAAGACGAGCCGGCCGCCGGGGCGAAGCAGCCGGGCCGCCTCGGGAATCCAGCGATACGGGTCGGCCCAGATCGACGCGCCGTACTCGGAGACGACGAGGTCGGCGGATGCATCCGGCAGGCCCGTCTCGCCCGCGTCGGCCTCGATCAGCGGAAACCGCGTCCCGGTCTCGGCCATCATGCGCCTCGCCGTGTCGAGCTGCGCCGGAGTGATGTCGACACCGGTCGGGCGGGCGCCGAGCCTGGCGAGCCAGGCGGAGACGTACGCGGTGCCGCAGCCGAGCTCGACCACGTCGAGGCCCGCCACGTCACCGAGGACGTTCAACTCGGACTCGTCGATCCCCCAGATGCCCCAGCAGATCTCGTCGAGCGCCCAGTTCGTGGACGCGTTCTCGTCGGTGTACTCGGCGTTCGACTTGGTCCAGTACGCGGCGTTGCGCGCAGCGTCGAGAGCAGCTTGCTCTCTAGACGAGTCCATCGGGGAACCAGATGCCGATCTCGCGCTCGGCCGACTCGGGCGAGTCGGAGCCGTGCACGAGGTTGTTCGGCATGGCCAGGGCGAATGCACCACGGAGACTGCCGGGATCCGCATCGGCCGGGTTCGTCGCGCCGATCGTCTTGCGGCACGTCGCAATCGCGCCTTCGCCTTCGAGCACGAGCGCGAGCGTCGGCCCCGACGTGATGAACGCGACGAGCTCGCCGAAGAACGGCTTCTCGGCGTGCTCGGCGTAGTGGGTCTCGCCGAGCTCGCGACTCGCAGTCAGCAGACGGGCAGCGCGCAGCTTGAGGCCGCGGCGCTCGAAGCGCGCGAGGATCTCGCCGGCCAGGTTCCGCTCGACGGCATCCGGCTTGGCGAGGATGAGAGTGCGTTCGAGGGCCATGCGGCCGGGGAGCCTACCCGGAACGCTGGCGCCGCGGCGGAGGCTGCGCCTCGGCGAGGTTGGTGGCGCCGCCGTCGTGCTCGATCGTCGTCTCGCAGTACGGACACACCTGCCACAGGGTCTCGAGCGGTCGATGGCAGTTCGTGCACGCCTGCCGCAGCTTGGTGGTGCAGACGGGGCAGACCAGGAATTCCTCGTCGACCGAGGCCCGGCAGACCGGGCAGTGCAACTCGCGACCACCGAGCCGCCTCTCCATCGCCCTGATCTCGAGCTCGCGCTCGCGCACGTCCTCCAGGTACTCGGGCGGGCGGAACAGCATGTAGATCAGCGGCCCGGCGAACGGAACGACGCCGAGCACCGTCGACACCCACACGAGCATCGGGTCCTCGATGCGCCGCCGCGCGTCCTTGTAGATCCAGTACACCGTCGCCGCCCAGAAGACGAGCACGAAGAAGATCGCGAGGTTTCGCGTCACGTACCACGTCGACGAATGGAAGAAATTGGTCACGCTGCCGATCGCGACGATCACAGGAGGATCCTCCCTAGTCCGTAGCCCGCCGCAAACGCGAGCGCGACGAAGAGCGCCAGGAGAAAGAGTGCGAACAGAAAAACGCTGATGCGTTCACCGGGCCTCGTCATCGTATGCATTTCACTTGTCATCGGTCAGGTCGGCAAGCAGGTAAAGCGAACCGGTGACGAGGACCCGCGGCCCGAGCGAGCGCGCCAGCCGAAGCGCCTCGTGCGGATCGTCGGCCGTCTCCACCGTCTGGAACCAAGTTCGCGCTCGAGCCGCAACCTCCCCCGCCGGCAGCGCACGGTCGTTCGACGAGCGCGTCGCGACGAATGCCTGCCCGGCCCGCGCCAAGCGCTCGAGGATGCCGTCGGCGTCCTTGTCGCGGAGCAGCGAGGCGACCACGACGTAGTCGAGCGGCTTCGGCAGCCGTTCGAGCAGCCAGTCGGCGGCCTCCGGCGTGTGCGCGCCGTCGCGCACCTCGTTGCCCCGGATCTCCAGCCTCCCGGGCAGCGCAGCCTCCGCCAGGGCCCCGACAGGCCGGCCGAGGAATGCCTCCGCCGCCTCGAGGGCGCCCCCGATCCGCACCTCCCGCCCGGGAACGAGGCGGGCGAACTCGCCGTCGGGCAGTACGACGATCGAGCGGGGAGCCGCGACCGCGAGCTTCTCGGCAGCGATCTCCTCGCGCGTGCCGCCGAGCACCTCGGTGTGTTCCAACGCCACGTTCGTCAGGAACACGACCGGCGCGTCGATCACGTTGGTCGCGTCGTGGCGCCCGCCGAGCCCTGCCTCGATCGCCGCAGCCTGAACACCGCGCGCCGCAAAGTCGGCGAAGGCCGCGGCGGTGAGCGTCTCGAACTGCGTTGCGCCGACCGCCACCGCGTCGGCCCGCACACGCTCGACGGCCCGCTCGAATCCGGAAGCATCGGTCTGCAGGCGCTCGTGCCAGCCCGACACGTGCGGCGAGGTGTAGGCGGCGCCCCCGATCGTCGCGGCGATCCGGCGGGCGGCCGTCGACTTGCCCTTCGTGCCGACGACGTGCACCGAGCGGTAGGCGCGCTGGGGGTCGCCGAGTCGCCGGAGCAGCTCGATCATCCGCTCGGTGCCGAAGCCCTCGGTGGGCCAGGGACTGAGCGTCTCGAGCCAGTCAGTCGCCGATTGCATCGAGCTCGCGGAGATACCGCTCGAGCTTCTCCCGCTCGGCCGCGACGACCTCGGCGGGCGCGTTCTGCACGTACCGATCGTTTGCGAGCATTGCTTCGGCCCGTGCGATCTCGTTGCGCAGGCGCTCCCGCTCCGCGTCCGCGTTCCCAGTCACCTTCGCGCGCTCCGGCTTCACGACCGCGTTGAAGATGCGCCGCTCCTCGCCCTCGAGCGCCGGCACGATGCCCGAGCGGCGGAACATCTGGGCGAGGTCTTGCACGCGCTCGAGGGCGCCCGCCTCCGACTCGTCGCCCGCCTCGGGCCACGGCGCGACGATCAGCCGGGTCCTGCGGCCGGGCAGGTACGACCAGATCTCCTCGGTCACGTGCGGCATCACCGGATGCAAGAGCTTCAGCAGCCGCTCGAGGGCGGCGGTCGCCGTCGCGCGCGCGCCGGCGTCGCCGTCGTAGAGGCGGACCTTGATCGCCTCCAGATACCAGTCGCAGAAGTCGTCGAACGTCAGGTGATAGAGCTCGTCCATCGTGTGCGCGAAGTCGAACTCGCCGAGCAGCCGCTCGACTTCGCGTTGCACCTGCGAGAGACGGGCGAGGATCCAACGCTCCTCGAGCGACGACGGCCGCTCGGCGGGCGCGGCGCCCCCGCACGCGGTTACGATCAGGCGCGCAGCGTTCCAGAGCTTGTTCGAGAGCTTGCTTCCCTCCTCGAGCGCGGAATCCGAGAAGCGCACGTCCTGCGTCAGCGAGTTCTTCATCAGCCCGTAGCGTGTGGCGTCGGTCCCGTACTGCTCGATCAGCTCCAGCGGGTCGATGCCCGTCTTGAGCGATTTCGACATCCGCCGCCCGTCGCGCGCGAGCACCGTCGTGTGGATCACGATGTCGCTGAACGGGATCTCGCCCAAGAGCTCGAGCCCGGAGAAGATCATGCGGTTCTCCCAGAGACGGATGATCTCGCGCGCCGTCGTCTGGAGATGGCCCGGATAGAAGTACGCGAGGTCGTCCGTCTCCTCGGGCCAGCCGAGCGTCGCGAACGGCCAGAGCGCAGATGAGAACCAGGTGTCGAGCACGTCGGTCTCGCGCGTCAGCTCGGTCGAGCCGCACTCTGCGCACGCCGGCGGCGTTTCCTCTTCGACCGTCAGGTGGCCGTCGGGGCAGGTCCAGACGGGGATCTGATGCCCCCACCAGATCTGCCTCGAGATGTTCCAGTCGGGCGCGTTCTCGAGCGAGTCGATCGCGAAGCGGTGCTGGCTTTCGGGGTGGAAGACGATCTTCCGCTCGCGCAGCGCCTGGAGCGCGGGCTGCTTGATCTCGTCCATGGCGCACCACCACTGCAGCGAGATGCGTGGCTCGATGCGCGTCTTGCAGCGCTCGCACACGGCGACGCTGTGCCGGTAGTGCTTGCGGCCCTCGAGCTGGCCGCGCTCCTTGACCCAGTCGAGGATGCGCTCCTCCGCTTCCTTCTGCGTAAGGCCCTCCAGGCCCTCGGCGGTGACGCGGCCGTCGGGCCCGATGCAGCTCGGCTCCGGCAATCCGTGATCGCGGCCGATCGCAAAGTCGGTCGGGTCGTGTCCCGGGGTGATCTTCAGCGCGCCGGTGCCGAACTCGCGCTCGACGCGCTCGTCGGCGATCACCGGCACACGGCGCTCCACCCAAGGCACGATCACCTCGCGGCCGATCAGATGCGTGTAGCGGTCGTCATCCGGATGGACCGCGACGGCGACGTCGGCGGGAATCGTGGCGGGGCGAACGGTCGCGATCGCGATGTACCCGTCGCCGTCCGCGAGGGGATAGCGAATCGTCGAGAGCGTGTCGTCGACGTCGTGGTGCTCCAGTTCCAGGTCGGAGAGCGACGTCTCGTGGTGGGGGCACCAGTTGATGATGCGGTTCGCGCGGTAGATCCAGCCACGGCGGTAGAGGTGCACGAAGAAGTGCATCACCGCGCGGACGTACTCGTCGTCCATGGTGAACCTGGTGCGCCGGTAGTCGAGCGATGCGCCCATGCGGCGGAACTGCACGAGGATCTTGCCGCCGTACTCGTGCAGCCAAGCCCAGACTCGTTCCTCGAACGCCTCGCGTCCGAGCTCCTGGCGGGACGTGCCCTCGGCGAGGAGCACGTTCTCGACGACGTTCTGCGTCGAGATCCCGGCGTGGTCGTAGCCCGGCTGGAAGAGCGTGTTGAACCCCTGCATCCTCTTCATGCGGATCACCGTGTCGCCGATCGCCAGCTGGAGCGCGTGACCCGTGTGCAGCTCGCCAGTCACGTTCGGCGGCGGATGCGCGTCGACGTACGGCGTACGTGACGGATCCGGGTCGGCGTTGTAGAGGCCCTCGGCCTCCCACGTCTCCTGCCAGCGCTCCTCGACACCGCGCGGCTCGTATCTGGGCAGCATCTCGCTCACGGGCGGCCCATGCTACGCGTGCGAGGGATCAGGTCAGGCAGCGACTATGCCGATCAGTATGCCGGCGATGCTACGCCCACGCCAGGACTTTCCCACTCCGCTGTTCAAGATCGCCGTGCCGCTCCTCGTGCTCGCGGCAGCGGCGCTCGTCGTCTATCTCGCGACCGCATAGCCCTGCATGCCGCGCGCGTTCGCTGCGGCGAGGAACTGGTCGCCGTCACGTGCCACCGCACTGACGCGCCCGAGCTCCCACGGGCCGGTCACGTGCACGTCGTGGCCACGGCGGCGGAGCTCCGCGATCGCGGCGTCGCCGAAGCGTGACTCGACCGCCAGCGAGCGTGGTGCGAACCCGCGTGGATGGAACGACGAGATCAGATGGTCGGTGTGCCACTCGGGCGCGTCGATCGCCTCCTGCAGGTTGAGCCCGCGGTCGACATGCCGCACCAGCATGTGCAGAGCCCACTGCTCCTGCTGGTCGCCGCCCGGCGTGCCGTAGGCGAGCCACGGCTCGCCGTCGCGCAGCACGAGCCCCGGCGAGAGGGTCGTCCGCGGGCGCGTGCCCGGTCGAAGCGACGAAGGCAGGCCCTCCTCGAGCCAGAACATCTGTGCCCGCGTGCCGAGCGGCCACCCGAGCGCCGGAATCGTGGGCGAGCTCTGCAGCCAACCGCCGCTCGGCGTCGCCGAGATCAGGTTCCCGAACCGGTCGGCCACGTCCAGGTGGACCGTGTCGCCGCGGGTCGGCTCGCCGCCGCCAAGTAACAGACTGTTACGAGCTCCGGCCTGGGGCAGCCGCCCGAGCCCCGGGCGGAGCTCGCCGCTCGCCTCCTCGCCGATCAGGGCCCGGCGCCCTGTCGCGTACTCGCGCGAGAGCAGGCGCTCGAGCGGCACGTCCACGTCGCCGTAGTTCGCATCGCGGTCGGCGAAGGCGAGCTTCGCCGCCTCGGTCGTCAGGTGCACGAGGTCGACCTCGCCGAGCGCGGCCACGTCGAAGCCTTCGAGGAGCCGCAACTGCTGGAGCCCGGCGGGCCCCTGCCCCCACGCCCCGGTCTTGCAGACGGTGAGCCCGCGGTAGTCCACGGTCGCAGGAGGTTCGAGCGTCGCGCGCCAGGCGGCGAGGTCGCCGCCGTCGAGGAACCCGTCCTCCGTGCGCACGAAGCGGTCGATCTCCTCGGCAATGAAGCCCTCGTAGTAGGCGCTGCGGGCTCCCTCGACGGTGCCGCCCGACTCGTCCAGCAGCCGGCGCCACGTCGCGGCGAGCTGCGGGTTCCGGAAGGTCGAGCCCGGCCTGGGCGCGGGCAGGTAGAGCGCCGCCGACCCCGGCCAGCCGCGAAGCAGGGGCTCGACGCGCTCGATCGTCGCCGTGATCCCCGCGACGACCGGGTAGCCGTGCTCGGCGTAGCCGATCGCATACGCGAGCACCTCGTCGAGCGTCCAGGTGCCGAACTGCTCGAGCAGGAGCAGGAAGCCCCCGAACGAGCCCGGCACGCACGCAGCCTCGACGCCGACCCCCGGTACGAGGGCGTGACCACGGGCACGGAACGCGGCGATCGTCGCAGCCGCAGGCGAAACGCCCTGCGCGCAGAGCACGAGGGGCTTCGCGGCGTCGGCCGGCCAGAAGACCGCGGGCAGGTCGCCGCCGGGCCCGTTCAGGTGCGGCTCGACAACCTGCAGCACGAACCCGGCTGCGCACACCGCGTCGAACGCGTTGCCGCCACGCTCCAGAACCGCCATACCCGTCTGCGTCGCGATCCAGTGCGTCGACGCGACCGCGCCGAACGTCCCGCGCAGCTCGGGGCGGGTCGTGAGCCTCAGGCGCGTACCCAGTCCGAGCCGACGTGCTCGAGGATCGTCGTCAGCAGCGTGAACGAGTGCATGACGTGCTCGTGGGCGAGCTCGCGGGCACCGGCGATCGACCCCGCGACGAGCGCCTGCCGGATCGCGCGATGCTCTGCCTGGTTCCGCTCGTAGAGACGCTCGAGCTCGTCGTCGACCGGGGCCCACACCGCCGGCCCCGAGAACGTGCGGCGCGCGGCCTTCGAGACCGACTCGATGTACGGCACGTCGGCCACCCGGTAGATGACGTCGTGGAACGCGTGGTTGGCGCGCATCCAGTCGGACATCAGCAGGCGGCGGCTGCCGCCCGGCTCGTGCGAGCGCACCTCTTTCGTCAACCGGGCAAACCGCTTCTCGCACTCCTCGAGCTCGACGAGCGCCTCCGGGGTCATCTTTGGCGCCGCGATCTCCGTGACGAGCGCCTCCAGCTCGGCGCGGACGAGGAACGCCTCGCGCAGGTCGTCATGCGTGAGCGTTCGCACCTTCACGCCTTTGTTCGGCTCGAACGAGACGAGGCCCAGGGCCGCAAGACGTCTCAGAGCCTCGCGAACCGGTGTCCGCGACACACCAAAGCGCTCCGACAGCTGCTCCTGGCGCAGCACCGACCCGGGGGCGAGCTCTCCCGAGACGATCGCCTCCTCGATGACGACCGCGATGTCGTCGGCCTTGGTGCTTTCGAGACTCATACCCGCTCCGCCGCCGGCGAAACCGGCGGCTCCACTCCTTGTTCGTCTCCGTCGAGCCTACGACTCATGGCAACCGATCGTACGCCGAGACCGTGAGGAAGTCCTTCAGCGGGACCGACAGCGCGACCTCCGCAAAGACCTCTTTCGCGGCGTCTGCAGCTTCGATCTTTGCGATCTCCTCGCGCACGCGCGCCTCGTCGAAGCGCCCGGACTGCACCCACGACCACACCTGTGCACGGGAGATCTCGGCGGTGGCCGCGTCCTCCATCAGGTTGTCGATCGCAGCGGCTCCGACCCCCTGCAGCCAGGCATCGACATACCGGACACCGACGCTGACGTTCACGCGCAGGCCGTCATCGGTGATCTCACTGCCGGGAATCTCGAAGTCGACGAGCTGTGCCTCGGTGACATGGACGTCGTCGCGCTTGCGGTCGACCTGGTTCGGACGGTCACCCAGCACCGCGTCGAACTCCGCCATCGCGACCGGCACGAGGTCGGGATGCGCGACCCAGGTGCCGTCGAACCCGTCACCGGCCTCACGGCGCTTGTCCTCGGCCACCTTGGCGAGCGCGACCGCGTTCACCTCGGGGTCGCGACGCGACGGGATGAAGGCGGCCATGCCGCCGATCGCGTGTGCCTCCC
>Ga0307373_10006628_pt1 | contig 18349 bp, 15 predicted proteins | sample OX2MG_FD_202534 | JGI IMG/M metagenome (GOLD analysis project Ga0307373, IMG submission 202534) | Soil microbial communities from Risofladan, Vaasa, Finland - OX-2 | ecosystem: Environmental > Terrestrial > Soil > Coastal area > Acid sulfate soil | place: Finland: Risofladan, Vaasa | collected...
GTTGGCGCGCTGATTGTATTCGAGGAAGGGGAGGAACTTGCCATTCAAATCGTGCAGGTCAAAACCCATCTCGCGGTGGAGATAGTCCCGGTGCTGGCGGTAGACCTGAGTGCCGGGCACAGGAGTAAACAGCATTGGGATGATGGATCCCACTAGCGCATGCGCGTACAGCATGCTGTCTACCACCTCATCAATGCGCTCATCCGGCAGGCCGAAGAGCACGAAGGCGTTCAGGTCCGTGGTGCGCGGCTTGAAGCCTGCTGCTATAGCGTTGTTGAGCGCGGCCTCGAAGGTCTGTACGCTCGAATGGCGGCGATTCCATTTGCGGTTGTTATCTGACTTCACCGTCTCTAGGGGTAGATGGATCTTCTCGAAGCCGGCCTTGCGCATTTTGACCAGCAGATCGTGCGTCAGTAGACGCGTCTCAAAGCCCTCCGGGGCGAAGAGCTCCACACCCATGCGACGCAGCCCACGCTTGATTACCGCCTCCATGATATGCTCGAAGTGGTTTTGCTTGGCGATCAGTGCGTTGTCCTCGTAAAACCCGAAACGACGGATGCCGAACCGTTCGCGCTTGTCGACTATCTCCGCCAGGACATCCTCCACCGTGCGCTGGCGCAGTTGCCGGCCGCCGTTGAGGGCCTGCGCGGCACAGTACACGCAGTCCCAGGGACACCCACGGCTGGTGGTCAGGATGGCGTACGTCGGAGAATGCTCGTAGAGCGTCAGATCAGTGGGCAGATCGCTCGCCTCGCCTATCTCGCCCTGAAAGATGATGTTGGCATTGGGCAGGTTGTCCCGTGCGTGCTCTGGCGCGAGCGTCGGGTAGATGCCACCCACCAGTATTGTGGCTGTGGGGAAGGCGGTGCGGACTGCATCCACCACGTCCCGCGTACTCTGCCACCAATAGGTCATTACCGAGGTGATCCACACCTCGTTCGGTGCCTCGGGAAGAGCAGCAAGTTGCTGTTTGAATCGCTCGATAGGCATACCGAAGTGATAGATCGGCTTCTGGATGTTGTCTCGCCGCACGACACTCTGGGTATGTGAGCCCCCCTCCCGCCGCTGCCGCTTTGGCACCATACCGAGCGCATCGGTCTCCATGCAGTCCATAAGGGTGAGATGGTACCCTTTCCGTCTCAATAGCGTGGCAATACGCAGTAGGCCGGCAGGTTGGCTCCAGCGCGCCCAGTACTGAGCATCGTAGACAGGTGGGTTGATGAGCAATGCGCGTCGGGTCCCGGGGCGATATGACTGGATTGGCATTCCGCGCTCGTTCAGGATCTCCGGCACATCACTCTCCTTGAGCTACAGCGGCGAACTTATCGATCAGGACCGGTAGGACCGTGTGCGGGATACGCGGCCTCCCTCCTGGATATGCCAACTGATCCTCAATGGTAGGCTCTGTGTCCACCGCTACGTGGCCGATCTCGTGGGGATCCCAAGTGCGGCTCCCGAGGGCGCGCCGTAGCGAGCGTGCAATGAGCGAATCGTCCGCGCCGAAATCGAAGGTACGTGTACGATGTTTCGCGTTTACCACTGCTGCCAGCCCCAGTACCTCCATGTATTCCATGAAGCTGGCGCCGTTGCGCTCCGCCAATGGGAAGAGTTTGCCATTGCTCTCCCATGGATCCACAGGTACACCTTCAACAGTGTCCTTAGCCTGTTCCATGTCGGGCTGATAAGGGATGGGAACGGTAGTCCCTGCCACATGAGCCAGCCGCGCGAGGAGCCGCGCGTCATCAATGGGTGATTCTCCCGGCCTGCCAATGGATAGGCCGACTGAGTAGTCATTGGTGCGTGGCCGGAAGCCTGCGGCATGGCACCTCTGCGTGGCAGTAGCCACGTTGGCGAGGAATGCCTCCTCACCGTCACTGCCCGACGCATATGCCCGATTGTCCGCAAGGCTGATCTTCCGACAGCGGGCAGCGCGGAGTAGCGCGAGAAGATTGGGTTGGGTCGCCACCTCTTCGGGACTGATTGCACCGAGCACGTATAACCTCGTGCGTGGACAGACGTGCTCTAGCTGCTGGAGGAAATCCTTCAGGACGTCTGGAGCGGTACTCGCCACCCCATGGTCCGCGAGGTGGAGGCGTGTCGCGCCTTTCGCCGCAGCCGCCTTCACTACCGCCAGTGCCCGGTCGGCGCCGGTGATTTCGAGATCGGTTATTGCGGCAGCCGCGATCCGCGCGCCATAGAGATCGTAGGCTGGGACGCACCGCAGAATCTGCTCGGGCAATGGCCCCTGCAACACCAAATTGGCGCCGCTGTGAATTCTGGCGTGTGCTGGGGCAGCCGTCGGATACAACCCACCGAGGACGATGTGCGCCTGCGGGAAGACCGCCCGTGCGACTGCCTGCATGAACACCGCACCATGCCACCAAAAGTCGGTGAGCGTAGTGATCACAATATCGTCAGGTATCCACGCATCCGCGACGAGTGCGCGAAAATACGCCCTAAGTTGCGGCGCGCGGAGGCCGTAGCGCCAGCGAGAGAGCACCTGACCCCCGCGCTCCAATACTGCATCGCGCTCTCGCTGGCGCGGCGCGGCATGGAAGGCATCGAGGAGGCGGACATCGCGGCCCTCGTCCCGCAGGAAAGTGGCGAGCTTGAGCAGACCTGTAGGTTCTATCCACTCTGCCCACGGGATACGAAGGTCCGAGATTGGTGGATTGATCAGCAAGATCCGCTGTCCGGGATGCCAGGTCGTGGGAACGTCGCCGGGTTGTCCAAACGTCAACGAGGCACTGTTCTCCATGCTCCCCTTCTGACGCTAACGAGCCGAGGGACGTAGTCGCATCAGACGCTCACCCAGGACTTCATGGCCAAACCGAGATGGAAGTTGATATGACCTCTCAGAGAGCGAATAGTCACCGCGATCCTCACCAAGTATAATACACGATCACAATCTGGAGAAGACTATATTGACAAGCTAAATGGGCAATTAGCACATGGATCTCCACGGAGATCTTGGTTACCAAAGTATTCGGTGCAAGTTGGGATGATGGACGGATCGTGTTATCGCCCCGTTCAAAGGGGGCCTGGTTGTCGGCCACTAATGCGTTGGCATGAACACACCAGATTTACAAGAATAAGTAGCCGCGCCTCCCTCGGCTAGGGGTGTTTTCGGCGAGTGCGCGGTTGCCGTGCAGTTTCGAGTCGCCCGTAGCCTACACCCCTCTGGTTGCGGGTGCCCCATGGTCGTTAACGATCTATTTATACCTCCGCGCCTCTTATTTATGGTCTGTTGATTCCCTCCCGCCCTGGGCGCGCCTACCCTGAAAAGGGTAGGGATGCGTGGGGGGAACAACACTATGGCCGGTACGATTTTGGTGGTGGAGGATGACCCCACGCTGTTACGCGCGATCTCGCGTAACCTCACCGCCCACGGCTACGTGACGCGGGGCGCGACCTCGGTGGCGGCGGCCCTGGCGGCGATTGAGGACGCCCGCCCGGCGGTGGTGGTGCTGGACGTGGCGTTGCCCGATGGGTCCGGTTGGGAGGTGGCGCGCGCCCTCCGCGGGGACGGCGGCGCGAACGTGGCCGTGATCGTGATGTCGGCGCTCCGGCCAAACCAGCGGCTCCTTGGTGAGTTGGGCGTCACCTGTGTGCTGGAAAAGCCGTTTCCCATGGAATCCCTCCTCCGCTTGGTTGAGGAGTCAATGCGGCGCCCGGCGATCTCGCGGGGCGCGAACACCTAATACATGCGATTGGAAAAGGTGCTTGTCATGCTGGATCTGGTTCTTGTACTCGTGACTGTTCTGTTCTTCGCCCTCAACGTGGCGTGCGCGCGGGGATGCGAGCAGCTAATGGAGAAGCGATGATGATCGAGAACATCCTGCTCACGATCATCTCGCTATTGGTGCTGATCTACCTGTTCATCGCCTTGCTGCGCCCGGAGGTATTCTAGCCATGCCAGACTGGCTGACCGGCAGCGCCCTGCTGCAATGGGCGCTGTACAGCGTGATCCTCTTGCTCACCGCCAAGCCGGTAGGCGCCTTCATGTATCGCGTCTTTACGGGCGGACGCACCTTCCTGCATCCTCTCGTGCGTCCATTGGAACTCGGCATCTACCGCGTGACGGGGGTGCGCGAGGATGAGGAGATGACCTGGGTCGGCTACCTGATCGCCTCGCTCGCCTTCAGTGTGCCGGGGTTGCTCCTCACCTACCTGATCGAACGCACTCAGCACCTCCACGGGCACTTCTTCAATCCGCAGGGGTTGCCCGATGTGCCGGCGCTCCTGGCCTGGAACACCGCCGCCAGCTTCACCACCAACACCAACTGGCAGAACTACGGTGGCGAGACGACCATGAGCTACCTGACCCAGATGACCGGCCTGGCAATACATAACTTCTTCTCGGCGGCGATCGGTATCGTCTGGGCGGTGGCGCTGGTGCGCGGGTTGTCGCGCCGCTCGGCGCGCGGTATTGGCTCCTTCTGGGTGGACCTGGTGCGCTGTCTGCTGTATCTACTGCTGCCGATCGTGATCTTCTACGGGCTCTTCCTCTGCTGGCAGGGCGTGCCGCAGAATTTCAACCCCTACGCCGTGGCCCACACCCTGGAAGGCGCCACGCAAACTATCGCTCAGGGGCCGATCGCCTCACAGGAAGCGATCAAAATGCTGGGCACCAACGGCGGTGGCTTCCTGAATGCCAACTCCGCGCATCCCTACGAGAACCCCACGCCGCTCTCCAACTTCATTGAGATGCTGAGCTTTATCATGCTCGGCTCGGCGATCGTCTACATGTTCGGCAAGTGGGTAGGCAACACCAAGCAGGGCTGGTCCATCTGGGCCGCCATGTTCATCCTGTTCAGCATCGGCTACTTCACCGCCGCGGGCGCCGAGCAGAAGGGCAATTCGCTAATCGCGTCCCGTGCCCACTCCGCCCTGGTGGCAGGCGTGCCCGTCCAACCCGCCTCGTATCACGGGAGCTACCAGGCGCCGAGCGATGCGTATCAGCCGGGCGGCAACATGGAGGGCAAGGAGGTACGCTTCGGCATTGTCGACTCCGCCCTCTTCGCCACGCTGACCACCGACGCCTCCTGTGGCGCGATCAACGCCTGGCATGAGAGTTTCACCCCGATCGGCGGCCTGGCGCCGCTGGCCAACATCGGAATCGGCGAGGTGATCTTCGGTGGCGTGGGCTCCGGCCTGTATGGCATGCTGATGTACGCGATCCTGGCGGTGTTCATCGCCGGGCTGATGGTAGGGCGCACCCCGGAGTACCTGGGCAAGAAGATCGAGAGCTTCGAGATCAAGATGGCCAGTATCGCCCTGTTGATCAGTCCCGCCAACATTCTGCTCTTCACCGCCGCCGCGGTGCTGGGCGCTTGGGGCACGAACTCGATCCTCAACGCGGGGCCGCATGGCCTCACCGAGATCCTCTATCTGTACAGCTCCAGTAACGGCAATAACGGCTCGGCCTTCGCCGGCCTGACCAGCAACACCAATTGGTACAACTGGAGCGGCGGTTTCGCCATGCTGATCGGGCGCTTCCTCTTCGTTACGCCGCTGATCGCCATCGCCGGCTCCATGGCGCGTAAGCGCCCGATCAAGGCGTCGCTGGGCACCTTCCCGACCGACGGTCCCACCTTCACCATCCTGCTGGTGTTCGTGATCATCATCGTGGCCGCGCTCACCTACTTCCCGGTCTACTCCCTTGGCCCGATCATCGAACAACTGCTGCTCAACGCCCATAAGACCTTCTAAAGGAGGAACGCCAATATGGCCCTCGCGGCCCCACAATTGGAGCAGCCCGCGCCGCTCGGCCCGCTCGGCGATCGGCGGCGCGCCGGCCGCTCGATCTCCATCTTCGATCCGGCAATCACGCGCCGCGCCGTCGGCGATAGCGTCCGCAAGCTCGATCCACGGGTGCAGTTGCGCAACCCCGTGATGTTCGTGGTGCTGGTCGGCGCCGCTATTACCACCGTGGAGTTCGCGCGGTCGCTGGTTGATAGTAGTCTTTCCGGCGACCGCGGCTTCACCTTGCTGATCTCCATCTGGCTCTGGTTCACCGTGTTGTTCGCCAACTTCGCCGAGGCAATGGCCGAGGGACGGGGCAAGGCGCAGGCCGATACCCTACGGAAGACGCGCACCGATGCCCAGGCCAAGCGTCTGCAGGCCAACGGCCAGGTCCAGGTGGTTTCGGCCACTGAACTGCGCCGCGGCGACCTGGTGCTGGTGGAGGCCGGCGACCTGATCCCCGGCGATGGTGAGGTGCTCAAAGGGGTGGCCTCGGTCAACGAGGCGGCGATCACCGGCGAGAGCGCGCCTGTGATCAAGGAGCCCGGCACCGATATTCGCTCCTCGGTTACCGGCGGGACCACTATCGTCAGCGACTGGCTGAAGATCCGCATCACCGCCAATCCCGGCGAGACCTTCATCGATCGCATGATCGCCCTCGTAGAAGGGGCCAGCCGGCAGAAGACGCCCAACGAAATCGCGTTGAACATTCTCCTAGCCTCGCTGACGATCATCTTTCTGCTGGCGGTCTACACCTTGCAGCCCTTCGCCATCTACTCCGGCAGCGCGGTAGCCGTTACCACCCTGGTGGCGCTGCTGGTCTGCCTGATCCCCACCACCATCGGCGGCCTGCTGTCCGCGATCGGGATCGCCGGCATGGACCGTCTGGTGCAGTTCAACGTGCTGGCCATGAGCGGGCGGGCGGTGGAGGCAGCCGGTGACGTGGATACGCTCCTGCTCGACAAAACCGGCACGATCACCTTCGGCAACCGCCTGGCCGCCGAGTTCGTGCCGGTGGGCGGGCATAGCCAGGGCGAGTTGATCGAGGCGGCGCTGCGCTCCAGTCTGGCCGATGAAACACCCGAGGGGAAGAGCATCGTCGCCCTGGCCGAGCGGCTCGGCGCCACGGTCGATCGCGCCTTTCTGGACGGCGCGGAGTTGGTGCCGTTCACGGCGGAGATCCGGATGAGCGGGGTGCGCCGGAACGGGCAGCAGATCATGAAGGGCGCGGTGGACTCTATCCTCCGCTCCACGCCGAACCCGCCCGCCGACCTACGCACGGTGGCCGACCGGATCGCGGGCGAGGGCGGCACGCCGCTGGCCGTGGCCCGCGATGGCGAGGTGTTGGGCGTCATCTACCTGAAGGACACCGTGAAGCCGGGGATGCGTGAGCGCTTTGAGGAACTGCGGCGCATGGGTATCCGCACGGTGATGGTCACCGGCGACAACCGGCTGACCGCGGCGACCATCGCCAAGGAGGCGGGCGTCGACGACTTCGTGGCCGAGAGCAAGCCGGAGGATAAGATCGGCCTAATCCGCAAGGAGCAGGCCGATGGTAAGTTGGTGGCGATGACCGGCGACGGCGCCAACGACGCCCCCGCCCTGGCCCAGGCCGATGTGGGCGTGGCGATGAACACGGGTACCCAGGCGGCGAAGGAAGCCGGGAACATGGTGGACCTGGATAGCGACCCCACCAAGCTGATCGAGATCGTGGCGATCGGCAAGCAGTTGCTGATCACGCGGGGCGCGCTCACCACCTTCAGCATCGCCAACGACGTGGCCAAGTACTTCGCCATCCTGCCCGCCATGTTCAGCAAGCAATTCCCTCAGCTTGGGGCCCTGAACGTGATGCATCTGTCCACGCCGCACTCCGCCGTACTCTCGGCGGTGATCTTCAACGCTCTGATCATCGTGATCCTGATCCCCCTGGCCCTGCGCGGCGTTAAATATCGCCCGCTGGGCGCCGCCGCGATCTTGCGCCGGAACCTATTCATTTACGGCTTGGGCGGCATCATCTTGCCGTTCCCAGGCATCAAGCTGTGCGATCTGGTGCTGACCGCCCTGCATCTGACCGCGTAGGAGGAAACACATGCGTGTTGTGACACAGGCACCGAAAGAACCAGCTGAGACCCAGCCGCCCACCTCGACCTCGATTGGCAAGATGATCCGTACCGGCGTGGTGATGACCGTGGTGCTCACCATCCTGGTGGGGGTGATCTACCCGTTCGCGATGACCGGTCTTTCCCAGGCGCTCTTCCACGATCAGGCGAACGGCTCGCTACTGAAAGTCAACGGCCAGGTGGTTGGTTCAAGCCTGATCGGTCAGAGCTTCACCAAGCCCCAGTATTTCCATCCGCGCAACTCGGCCGCCGGGGCTGGCTACGACGCCGGCAACTCCGGTGGCACGAACCTGGGGCCGACCAGCACCTTCCTGTTGACTAACACGGTGAAGCTGGCGGCAGCGATTCGCGCCGAAAACGGGCTACCCTCGAACTACGTGCTTCCCGCCGACGCGGTCTCCACCTCGGCCAGCGGCCTGGACCCCGACATCAGCCCGGCCTACGCCGACCTCCAGGTGGCGCGCGTGGCCCGTGCTCGCCGGCTCACGCAGGCGCGGGTATTTGTCCTGGTCCGCCAGTACACCAGCGGGCGCGATCTGGGGGTGTTGGGCGAGCCGCGGGTAAACGTCCTGGAGTTGAATCTGGCTCTGGATCGGATCACGCCACGTTGATTCCCTTGGCCCCTGAAACACAGATGGCACAGATGCGAATAGATGACACAGATAACCTTCCTGACTCAATCTGAGATGGCAGACGACCATGCCGCCGCCGGTCCCTGCCGCCGACCGACGCGGATCGTCTGTTCAGAGGAGCCATCTGTGTCATCCGTGGTAATCTGTTCCATCTGTGTTTCAGGAAGTACGAAGTAGGCGATTTCAGGAGCATTGATGACCCGAGAACTTGATCGCCCGGATCCGGATGCCCTGTTGGCTCGTATCCTGACCGAGGACCAACCAGGGAAGGGCAAGCTGCGCATCTACCTGGGCGCCGCCCCAGGGGTGGGCAAGACCTACGCCATGCTCCAGGAGGCGCATCGCCGCAAGGAACGCGGGACCGACGTGGTGATCGGCTTCGTCGAAACACACAAGCGGCCCCACACGGAAGCGCGGATCGGCGACCTGGAAATCGTGCCTCCGCGTGAGGTGCCGTACCGAGGTGTGATAGTACGGGAGATAGATATCGAGGCAGTGATCGCCCGCCGGCCGCGCGTCGCGCTGGTGGATGAGTTGGCCCACGCCAATGTGCCCGGCTCCCGGCACGAGAAGCGCTACGAGGACGTGCGGGATCTGCTCAACGCCGGTATTCATGTGATCGCTACTCTCAATATTCAGCACATAGAAAGCCTCAACGACATCGTCAAGCAACTCACGGGCGTATCGGTCCGCGAGACGGTGCCGGACGGAGTGCTGGTGGATGCCGAGGAAGTCGAACTGATCGACATGGCCCCCGAAGCGCTGATCCAGCGCATGAAGCACGGGAATATCTACCCGCCCGAGCAGGCCCGGCAGGCCCTGGAAAACTTCTTCACTCCGGGCAACTTGACCGCCCTCCGAGATCTGGCCTTGCGCGCCACGGCCCAGGGGGTAGAGGAAAAGCTCAGCCACTATATGCGCGGGCAGGATGGCGATTCCGGTGAGCCAATGACCGCGACCGATCGTATTCTGGTGGCCGTGGACCACCGACCAATCGGGAAGGTATTGATTCGCCGGGGATGGCGGATCGCGGCGGCCCTGAAAGCCGAGTTGATCGTCGTACATGTGGAACCCGAACGGGGATCGCGCATGGCCCGGAGCCTGGAGGACGACCGCGGTCTTCGGGCCAATCTGCAACTGGCCGACGAACTCGGCGCGCGGGTGGCGCGAGTCCGCGGCAAGGTAGCCGCGGAAGTCGTCGCTTACGCGCACGCCAATCGCGTGACCCAAATGGTTATTGGCCAATCGACTCGCGGCCGGTGGGCTGAAATGGTGCAGGGATCGGTCACCCACGATCTGTTGCGCCTGGCGCGGGGGATCGATGTGCTCGTGGTGGCCGAGGCGGAGCAGGCATCGCGAAAGGAGCGGTAGGTTCCCCGGCGGATCGCTACGTGCCGGGTCCGATGGCACCCGCATGCCTCTGGCGGGGGAAGCCGCCTATGGCCGTGGCTGGGTCACCATACCGGAAAAGAACTGCTCATTATGCAGATGCCAGGGATCATCGGGGCGGATTTCGAGCGCTTTCCGGGTCCAGAGCAAGGCATCCCGCACCCGCCCAACCTGGAAGAGGGCATTGGTATAGTGGATAAGCCACGCATGACTATAGGTCATTGGGTTCAAGATCGCCAGGGTTTCCGGTACGGGAAGGCCGCGCCCCATCTCCGCCCAATGGACGACTTTCGGCCACTCCTGGAGATAGTAATAAGTTTCAGCGAGGCCAAAGTAGGCGTCCGGCCAGGTGGGGAGAATCCGCAGGGCATCAAAGTCACTGTCGAGCGCCGCGTGGTAGCGCTTTTCCCGGCGGTAGAGGCTAGAAAGGAGATTTTGCGCCAGATATTTCTCGTCCAGCCAGGTCGCGATCCGCAGGTAGTGCTGGACATGGGTGAAGGCCATTTTTAGGTTGCCTGCCGAGGCATAATCGCGGGCCAGATAGTAGAGGGTGCGCGGCTCTGGGGTTGGGCTACTGGCCTCAAGTTCGGCTTCCAGGAGATCGATATTGCGCTGAAGTTTTTCCTCGCCGCGCTCCAGTTCCGGGTGATGCTCGACCTGGACGCCCATGGCGCGCGCGCTGGCCCAGGGCTGATCGGTCACGAGCACCTCATGGATTCTGCCAACCCAGCGGGAGGCGCCGTTGTTCCGGACGCACCGCTCGCGCCAGTATTCACAGGTGATATTGCCGTGCGGATCGCGCCCCACCACGTAGCGCCAGTAGACGCTGCCCACGTTCGCGGCGACCGCCGCCAGTTCGGGCCGGATCGTCTCGGCGCCGATCACGATGTCGTCGGCATCGAGCCAGCCTACCCATTCAGCGGTCGCCCGGTCGAAGGCAAACTGGCGGGCCGCCGCGAAGTCGGCGCGCCAGGGAAAGTCGAAGACTTTATCGGTAAAGCGGGCGGCGATCTCCCTGGTGCGATCGGTCGAACCGGTGTCCACGACGACAATCTCGTCTACCGCTCCGGCGATGCTCTCCAGGCAGCGGGCCAGGACTCGTTCCTCGTTCTTCACGATCATGGTGATCGCGACGCGCATTGAGCCTCCCAAAAGACGCAGGGATCAGTTCACCCAGAGTATACCCTCCAGGTGGGCCATGCCTGCCGAGTCCAGCACAGCACACCTGGAGGATGGGAGTGACACCTGACTACGAAAGGCAGGTCGCGTACACCGTCAGAATAAAGTCGGCTCCGGCCTGGTTCTGAACCTGAACCGTCCAGGAGGTCGAAGAACTAGGATAATTTTGTACAACCACTAAGCCCGACGTGATCGGGGTGGAAAAGCCGCCGCCGGCCACTTTGGCGCCGCCCGCGCACGTCGCGGAAACCGACTGATTGGCGCCCGCGGGTATAGTTCCCGTGGCGCTGATAATGGTCACCGTGCCGCCCCCGCCAGTTGCTCCGGTTGCCCCGGTTGCCCCCGTGGGACCGGTTGCTCCCGACACTCCCTGGACCCCGCCATCTCCCTGGGGACCGGTGGCCCCAGTCGCGCCGGTCGTTCCCGTAGGACCGGTAGGACCGGTAGGACCGGTAGGACCGGTAGGACCGGTAGGACCGGTGGCTCCAGTAGGAGCCGTGGGTCCTGTAGCTCCAGTAGCGCCGGTTGCGCCGGTTGGACCAATCGGTCCGGTCGCCCCGGTCGTGCTGGCCGTGCCCGGAGTGCCGGTAGCTCCAGTCGCGCCGGTGGCGCCCGCCGAGCCGGTAGCCCCCGCCGGTCCCGTTGGTCCCTGGATTCCTCCATCTCCCTGGGGACCGGTGACGCCCGTTGCTCCAGCAATTCCATTGGCGCCGGTGGCGCCCAGCAGCCCTTGGGGGCCGGTGACTCCGGTCACTCCCATCGCTCCGCTCGCGCCGGTCGCGCCGATGGGACCGGTGGGGCCACCGCTGGGACCAGTGGCGCCGGTTGCGCCCGGCAAGCCTGGCGCCCCTTGTGCTCCGGCTGGTCCCATCCATCCCATTGGCCCTTGAGGACCAGTCGGCCCTTGCGGCCCGACGAGTCCGGTGAGAATGGTCGGTCCCTGAGATCCGGTCACCCCAGTGGTTCCCACCGCTCCGGTGAGACCGAGCGGAACTTGCGAACCGGCGGGACCGGTCGGGCCGGTCGGACCCTGTGGGCCGGGTAGCCCTGGAAAGCCTCGCAAACCGATCAGACCTTGATGGCCGGGCAGCCCTCGCAGCCCACGCGGACCAGGCAGCCCTTGCGGCCCACGCGGGCCGGCGGGGCCGGGGATCCCATGGCTGCTCCAGGTCAGCGCCTGGTCGCCGGCCCGGCAACCGCCCGAAGCCGGATCGAACGTATCCCGGCTGGGGTTATAGCAGAGGTGAATGAGGGCCGGAGGAATGACTTTGGGCGTACCCTTTGGGGGAGTGGCTTTAGACGCGGCGGCCAGATCATGCGCCTGGGTTCGGCCCATCACGAGAATATTGTCCGAGGCTACGCAGGATCCGCCAAGGGCGGTTGCCAGGCCAAGACGGTACGCGATGCGTCGTTTTCGCCCGCTTCTCATCTACGATCTCCCAATCGTGAGCCGCTGGTCGCCCAGGGGTCTTCAACCAGCGTCGCACGCACTGGCCCCGAGCCGCAACTATGTTATACCTTGCAAGCCCCTTTAGGCAACCCCCCATCAGGGAGAATGGGCGCCAAACGACCGGCGACGCCTGAGCGTTGCGGTACTTCTTGGGCACGCCGGGCGCGGCCCGTGGTCGACAAGCTCGGCCACGCGGCGGTCGCGATTAGGGACTGAACCTCTCACCAAAATGTCGCAAGCCCGGGAAACAACGCCATGGCGGGATCGGCCGTGACGAGCGGCACACCTTCGGCGATTGCCTGGGCCGCAAGCATACGGTCAAAGGGATCGCGGTGCTCCACGGCAAACAACCCCGCGGCCAGCGCATGCGCCGATCCTACCGATAACTCACGCGCGCCGAGGGTGGTTAGATGGGCTAGGTATCCCTTGACGATCCGCTCCGCGCCTGGGAGTTTGCCCAGCCGGTACTTTGTGGCAATCTCCCAGGCACTGGCTGCACTGACCAGCACGGCGGTATCGGGGTTCTCAAGGAGTGTACGCGCCGCCGGCGAGAGTTTGTACGGACTGGAGAACGCCCAAAGGACCACATGCGTGTCGAGCAAAACGCTTAGCCCCACGCGGCCAACTCGTCGTCCGGCAGCGGCTCGAAGAAGGCGTCATCGACGGGCGCGCTGACAAAGCCAAGTGGCCGCTTGGTAACAGGCGCAAGTGGAACCAGTCGCGCGTAGGGTTTTCCGGCCTTCGCGATGACGATCTCCTCGCCGGCGTGTGCGCGCTCCAGCAGTTGGGAAAGATGTGTCTTGGCGGCGTGAACGTTGATAACCGTATCCATACGGACCTCCTGGACGTAGTTTATCAGACTTAGTCCATATGCGCGGCCCTCTCACGCCAGGGCGCGTGCCTCGCGTTTGTAGTCGTACGGCTTTCTAGGAGCGCGAGCTTCCTGGCTCGCCCTTTCGCTATCCTTAAGACGATAGCTATTGATGGAAATATGGCGAGAAGGAGTGATCCATGGCACTACAGCGCGTTGGGTTCATCGGCATTGGGGTGATGGGGCAGCCGATGTGCCTGAATTTGCTCAAGGCGGGCTTCCCCCTCACGGTCTACTCGCGCCGGCCAGAATCGGCGGACGCCGTGGTGGCGGCGGGCGCCGAGCGTGCAGCCACTCCCAGGGCGGTGGCCGAGGCGTCGGACGTGGTGATCACCATGGTGACCAGTTCGCCCGATGTCGAGGCGGTGGTGCTGGGGCCAGATGGGGTCCTGGCGGGCGCCCGCGAAGGGATGATCCTGATTGATATGAGCACGATCGCCCCCGCGGTGGCCCGCAAGGTAGCGGAGCAGGCGGAAGCGCGCGGAGTGTCCATGCTTGATGCCCCGGTGAGCGGCGGCTCGCAGGGGGCGGTGGCAGGGGCGCTCTCGATCATGGCGGGCGGCGACGCCGAGGTGTATGCCCAGGTTCTTCCCATTTTCCAGGCCATGGGATCGGCGGAAAAGATTTTCCATGTCGGACCCAGCGGCAGCGGGCAGGTGGTGAAGCTGATCAACCAGCATCTATGCGGGGTGATTGCCGCCGCCGACGCCGAGGCTTTCATCCTGGGAGTCAAGGCTGGGGCTGATGTCGCGACCATGGCCAAGATCATCGGGGTGAGTAGCGGCGGCAACTGGCAGCTTGCCAATCCGGTGGCCCTGCGCGCCTTTACCGGCACCTTCGAGCCGGGCTTTTTTACCGACCTCTTACTTAAGGATTTGGATCTGGTGCTGGAACTGGCCACCGAGCAGGGCGTGGCTACCCCGCTGGCCGAGAAGGCGCGGGCCCTCTATGAGCGAGCGCGAGCGGCCGGTTATGGACGGCGTGATTACACTTCGGTATTCGCTCCCCTGGAGGAGGACGCGGGGGTCAAGGTGCGCTTCGCGGATCCCACCTGAGAGACGAAGCGACCTGCCGCCTAATGCTTTTTCAGTCGGCTTCGTTTGCAGCGACGCAGCCCCGACCACAGTCGGCCAGACGCTACCACCCGACCTCAGTCGGGGGTATCAAAATAGGCGGCCTGCCGCCGCTTAAATCCCAGGAAACGCGGGCGACAGCGTGTACCGCAGGCGTTCGGTCACGCCTCGCAACGCCTCCGGATTGTTGTCGTGTCGCTTGCGGATGGACGCCAGGGCCCGCAACTCATACTCCAGCGCGTAGACCCGCAGGCGCGCCGGTAAACTGGACACACGGAACAAATCGGGATACGCCCGGCGCAGGGCCGGGATCACTCCAGTCAGGGACTCCGCTCGCGCATGGTCCTCGGACAGGCCAGCCACGGCAAAGAGTTGGGGATAGTGAACAAAGCGGAGAATCTGGTCTAGCTCCCAATCGGGCGCGGCGGCCCAGGCCCGCTCGAAGTCCAGCAGGCCGCTAATCCGTCCGTGTTGGACATGGATATTGCCAAAGTGCAGATCGCCGTGGGTGAGGCTGGGATAGCCGCCGCCCAGTGCGGCGCTATCGTGGCTCAGTGCTCGTTCGGCCTGGTCCAGCAAGGCAGTGTCGGCATTCGAGGCCTCGCGGGCGGTTTGCAGGGCATGGGCGGAGCGGCGCGTGTGAATGGCGGCCCAGGTGTCGCCCTGGCGGGGGCGGGTTGGGTCACCAAAACCATCCAGGCGGATGCCATGCATGCCACGCATCATCCCAGCCAACTCCTCCAGATAGCCGGCGCGTTCCTTTTCGTCGGCGGTCTCCCAGGCGGCCAGCAGGCTCTCGCCGGGGACGTAGGTTTGGATCACGTATTCGTGGGGGATCAGCCGGCTCATGCCCTCGTAGGCGATCGTACGCGGGACCGGGACTACGCCACGCAGCATCGCCAGTACCCGCTGCTCACGATCGAGTTTCCCATGTTCGTCTGGACGCAGATTCACCCGTAGCACGTACTGGCCGTCGACCAGGTAACTAGCGTTGATCTGTCCGCCGGGCAGCGCCTCGACGCTTGACCGTCCCAGGCCGTGCCGGCCGAGAATCCGCGCAATCGTGTGCATGGGAATGGTGATGGGCAAGATACATCCTCTTTCTGCCGTGTCTCCGGGATAAAGGGGGCGCGCGCCGAACCCTAGCGCTCCCGGCCGCCTTCCTCCAGCAGCCGTTGCCGAGTCTCCCAGCGCTCTTGTAAAGCGGCGCGTAATGCCAAGCGCGCCTCGTCGCGGAGGGCCGCGCGCATGTCAGGCGGATACTCCTGGATTACGTGCTCGATGTGGCCCAGCAGTTGCTCGAACTGCTCCACGAAGTCCTCGTCGATCGACATCCCGCTTCCGGATTCCACTATGGTAGTGACATGGGAGTGATCATAGCATGCCCGAAGGGGATTGCCCGTATGAGCCAAGAGATTCTCGATCTTCCTCCACCGCCCGCCGACGTCCGCCTGCCCTATGGCCCTTTGCCCCAGCACTTCGGTGACCTTCGTCTCCCTTCCACGGCGCCGCCGCATCCGCTGGCCATCCTGATCCACGGCGGCTTTTGGCGAGCCCGCTATGACTTGCGGCACCTCGGTCATCTGGCGGCCGCGCTCACCGCTGAAGGGATCGCCACCTGGAGTATCGAATATCGCCGGATTGGCGACGAGGGCGGCGCCTGGCCCGGCGCCTTTCTGGACGTGGCGGTCGCCGCCGATCATGTCCGCGCCCTGGCGCCTCTCCATGGCTTGGATCTGGAGCGGGCGATTACGGTGGGTCACTCGGCCGGCGGCCATCTTGCCTTCTGGCTGGCCGGGCGCTCGCGTATTCCCATCTCCGATCGCCTGTATGGCCCGGAGCCCCTACCGCTCCGCGGCGCCATCTCCCTGGCCGGGGTGGTTGACCTGCGGGCGGCCTGGGAGATGGGGCTGAGCGAGCGGGTGGTGGAGCAGTTGCTCGGAGGCGGGCCGGATGCAGTCCCGGAGCGCTACGCCCACGCCTCTCCGTACGACTTACTGCCGCTGGGCACGCGCCAGATCTTGATTCACGGCACGGACGATGACATCGTGCCCTTCGAGATGAGTGAGCACTATGCCGCCAGAGCACGGGAGGCCGGAGATCGGGTTGATCTGGTGAGCCTGGTCGGCATGGGCCACTTCGAGCCCATCGACCCGCGATCCCAGGCTTGGCCGTCCGTACTGGAAGCGGCGCGCGCGCTTCTAAGCAAGACCGATCCCCCGACTGCGGTCGGGTGGTAGCGCTGGGCTGACTGCGGTCGGGATTGCGTCACTTCAAATCAGGCCAATCGAAAAAGCACTGGGCTGGTGGCCAAGCAAGGCCAGGGCAGGGGGACGATCCCCCTGCCCTGGCCTTGCTTTTAGAGGTTACGAGGGGTCCAGGCGCCGCCGCCGTCGCTGGTGGTCAGGAGCATGCCCGCGCGGGCGCCGGCTGACAGCGAGAGGAAGACGGTGCCGGCCAGCCAGCCCTGTTGGGCGCTGGTAAACGAGATGCCCGTGAGGCTGAAGTTGAGGTGAGGGATGGCGGGAGAAGTGTGCCAGGTATGGCCGCCATCGTGCGTGCTGCCGAGATAGGTCTGGCCCGCGTCACCGCACGGCGGGCAGCCGCTGACGAGAAAGGCCGTGTTGGCGCTCACCGCGTCCAGCCGAGCCCCTTCGCCATCCGCGCCCCGCGGGACGCCGGTCGGGTTGCCGGGGGCCGGCCCCCCTCCCGCCGAGGTCAGAGCCACCACGGCGCGCCAGTGCGCCCCCCCATCCGCCGTATGGAAGAGCGAGTACGACATCTGGTTCATCCCCACGCCGCCATAGAGGAGCGCCCAGGCATTCTGGGAACCGGTGCAAGCAATCTGGCCACCATATTGAAAGTCCGATCCGGCGCTCAGCCGCTGGCTCCAGGTGCGGCCGCCATTGCTGGTGCTAAGGACAGTATCCCCCTGAACCTCCACCGCCCAGCCATGGGCGGGATCGGTGAAACAGGCCGAAGTGACGGGCCGCGGCGTACCCACGGCGTGCCAGTGAGAGCCGCCATCGACGGTGCGCACCAGGACGCCGCCGGGGCCTACGCCCAGGACCGCGTAGCCACCCTGAGCTCCCACCGCTTGCAGCGAGGAGACCGGCTGGCTGGAGCGTTGCGGCGCCCAATGCGCGCCGCCGTCCGTCGTGTGCAACAGCAAGGACGGCTTCGCGTAGGTATCGCTCCAGGCCCAGCCATGCGTGCGGTCGCCAAAGGCTATACCCGCGACAGCGGTCGAACCCGCGTACTGGCGCGTCCAGTGGCGGCCGCCATCAGTGGTGGCGAAGATGCCGTTTCCGCCCACCCAGCCGTGCTGGGCATCGACAAAATCGACAGCGGTGAGATTGGGGGTGGGCGCGCTGGATGAGGCCGCGTGTCCGCTGCGAGCCGGCGCAACCGTGCTTGCGCCCAGGGCCAGCGCGGCGATCAACATAAGGGAAACCGTTCGTCGCATTGCGGGGACTATCCTCTTTTCCGATGAGCAACAGCAATCCGAGTCGAAACGCCTGTCCGGCCACGCACCGGTTCCGCTCGTTCATCAGGTATAACGTGGGGCGCCGGCTAAACGTTTCGGGGCAAATGGGGATCTTGACGTTCCCCCCGCTCCAGGGCTTCCAGGACGGACAGGGAGGCGGGAACCGCCAGTCCGATCTCAAGCAGCAGTTCTCGGAGGGCCAGCAGAGGCAGTCCTACGACCGCCAGGTACGAGCCCTCGACGCGCTCGATGAACGCCGCGCCCTCGCCCTGAGCGGCATAGGCGCCCGCCTTATCCAGCGGCTCGCCCGACGCCACGTAAGCAGCCAGCGCCTCGTCCGAGGCGGCGCGCATATGCACGGAGGCGGTGACCACCCGGCTCAGCATGCGATTCGCGCGGCGGA
>Ga0307373_10006630_pt1 | contig 18347 bp, 18 predicted proteins | sample OX2MG_FD_202534 | JGI IMG/M metagenome (GOLD analysis project Ga0307373, IMG submission 202534) | Soil microbial communities from Risofladan, Vaasa, Finland - OX-2 | ecosystem: Environmental > Terrestrial > Soil > Coastal area > Acid sulfate soil | place: Finland: Risofladan, Vaasa | collected...
ATGTTCTTCCGATTCGCCGCGGGGCTGAACCTGTACTACGCGGTACAGAATGTGGCGGCGCTACCGCAGCAATGGCTGCTGGCGCGGGAACGAGCTGGGATAGCGAAGGGTGACGGCGCAACGAAAGACCGGCGAGACAAGACATAGTCGGGCCCACTCCCCTCAAGCATGGACGCAGGTTCTGAAGGAACGGATACCATCGTAGCCGCCGCGAGCGCCCCGGGCATTGGTGCGCTTGCGGTGGTACGTATATCAGGGATGGCGGCGGGCGGCATCGCGGGCCGTGTGTTGGGTGGAGAACTGCCGGCAGTGCGTCGCGCGACCCGCATGACACTGCGGGGCGCCGCCGGCGAGATGATTGACGACGCCGTGGTCATCCGGTACGAGGCTCCGCACTCGTACACGGGCGAAGACCTGGTAGAATTCGTCTGCCACGGAGGATGGGTGACCCCCCCGCGTGTCGTGGCCGCGCTGGTGGAGGCCGGCGCACGGCCGGCGCTGCCCGGCGAATTTACCCGGCGCGCCGTCATCAATGGGAAACTGGATCTCCTGCAGGCCGAAGCGGTGAACGATCTCATCCGGGCCGACTCCACGGCGGGCGCTCGTCTGGCGCTAGGCCAACTGGATGGAGGGCTCTCTCGACGGATCTCCATGCTCCGCGAGCAGATCATCGGGCTCGAAGCGTTGATAGCCTATGAGATCGACTTTCCGGAAGAAGACGACGGACCGATCGACAACGCGCGTATCGCGAGTGCTACACGGGATCTGATCTCAGCGCTCGACAGGCTGGTGGCGACAGCACCGATCGGCGAACTGGTACGGCAGGGCGCGTTGGTGACGATCATCGGTGCGCCAAACGTGGGGAAATCCTCGCTCTTCAATGCACTGTTGGGGCGGAACCGGGCGCTCGTGACCGAGATTCCCGGAACCACGCGAGATGCCCTGGATGCCGTGCTGGATGTGTCCCCAATCCCACTACGCCTGGTGGATACCGCAGGGCTTCGAGATACCACGGACCTAGTGGAGGCGCTGGGCGTTGCCGTGAGCCGGGACTATCTGACGCGGGCCCAGGTGGTGCTGGCCTGCGGCGACTCGACGGAGCGACTGGGAGACGCGCTGGAGGCGGCCCGTGCAGCGTCGGGGGCTGTCATTCCCGTTGTGACAAAGAGCGATCTGACCGGTGCCGACGAGGGGGAGCACTCGGCCAGTGCACAGGGTGTGGTCCGAGTGAGCGCAGTAAGCGGCGAGGGGCTCGCAGCGTTAATTGCACGCATTGGTGACGTGCTGATCGCGGGCGGACAGATCCCCGATGCGGACACACCGGTGGTGAGCCATGCGCGCTATCGGAGCGTCTTGTTGCGGGCCGGCGCGGAAGTTGCCGAATTTCGGGCCGCGCGACAGACCGGAACCCTGCCGCCTACGGTGAGCGCCGTACACCTGCGGGAGGCGGTTCGGATACTCGAGGAGTTGATCGGGGTGGTGGACGTAGAAGACGTACTGGGGAGAGTGTTCAGCACGTTCTGCGTGGGGAAATGAGGCTCAGCTGCGGGGGGCATCCCGAGTGGCCTGCTCCCAGATTTCGCCGGCCAGCCACTCCATTCGTTGGCGGGCGTAATCCAGTTCTCCGGGCGGCAGGTGCGCGGCGTGGTTGGCCAGGTGTCGCGCGAGATCGATCATCTCATCGAGCAACTCGCGCAGGGTCTGGTTTCGCCGGCGCTCCGAGGGCTGCGAGGGCGTTGGCCGGCTCACGATGCCGTAGCGGCGACGCCGCCGGAAACCGCCAGGAGCTCATGGGCAGAAGCGCGCAGGGCCCACGGGAGACCGCGAGCCGCGATGGCGCCGGCTACCATACGGGATCCGAGATAATATCCGCTGCGCTCCGGTAGCACGTAGCGATCGACCGTCCGCGCCTGGTTGCTCATGCCGTCCGAGAGATAGCGGAGCCGGAGGCCGAGCGCCGCATGGTCCAGATCGTGGGCCGCCGCCTGCTGGATCAGGGGCTCAAGTTCACGGACGCGGGCATACTGGCGTCTGACGTATCCGAAGTACTCCCAAATCGCATGGCCGGGGCTGACGAGCTGCGATGCGTGGACGGCGAGCCCCTCATTGACGAGCAGCTCGCGCAGCGAGACAAGGCGGCCCGCGTCCCAGTAGGAATAAGCGCCGGCTTCCTGGACGAGGGTGTGGAGCTCGGCTCGGCTGGCGGGCGACGTATAGCGAATGACGTGGGCGATCTCGTGCGCGAGCCAGAGCGGCAGTAGCTCCGGGTCGAGGCCGAGTCCGAAGGTCTCCGGGTTCGCGACGCCCGTGAAGTGCTCGAGGCACACGAACGCGACGCCGCGATGGTCGACGACCAGCTCTCCAGCGTTGGCGCCGCCGACGCCCACCATGAGCACGACATCGAAGTCCACGTCAGCCTCGAAGGCGCGCGTGCAGATCTCTTCAACCTGGCGGGCCAGCGAGACGACATCGGTGCGTTCGAGCATCCCGCGGAGATCCGTACGATCGGCCGCCACCGTGCCACGCAGGATCTCGAGAAAGTGCGGGCCCTCGGGCGGGATGACGTAGTTGTTCCAGTAGCTTTCGAGAATGCGGCGGTGCGTGGCGAGATAGCGCTGGTAGGCGGCGAGGCGATCCGTGCTGTCGAGAACTGCAAAGAAATCTGGCAGCAGGTTGATGAGCATTCAGCCGGTCTGGAGAGGGCGGCGCCGGAACTCGCGGACGCGGAATCATACAGACACAACGCGGAGCGAACAAGAGTCGCGATGTGAGACGCCACGCCGCGTCAGCGCGTGCCGAACAGGCGATCGCCGGCGTCTCCGAGCCCCGGGAGAATGTAGCCGTGCTCGTTCAACTCGCGGTCGAGCGCCGCGCAGAACACGGGAACGTCGGGGTGCGCGGTGGCGAGGCGGCGTACCCCTTCGGGGGCGGCGACGAGGCAGAGAAAGCGAATACGTGTTGCCCCCGCACGCTTGAGCGACGCGACGGCGGCGGCGGCGCTCCCTCCCGTGGCGAGCATGGGGTCGAGGAGAAAGAAGTCGCGCTCGGCGGCATCACCCGGAACCTTGAAGTAGTAGTCCACGGGCTCGAGCGTGTCGTGGTCGCGATAGAGCCCGATGTGGCCGACGCGCGCCGAAGGCACCAGGCGACAGATGCCTTCGACCATGCCGAGCCCCGCGCGGAGGATGGGAACGAGCGTCAGCTTCTTGCCCATCACCCGGCGTCCCACCGTGGCCTCCAGTGGCGTGTCGACAGGCGCGGGCTCCAGCGGCAGGTCGCTCGTGGCCTCGTAGGCCATGAGCGTGGCAATCTCGTCCACGAGCTCCTTGAAGATCTTCGTGGGCGTGGACCGATCGCGCAGCAACGTCAGCTTGTGCTGGACGAGGGGGTGGGTGACCACGTGAAGCGTGGGGAAAGCAGGGGTGGTGTGCATGGCGCGGAAAGTACTATCTTCGCGGACATGAAAGAATACCAGGTGGTGGTTGTGCGGCTGACCCGCCACGTCCATGACGACGAGGACACGCTCACCGATCTGCTGAATGAACGCAGCCGATCGGGCTGGGAGTTGGCGATGATGACGCAGGACGGGGAACGCCTGACGGCGGTCTTCCAGCGACCGAGCGAGCGGGAATCGTGAGGTGAGAGTCACCTTCCGTGGCGCGGCCCGAGAAGTGACGGGGTCGTGTCATCTGCTCGAAGTTGCGGGGCGCACGATTGCGTTGGACTGTGGCATGTTCCAGGGCAGGCGGGCGGAGAGCCAGCGGAAGAACACGGAACTCCCGATGGCCATTGGTGATATCGAGGCGGTGGTGCTCTCCCACGCCCACATCGATCACTCAGGGCGCCTCCCCTTCCTGGTGCGCGAGGGCTACCGCAAGACCATCTGGAGCACGCCAGCCACGCGCGATCTGTGTGCGCTGATGCTCGCCGACTCGGCGCACATTCAGCAGAAAGATGCCGAGCACCTGGCTCGCCACCACCGAAGCTCCATCGCGCCACTCTACGACCAGACGGACGTCGAAGAGACGATGAAATTGATGACGGCGGTGCCGTACGGACGGGAATTCGAGGTGATACCCGGCGTTCGCGCCACCTTTCTCGATGCGGGGCACATTCTGGGATCCGCGATCGTCGTCCTGGATTGTGAGGAAGGTGGTGTGCGGCGTCGGCTGGCGTACTCCGGTGACCTTGGGCGGTCGGGTCAACCGATCATCGGTGATCCGCAGATTCCGAAGGCCGTTGACCGCGTGATCCTGGAATCGACCTATGGGAATCGCACGCACTCGCCGTTAGCCGATATGCAGGAGGCGCTGGCAGAGATTGTTCGCGAGACGGCCGCGCGCGGCGGGCGAATTCTGATTCCAGCGTTCGCCGTGGGCCGGACGCAGGAGATTCTGTACGACCTTCACGCCCTGCTTCGGGAGCAGCGAATTCCGGAGCTACCGATCTACGTGGACAGCCCGCTGGCGATCGATGCGACGGGCGTATTCTCCATGCACACCGAGGTGTTCGACCAGACCGAACGCATGGTGCGGGATGTGCGGGATCTGTTCGACTTCCGCTTGGTGCATTATACGCGCGACGTGGAGGAGTCCAAGGCGCTGAACAACCTCCGGGGTCCGATGATCATCATTGCCGCATCGGGCATGGTCGAGTCGGGGCGTATTCTGCATCATCTGGCGCACGGCGCGAGCGATCCGCGGAATACGATCCTGATCGTGGGCTTCCAGGCGGAGCACACCCTCGGGCGCCGAATCGTCGAACGGCAGCCCGTTCTGCGAGTGTTCGACGAGCAGGTGCCGCTGCGGGCCGAGGTACGGGTGCTGAACGGGTACAGCGCGCATGCCGACCGGAACGAGTTGGAAGCTTGGCTGACGGCGACGGCGGCCGTGGCGCTCGAGCGGCCACGCGTTTGGCTGGTGCATGGAGAGGCGGAGGCACAGGATGGCTTGGCGGGAACGCTACGCGAGCACGGGTTTGATGTGGCGGTTCCGAACCCCGGAGAGACGGTCACCCTATAGATCCCGCCATGAATCTTCGCGCCGTACCTGATGAACAGGAGAATCGCGAGGGCATCCTCGAGGCGACGCGGCGGCAGGTAGAGCGCGGTGGGTGCGGGGCGGTGAGCCTGGGTCGTGTGGCGGCCGCCGCGGGGGTGAGCAAGGCGCTCATTCACTACCACTTCAGCGACAAGCAGCAGTTGTTGTCCGCGGTCGTCGTGGAGTGCACACGAAGAATCGAGGATCGTGCCGGCGCTCTCCCATCGGGAGACCCGCTGGCGGCGTTCTGGAATTGGCTGGAGGAAGAGTTGGAGCAGGGGGATATGAGGGCGCTGCTCCAGCTGGCGCGCGCCGAAGACGACGAAGTGCAGGAGCGCGCCAAGACCGGGCTGGCGGAATGCCGCGCGCTCGTCCGCGCTCGGGTGGTCTATGTGCTGGATGCGTTGGAGGTGCGCCCGGCAATTCCGGTGGTCCTGTTGGCGGAGGTCGTGGCGACATTGGTGGACGGGCTTGCGGCGCGGCACGATCCGCGTCGCGCGCGAGAAGAACAGAACGTAGTGGACGCGCTCTGGCTGAGCCTGATCGCGCTCGCGGAATAGCTGCGTACTTCCCACCATCACCGAGTCGACGCTAGCTTGTGGCGGATGCAGCCACGGCGACGTTCTCCATGGGTGAAGGTCTTCCGTCTCGCGGGATGGCTGCTCGGGTGCGGTTGGCTGGCATCGCTCACCGCCGTGATGGTATGGGGGCATCGGGACACGGCGAAGCCGGCCGCCGCGATCGTGGTCCTTGGTGCCGCACAATACGTGGGACACCCGTCGCCTGTATTGCGGGCGCGGTTGACGCATGCCGTGGATCTGTGGCGGCGCGGCATGGCGCCCCGAATGGTGCTCACCGGCGGTACCGGGGAAGGGGACACGACCAGCGAAGCCGCGGTGAGCCGGCGATTCGTGGTGCAACAAGGGGTGCCAGATTCCGCGGTGCTACTGGAAGCGAACGGACGCACGACCAGCGAGTCGCTCCGTGCCGTCGCTGCGATCATGGCCACGCAGCCGTCGGATACCGTGATTCTGGTGAGCGACCCGTTTCACATGCTGCGGCTCTCGATTCTGGCCCGGCGGTTTGGGCTGGTGCCGCTGTTATCACCAACGCGCACCAGTCCGATCTCGGCGAGTTGGGTCGAGACGTGGGAATATCGGGTGAGCGAGTCGATCAAAGCCCCGCTGGCATTCATCGGCACCCGCGCCTCACCGTAACGTGAGATAGTATCGAAATGATACTATTAGTGGGTCGTACCGCGTCGCGGGAGGCTCATTCAGCAGTCGCGGCCAGTGCGACCGCACGCGAGATCCATGTCCAATAGGCCTGCTGTCCCTTCTCGGGCACGTCGTTGTGACCGGCGCTCGAGACGACGAGCAGTTCCCCGCGAACGCGTGCGGATTCATGGACAGCCCGGGCCATGCTCATCGGAACGAGAAGATCGCGCGCTCCGTGGGCCACGAAGACGGGGGCGGAGAGCTGGCGCACGCGCTCGACGGTGTCGAAGTGCACACGGGAGACGTGATCCCATAGGCGGGGCAGCGGAGGGATGAGCACGCGGGAGGCCATCGCGCGCGCCGAGGTGAACGGCGATTGCAGGACGAGGGCGGCCGGAGGGGCGGCGACAACGAGTTCGGCGGCGACGGCGCTACCCAGCGAGTGGCCGAAGAAGACGAGCCGGCGCCGCGCCACGCGGAGTTCGTCCTCGACGTATCGCAAGGCGGCGCGCGCATCGGCCTGACTTGCCGTATAGGTGGGGCGTCCCGGGAGCCCGGAGTATCCCCGATACTCCGGAAGGAGCACCGACGCGCCAGTGCGGGCATGGAGCTCACGGGCCCACGGGACGAGCCATTCCGCGACATCGGCGTTGCCGTGGAAGGCGAGCACGAGCGCAGCGGCAGGCTGTGGGAGCCCAACGAGATACGCCCGCAAGGCCTGCGCATCTGACGCGTGGTAGGCCAAACGCGTGACCGAGGAATCGAGGGCCAGGACGTGCACCCTGGGCGGCTGGAACAGGATGCGCTCCTGTTTCCACCAGAGGACCAGGAACGCGACGAAGGGCGCCAGAAGCACGGCGACCCCAAGCATAGCGAGCACGGCCAGGAACGGTGTCACGGTGAGAGGGGAAGGGTTCCTGTGTCGGTGAAAGAGGTGCAATTTACGAGCATGCGGATACCGATCGAAACATTCACGCTGGCCAATGGCCTGGTGGTCACGCTTTCCGAAGACCACACGGCGCCGATCGTCGCCGTCAACCTGTGGTACCACGTAGGCTCGGCGAACGAGCGGGCAGGCAGAACGGGATTCGCGCACCTGTTCGAGCACATGCTGTTTCAGGGTTCGGCCGACGTGGCGTCGAACGAGCACTTCGAACTGATACAACGGGCTGGCGGGACGTTGAACGGGTCCACCTGGCTGGACCGGACGAACTACTTCGACGTGGTGCCCTCGAACCAGTGCGAGCTGGTGCTGTGGCTGGAAGCAAATCGAATGGGCAAGCTGCTGCCAGCCATGACGCGGCAGAAGCTCGACACGCAGCGGGACGTGGTGAAGAACGAACGCCGCTGGTCGATGGACAACCAGCCGTACGGCACGTGGTGGGAGCGCCTGCCGGCACTGTGCTTTCCGCCCGACCATCCATTTCACCATTCGCTGATCGGGTCGATGGAAGACCTGTCGCGGGCAAGCCTGGACGACATCGCGGAGTTCTTCCGGACATACTACACGCCGGACAACGCCGTACTCTCGATCGCAGGGGACTTTGAACCCACCGCCGTGAAGGCATGGGTGGCCGCGTACTTCGGCGAGATTCCCCGCGGAGAGGTGCCTCGGGTACGGCCGCGCATGGACGTGGCGCCGACCTTCGGCAACTGGTTGAGAGAAGAGGTGCCCGACGACGTGGCGCTGCCGCGCCTCTTCCTGGCGTTTCGCTCCCCGGTCTTCGGTAGCGACGCCTACTACGCCGCCAGCGTATGCGGCGCGGTGCTCGGGATGCGGAGCGGCAGCAGACTTCACCGCCGGTTGGTGCGCGAGCGTGAGATCGCCGCCGAGGTGCAGGCGTTCACGTACGACCTGCCCACGGGGGCCGACCTGCTGGTGGTGGATGCGACAGCACGACCCGGCGTCTCGGCGGCCGTGCTGCACAGCGCGGTGGCCGAGGAAATCGACGCACTCCGACGGGAGGGCGTCACGGCGGAGGATGTCTCGCGGGCCGTGGCCCTGGTGGAAACGGATCTGGTGAGCGCGATGCAAATGGCGGGCGAGCGGGCGGACCGCCTCTCGATGTTCGCCACATATCTCAAAGATCCGGAACTCGTGAACCAGCAGACGGAGCGGTATCACGCGGTCACCGCCGAGCGCGTGAACGCGTTCATCGCGGAGCGACTCGGCGAGGACAATCGCGCGAGCCTGCTCTACGTACCGCGTGAAGACGCGGCCGAACCCCAGACGGCCGATGCGGCCATGCAGGTGGTGGTGTGACGACTAGTCCCGCAACGCGGCCGGCCCCCGGGCCCGTCCGGCCATATCACTTCCCGCGATTCACGCGGCGCCGCTTGAGCGGCGGCGTGGAGCTGATCACCGCGCCGGTGTCGAAGCTCCCCATTGTCTCGGTGGTGGCGCTGTTGGACGCCGGAGCCACGCACGATCCGGCGGGACGCGAAGGACTGGGCGTGCTGACCGCGAAGCTCTTGTTGGAAGGCACGATGACGCGCGACGGCGCGACGCTGGCGGATGCTTTTGAACAGTTGGGCGCGAGCGTGGACGTGGACGCGAGTTGGGATGGGGTGGAGGTGCAGCTGACCGTGCTGGCCGCCCGACTTGGCCAGGCGCTGGCTCTGCTCAGCGATACACTGCAGCATCCGGGATTTCGGGAGCGCGACGTGGCGCGGCTCAAGGCGGAGCGTGCGGCCGAATTGCTGCAGATCCAGGCGGACCCACGCAGCCTGGCCGATGAATCGTTCAGCCGGTTGCTGTACGCGGCGTCGTCGCGATATGCCCAACCGGCCGGGGGGACCAGGCGATCGGTGGCCGCCATCACGGCGGCGGATATCGCCACGTTCTACCGGGCGCATTATGTGCCCGAGCGGCTGACCGCGATCGTCGCCGGTGGCGTGACGCACGAGGAAGCGGAAGAGCTGGTGGCGGGGGCATTCGCGGGATGGCAGGGAACGCCGGCGAAGATGCGCGCTCCCGACGACCAGGTGGCCGAACGCGGACGGCGGATTCACATCGTGACCAAGGAAGAAGCCCCGCAGTCGGAACTGCGCATCGGACACCGTGGGGTGGCGCGTGACCACCCGGACTATTTCAGTCTCGTCGTGATGAACGCGATTCTCGGGGGCCTGTTCTCGTCGCGGATCAATCTCAATCTGCGAGAGGAGCATGGCTACACGTACGGCGCGCGCTCCGGATTCGAGTGGCGGCGTGGCGCGGGTCCGTTCGTGATCTCGACGGCGGTGGAGAGTGCGGTGACGGCTGATGCGACGCGGGAAGTGGTGGCCGAACTCACCGCCATCCGCGAGAAGCCAGTGACGGATGAAGAGCTGAGTCTCGCCAAGAGCTTTCTCGAGGGCGTCTTTCCCATCCGCTACGAAACGACCGCCGCGATTGCCGGCGCCCTGGCGGCGCTGGTCACCTACGAATTGCCCGAGGACTACTTCGACAGCTACCGCCCCTCCATTCGAAGCGTCTCGGCGGACGACGTGCTGCGCGTAGCGCGCGCCCATCTGGATCCCGAACAGCTGCTGATCGTCGCGGTGGGGGACCCGGAAGTGATACGGGCCCCGATGGCCCGACTGGAACTCGCGCCGGTCACGGTCGACGCCCCGGCGGACGGCGAAACCCTGGCCTGAGCGAACCTTTGCCCATGGATGATCCATCACCCACGGAACGGTCGACGCGTGTCTATACGGGCCGCGTGATCAACCTCGACATCGATCGGGTGCGATTTCCGGATGGGACAATCGGGGAACTAGAGATCATCCGGCATCCCGGGGCCAGCGCGATCGTGCCTGTGGTGGGCGATTGGCAGGCAACAGATCCCACGCTGGTGTTGATCCGCCAGTACCGATATGCGGCCGGCGGGTACGTGTATGAAATCCCGGCTGGCCGGCTAAACGACGGTGAAGATCCAACGATGTGCGCCGAGCGTGAACTGGCGGAAGAGACGGGTTACCGCGCAGGGCGGATGGAGCGTCTGTACACGATGTTCACCACGCCGGGCTTCACAGACGAGAAGATCCACGTGTTCCTGGCGGCGGATCTCACCCCGGGGGCGATGGCCCACGAACCGGACGAGTTCATGAGCGTGGAAGAGATGCCCATGTCCAGCGCCCTGTCGTTGGTTCGGAATGGGACGATCAGCGATTCCAAGACCGCGCTGGCGATTCTGTACGTCGCGGCATTTCAGCTCAACGCCCGCTGAACGAACCGGTAAAACAAACAATAGGCGGTTGTAATTGCTATATGGAAAAGTGGCCACAAGGGCGGTCACCTCGGGCCGTTATGTCCATGATAGAGGACACAGTACAGATCGTCTCATGTCGCAAGCGCGATCGTAATGTGTTGTGAAATAACGCGTTAGAGTTTGTATGCCGAAGTGATGACGTCGGCACAGGACGTGCATTCCATAAAGACCGCAGCGGTGGAGTATGGGTTCAGTGCGAAGGGCCACCGCCAACAGAAGGCACTGCGGAATATCGGGAGCACAGCCATGGCCGAACTCGCACTCAAGCGCGCCCCGCTCGCGAAGTCGACGAGCCGAGAGGCGTTGCACGCAGCCGACGACACGGCGGTCGTACGGTCCTTCCTGGCCGGGGAGGAACGTGCGTTCTCGGAACTGGTCGAACGGTATCAGACCAGGCTACTGAACTTCATCTACCGGACGATCGGGGACCGGGAGCGGGCGGAGGATCTCGTCCAGGAGGTCTTCATCCGAGTGTACCGGCACATCCACAGATTCGACACATCAAAGAAGTTCTCGACGTGGATCTACACCATCGCGTCGAATCTGGCCAAGAATGAGCTGCGCAACCGGTCGCGGAACCCGCTGATCCTGTTCCAGACGATCAGTGGCAACCACGACGAAGACGAACGCCCGTTGCAGTTTGAAGATCCCAGCAGCCGTCCGGACGACCTGTTCCAGCGGCGGCATCTGCGGGCGCTGGTGGAAGAGACAGTGGCCCAGCTACCGGAACACCACCGGCAGGTCTTCGTGTTGCGAGAGATCGAGGGCAAGTCGTACGAGGAGATCGCGGACATCACCCAGTGCAACCTCGGGACCGTGAAATCGAGGTTGAACAGGGCTCGGACCGCGTTTGCGGCAATCATCGAGCCGTTGGTGGACTGACGGTCACGAGATTTTAAAGGCATTGCCGAGTAACCGGCAATGCCTGTGTTTGGTGCGCAGCGGGAGGGGAACCGGTCACAGGCTGCCGGGTATCTCTGGCAGACCACCCACTGGCGGCGTACCACGATGGACTGCCGAACATTCCGCAAGAAGCACGTAGCCTTCGTCGATGGCGTCATGAATGCCAGGGCGGAGGCTGTGATGTTCGAGCACGTGGAAGCCTGCGCGCGTTGCGCGCGGCTGGATGTCGTAGTGCGTCGGGGGCTTCTCGTGGCCAGAAACCTGCCGCAGATCAGGCCATCGCAGGATTTCATGGTGCGACTGGACGCCCGGCTCAAATCGAGTGAAGGGATTCTCGATCACGCAGCGCACGGGGCGCGCGCCGTGGCGGGCACAGCCTGGCAGCTGGTCGCGCCGACGAGGGTTCGCACACGCGTCCCGAACGCCGGGCTGCAGCGGGTAAGCTTCTCGCCATAGCGCGCGGCGTCCGGCGCGGCCGAGTCGAACCGGAAGGCGTATATTCCCGGCATGGCGAAGGCGGCGGAACAGAAAGCATTCCGAACGGCGCTTCACGAGCGGCGGTTCGATCCCGCGTACTATCTGTACGGCGAGGACGACTACCTCAAAGACGAGGCGATCCGCCAGCTGATCGGGGCCGCGATCGAACCGGCGACTCAAGCGTTCAACCTCGAGCAGCGCAAGGGCGGCGACCTCCAGGCTGAAGCGCTGGGCATTCTCCTCGGGACCCCGCCGATGATGGCCACGCGCCGCGTGGTCGTGATCCGCGACGTGGGCGGACTGCGGAAGGACGCGCGGGGGCTCCTGGACCGATACCTCAAGGCGCCGGCGGCGGACACGGTGCTCGTGCTCGTGGCAGGCAGTGGAAGCAAGGCCGACAAGCTTCTGGAATCGGCAGCGACCGCAGTGGAATACGCGCCGTTGACAGGCGGGCAGCTTCCGAAATGGATAGAGCGGCGCGTGGAGCAGGCGGGCGGGCGCATCACGGAAGGCGCCACGTCGTTGCTGCTGGATGTGGTGGGCGGTGATCTCTCACAGCTCGCGCTCGAGATCGAGAAGCTGGCGAGCTACGCGGGCGAAGGGGCGATCGATGAGGCCGCCGTATCGGCGGCGGTCGGCATCCGGCGGGACGAGACATTGGGGCATCTTCTCGACGCGATCGCCCAACGCGACGCCGCGGTGGCTCTGGCGGCGCTTGCGGGCGTGCTGCAGCAGCCGAAGACCTCGGCGGTGACCGTGGTCATGTCGCTCACGGCGCAGATGCTCGCCATGGCGTGGGGAGAGGCGCGCGCGCTCCATCCCAGCCGCCTATCAGGGGAATATTTCACCCTGCTCAAGGAAGCGGGGTCGGTATATACGGGCCGGGCATGGGGCGAGGCGGTGTCGGCGTGGACCAAGGCGGCTTCCCGATGGACGGCGCGTGAACTGGACGACGCGCTGGTCACGCTGGCCCGAGCGGACGCGGCCCTGAAGGAAACGCGACTGTCAACCGATGAGCAACTGCTCTCGACCTTAATTCTCACTCTCTGCCGGATGCCGGCACCACGGAAAGCCGCATGACGACCCGTCACCAGTTCTGGACACGCCGCCTGGCGATCACCCTGGGAATTCTGATCGCGAGCCACCGCGCGGCGGGCGCGCAGACGCCAGACTCCACGGCGCGGAAATCGGTGGCGGCCATGGACACGGCGTTCGCTCACGCCCGGCAACTGGTGATGGAAGGAAAGGCCGACGCAGGGCGGCAGATCGTGGATTCGATTCTCGCGGCCACGCCACCGGGATCGCCGGCTTACGGGAACGCGCTGTACGGCCGGGCGATGGTGGCACCCACGGCGGCGGACGCCGAACGGGACTATCAACGTATCATCGTGGAGTACCCGCTCTCGGCGCATGCCGGCGATGCGCTGCTGCAACTGGCCCAGCTGGAGCGGTCGCGGGGCGACCGCTCGTCGGCGATTGCACATCTCGAGCGGTTCCTGCAGGAGAATCCCACGAGCACCAAGCGGGGGCGCACCGGACTGTGGCTGGCGCAACTGCTGTTCGAAGAGAATCAGGACCTGACGGCGTGTGGTGTGCTGGATCAGGCGCGCGCCGTGACGGCGGACGGTGACGTAGAACTGCGCAACCAGATGGACTTCTACACGGCGCGCTGCGCGAACGCGCTGAGCGTGGTGCACGCAGACTCCGTGGCCAAGGCGGCGGCAGACAGCGCGCGCGCCGATTCGATGCGAAGGGCCGAGGCAGCGAAGCGTGCCGCGGAGAAGCGCGTCAAGGCGAAGGCATCGAAAACGAAAGCGGGCGACTCGGCCGGCAAGCACGTCGAGCCGCGGCCGGCGCCCCGCGGCACGGAATCACCGAGTCGATCGTCCGCGGTGGCGTACTCGGTCCAGGTGGGGGCCTACACCACCCGCGCCGAAGCGGACCGAGCGGTGGTGCGGCTGCGCGGCCGAGGGCTGGAGGCACGCGTGGATGGGGACCGCAAGCCATTCCGGGTGCGGCTGGGCCACTACAAGACGCGGGTGGAAGCCGACAGGGCGGCGGCGCAATTCAAGAAACTGGGACTGGGGGGATTCGTGACCGCCGTGGACGGACGCTGAACCCGATGGCTCAGACCCCCCTGATGCAGCAGTACCACGACATCAAGGCTCGCCACCAGGATGCGATCCTTTTCTTCCGCATGGGCGAGTTCTACGAGATGTTCTTCGATGATGCGCGACTCGGTGCCCGGGTGCTGGGGCTGACGCTCACGTCGCGGAACAACGGCGGCGCGGCGGATGTGCCGCTGGCGGGCGTGCCGGTGAAGGCGGCGAGCGAGTACATCCGCCGGCTGGTGGAACAGGGACACCGGGTGGCGATCTGCGAGCAGGTGGAAGATCCCCAGCTCGCCAAGGGCGTGGTGCGCCGCGAGGTGATCGAGACGGTGTCGCCCGGTGTCGCGTTGGCCGACGAGCTACTGGACGGCGGACGAAACAACTTCGTGTGCGCGATCCATGCGGGCGACGGCGCTGCGGCGACCATCGGCGTAGCGGCGGCGGACGTTTCGACGGGCGAGCTGCGTCTGAGCGTGGCCGCGCCGGGCGAACTGGAACCGCTGCTGGCTCGACTGAGCCCACGCGAGATCCTCGTGGTGCGGGGTGAAGCCGGCGTGCGGCGGCCGGCGACGCCGGGCATGGAGGGCGCGCTGGTGACCGAGCGCGACGCGTGGGAGTTCGACGAGACGATGGCGCGGGACGACCTGGCACGGCAGTTCGCCGTGCTGTCGCTGGACGGTCTGGGGCTGGACGAGCGGGATGCCCCGGCGGTACGGGCGGCGGGGGCGCTGCTGCGCTATCTGCGGGAGATGCAGCCGGCGGGGGTGCAACTGGCGCGTCCGTCGATGGAACGGCCGGGCGGCGTGATGCCGCTGGACGACATGACGCGGCGCAACCTCGAGCTGGTGGAATCACTGCGCGGCGGAGACGCGAGCGGGACACTGGCGAGCGTGCTCGACCAGACCAAGACGCCGATGGGCGCGCGGCTGTTGCGCCAGTGGATGCTGGCGCCGCTCACCGACCGGGCGGGGATCGAGCGCCGACTGGACGCGGTGGAGGCCCTGACCAACGACGCGCTGGCCCGCGCCGCGCTGATCTCGGCGCTGGAAGGGGTGCGGGACGTGGAGCGTCTGGCGACGAAGGCAGCGCTGGGACGGAGCACGCCGAGAGAACTCGGCGCGCTGGGGGTCTCGCTGTCGCGGCTGCCGGACGTGCACGCCGCGGTGGGGCGCATGGGGAGCGCCGGCGTGCTGGGCGACGTGCTGGCGGGGTGGGACGCGTGCGCGGATCTGGCGGCTGCCATCGGCGCGACGCTGGTGGAGCGTCCGCCCGTGGCGATCGGGGACGATGCGACGATTGCGCCCGGGGTGGACGGGGAGCTGGACGACCTTCGGACACTGCGCGACGGCGGAAAGGAAGCGATTGCGCGCATCCAATCGGAGGAGCGCGCACGCACGGGCATCGCATCGCTCAAGGTGGGCTACAACAAGGTCTTCGGCTATTTCATCGAAGTGACGAACGCCAATCTGGCGTCGGTGCCCGCGGACTATCAGCGGCGCCAGACGCTGACGGGCGGCGAACGATTCGTGACGCCGGCGCTCAAGGAGTACGAGGAGCGGGTGCTGACGGCCGCCGAGCGCATCGAGCAGCGGGAGCGGGAACTGTTCGACGCGGTGCGGTCGCGCGTGGGGTCGGCGATCACGCGGCTGCAACACGCCGCGCAGGTGGTGGCGGTGCTGGACGTGCTCGGGGGGCTGGCCGAGACCGCAGTGCGCGAGAACTACGTGCGCCCCGCGATGCACGATGGGTTCCGTCTGGCGATCGTGGGCGGGCGGCACCCGGTGGTGGAGCGGATGATGCCGCGCGACAAGTTCATCCCCAACGACGTGCTGCTGTCGGAGGATGCCCGCGTGATCATCATCACGGGGCCGAACATGGCGGGCAAGTCCACGATCCTGCGCCAGGTGGGGCTGATCGTGTTGATGGCGCAGATGGGGAGCTTCGTGCCGGCGGCCCGCGCCGAGGTGGGGATCGCCGACCGGGTGTTCACGCGCGTGGGAGCGAGCGACAATCTGGTGCGCGGCCAGTCGACGTTCATGGTGGAGATGGCGGAGACGAGCGCGATCCTGCACAATGCGACGGCGCGGAGCCTGGTGCTGCTCGACGAGATCGGGCGGGGCACGTCGACGTACGACGGGGTGTCGATCGCGTGGGCGGTGAGCGAGCACCTGCACAACGAGACGCAGTGCAAGACGATCTTCGCCACGCACTACCACGAGTTGACGCAGTTGGCAGACGAATTAGTAGCACTTCGCAACTATAATGTGGCGGTGCGGGAGGTCGGGGACGAGGTGCTGTTCCTGCACCGGCTGCAGCCCGGGGGCGCGGACCGGTCGTACGGCATCGAGGTGGGGCGTCTGGCGGGGCTGCCGGCGGAGGTGATCGCGCGGGCGCGGGCGGTGCTGCGGCTGCTGGAGGGGGAGCAGTTGGTGCCGGCGCTGCAGCGGACGACGGGCCGGGGGCGCGAGGCGCGGGGCACGCCACCGGCACAGTTGGGGCTCTTCTCGGCCGCCCCGCACCCGGTGGTGAAGCGGTTGCAGGAGCTGGACATCAACGGGATCACGCCGCTGGACGCGCTGACGTTGCTGGATGAGCTGACGCGCGCGGTGAAACCCGAGCGATGACCTCGTCTCGGGCGGGGGCGTGCGCGAGGGCCGGGCACGCTAAGTTTCCGGGATCGCGAAATTTCCGAACGACCACCGTCCGCACTTCCCTCCGATGACGGCCACGCGCCACAGAACACCCTACGACAACGTCCTGCAAACGATCGGCTGGACGCCGCTGATCCGTCTCAACCGCGTGACGCGCGGTATTCGAACTCCGGTATTCGGGAAGGCGGAGTTCTTCAATCCCGGCGGGTCGGTGAAGGACCGCATCGGGCTGCCGATCATCGAGCAGGCGGAGCGCGAGGGAAAGCTCAAGCCGGGCGGAACGATCGTCGAAGGAACGAGCGGCAACACCGGGGTGGGGCTGGCGATCGCCGCGGCGCTGAAGGGCTATCGGTGCATCTTCACGCTGCCCGACAAGATGTCGCAGGAGAAGGTGCGGCTGCTCAAAGCGTTCGGCGCGGAGGTGATCATCACGCCGACGGCGGTGCCGCCGGACCATCCCGACAACTACGTGATGATGGCCAAGCGCATCGCGCACGAGACGCCGAACGCGGTGCTGGCCAACCAGTTCTACAACGACGCCAATCCGCAGGCGCACTACGACACCACGGGTCCGGAGCTGTGGGAGCAGACGGAGGGCCGGATCACGCACTTCGTGGCGGCCGCGGGCACGGGGGGAACGCTGACCGGCGTGGGGCGCTACCTCAAGGAGAAGAATCCGAAGATCCAGATCATCGGCGGCGATCCGGTGGGGTCGATTCTCGCCGATCTCTGGCGTACGAAAGGCAAAAGCCATGGCGAGGGCGCGCCGTACAAGGTGGAAGGGATCGGGCAGGACAAGTTGCCGGGCACGCTGGATCTGTCGCTGATCGACGACTACGTGACGGTGAGCGACCGGGATGCGTTCGCGATGGCGCGCCGGCTGACGCGCGAGGAGGGGCTGTTCGTGGGGGGATCGGCGGGGCTGATCACGCACGTGGCCCTGAACGTGGCGCGGCTCGTGGACGATCCCGACGCCTGCGTGGTGACGTTCCTCTGCGACACGGGCGAGCGGTACCTGTCCAAGGTGTACAACGACGAGTGGATGCGCGAGAATCAGTTGCTGGACAGCGATCATGCGACGCTGGCCCAGGTGCTGGACGGCAAGCCGTCCACGGCGCAACCGATCGTGAGCGTGGCGGCGGGGACGACGGTGCGGCAGGCGTTGCGGCTGATGGCGCTGCACGACGTGTCGCAGCTGCCGGTGATGGACGGCGCGAACTGCGTGGGATCGGTGAGCGACTGGTCGCTGTCGGCCCGGGGGCTGGAGAACACCAAGCTGCTGGACGTGACGGTGAGCGAGGTGATGGACGCGCCGTTCCCGGTGGTGGATGCCGGCCAGCCCGTGGACACGGTGGCGACGCTGCTGTCGAAGGCGAATCCGGCGGTGCTGGTGCGCACCAACGGTGCGTTGAGCGGTATCGTCACGCGGTCGGACATGCTGGCGTATCTGATGGGGCGATAGGCCTCCTCCACCCTTCACGCAACGCTCTCATGCGGATCACAGTCCTGCTGGGCGGCACCTCGATGGAACGCGACGTGTCGATCGCGTCGGGGGTACGGATCGCGGAGGCGCTGCGCACGCGCGGGCACGAGGTGCGGGCGGTGGACACCGTGGAGGGTCCGTTGTCGCCGGAGGAGGAGCGCGCGCTGATGCGGGCCAAGGTGGTGAAGACCACGCCGCCCACGCCCGCCGAACTCG
>Ga0307373_10006631_pt1 | contig 18342 bp, 16 predicted proteins | sample OX2MG_FD_202534 | JGI IMG/M metagenome (GOLD analysis project Ga0307373, IMG submission 202534) | Soil microbial communities from Risofladan, Vaasa, Finland - OX-2 | ecosystem: Environmental > Terrestrial > Soil > Coastal area > Acid sulfate soil | place: Finland: Risofladan, Vaasa | collected...
GAGCTTTGTTCGAGGACGCTTGTTCTTCATGGGCGGTCACATATTTTGCCTGATTTCTGAATCAAGTATTTGCTGAGCAACCAATAACAAAAAAGCGCTTTGATCCCTCTACTAGGTCGTTGTGCGAACTTTTTTCTTCAGCCTTTCGACTCTTTCTTCAGTATTAGGAGTGAGCGTCTTTGTTGTGTTTCCCGCGAGTGATTCGTTATTTCCCAAGTAGCTGTGAATATTTTTCTCCTTGTCAATCTTTTCCTCGGCTTTTCCGTGTTCTTTTCTTTCCTTGCCTTCCATTCTTTCATTTGACATTTGCTATCTACTCCCATCTCAACTAGTGGAGATTGTTATATGAAAATTGATCTCTCAAATAATGCCCGGGAAGTAGGGTAAAGTCCTCTAGACGTCTTCGCAATCGACTGAAGACCTGAAAAATCATTCTTTGTTTGACCAAACGCTCCGATACTTTGGATCGATGTAGATCGGATCGGTGCTCTAGTTCGCTGATCTGCTGGCTGCTAAGTTACGACTGTCACTGAAATGTTCGAAAGCTTTGAAACTTTGTCCGAGACACTACCCATGAGCAATTTTTCCATCTCGCTTTGAGCCCTCTTACCCACGACTATCGAGTCGCAATTCGTTCTCTTGGCATTCTTCAGTATCTCGTCCACCGGGTCTCCTGGAACAAGCAGAGTTTCGAACGCGACACCTTTTTTCCTAGCCCTTTCAGAACACTTGGATAACGCCTCTGTTCCCAGTTGTTCGAAAGCGCCAACCATGTCCACCGATATGCTGTAATTGTGTTCAGCCGACGAAGCGCCTGCAACATAGAGAAACAAAATTACAGACTGCAGTCTTGCGGCAAGTGCGATGGCATAATCCGCGGCCTTGTAACCATCTTCAGAGCCGTCAACTGCTACCAGGATCTTCTTGGGAATGCCTATTTTATCTGATGACATCATTGCATAGGAAGACACAAACGAGACAAAAACCTATGCCTGAGTTGGCTAAGAGGTCGAAGGACAGGGGTCGAAGGACTTCCTTGCTCAAAAACAAATAAGAAACTCATCTGCAAGAAATGTGATGCAAATTGAAAGTAGGTTCTCGCATTAGACGCTTCCTGTTCTTGGTAAGTAATGTAGCGTCGCACGAAAATAAGACTCTCCAGAAGGGAGGTACAGACGTGACTGAGGAGACTGCAGCCCTTGAAGTCGAGAAGGAATTCTTGAAGCTAGAGACCGAGTACCCCGTCTTGAAGACGTTCAGGTTTGCGATCGCGGGAGCAATTGGCTTTGTGGTAACTGAGTTCGTCTTGACGATCGGCCTCCTCACAATCTACCGCAAGCTGAGCCTTCCGCACGCTAGCTTCAACTCGCCCGCGCTCCTCCTGTTGGACATCATCTCGCTCATGATCGGAGTGTCGGCGTCCTTCCTAGTCAACGAGAGGATAACAGTCACAGCGCCGAAGGCGGTTGGTAAGCAAGTCGGGAACAGATTCGTCAGATTCCTGAAGTTCCAGGCCGTAAGCGGAGTGGGGAACGCGGGGATAATAGTGGTCCAGCTCCTTCTCCTGGCGAGCTTCGAGATCTCGCCACTCTTTGGCATGATCATCGGGGCGGTAGTCACCTATCCCATTGTGTACCATGTCTCTATCAAGTTCGTCTGGAGGGCGCAGAAAATTAGGTAGCATCTTAACACACGAGAATACAATTTTTCTATTGGATCCAGAGATGGAAGACTTTCAAATTTACAATTTCGATCCATGGGAGACTGGATAAGGTCCACGGCCACGGCACGACCACCGCTGTCTTTGTCTACATGAAGATGACCGACAACCTCTCATATTCAATGACGACAAGTGCGACTCTCCCTTTTTCGCAATTCCAACCCCCCGCATTTGCAAACATCTCGAGATATCGTCTTTCTGCTTGCCAACGTGTTTTTTCCAGAAATCATTTCGCATCTAGGATGACGCCTCCATGGATGAAGGATATTCAATAGCAGCGAGCTCTGGCATCCTCGCGTAGTAGGCTTCCACTGGAGTCCTGCGGTCGAGAGCTCCGTGCGGCCTCACAGTGTTGTACCACTTCATGAACTCCTCGATTGAGGCAGACCATTTGATTTTTTGTCGAACCTCGGCTACAAAATCAATTTCGAGCACCTACGATCGGCCGGCGCGCCTAGCAATTGCTCGGTCGAGCGCAGTCGCGGCAGTTATGAAACCCATGTGAGTGAAAGCTTGAGGGAAATTGCCTAACATTTTTCCAGTCGATAGATCCACTTCTTCAGAGAATAGACCTACGTGATTTGAAAGTTCGATGAGAGAATTCAGCAAATCTTCAGCTTCCTTGAGTCTGCCAGCCATGGTGAGGCAATTGACTAGCCAGAAACTGCAAATGAGGAACGCGCCTTCCTTTCCGGGAAGGCCGTCTTCCGAGAGGTATCTGTAAACAAATTTTCCGTTCTTCATTAACTTTTCTTTAGCTAAATCAATTGTGGAGATAATTCTTGGGTCAGTCGCTTCAAGGAAGCGGACCTGGGGCATGAGCAGATTTGCCGCGTCAAGATCTTTCGAACCATATGACTGCACGAACGATCCAATCGATTTATCGTAACCACGATTGATTATCTCATCACGAATCTTATCCCTTAACTCTGTCCAGTCTCTGGCTTCCTCGGTCATACTTTCCATATTTGCAATCTTGACCGCGCGATCAAGGGCCACCCAGCACCACATTTTCGAGTATACGAAATGCTTCTTTTCTCCCCTTACTTCCCAGATTCCGCAGTCCGGTCTATTCCATTGTTTGAGCATTGAATCAACCAATGGCCTGACTAGTTGCTCGAAGATTTTTTTCTCTATTGCGCCTCCATGCTTGTGCGAAAAGTACAATGCATCAAGCAGAACGCCATAGAGGTCAAGTTGGAATTGATCCCACGCACTGTTTCCGACTCTTACCGGCGAAGAACGTCGATATCCCTCAAGATGAGGTAGCGAACGCTCAGTTAGGTCTCTTTCACCACCAATTCCGAGCATGATTTGGAGGTTGTCTTCTGAGAGATAGAAGATACTCATAAGCCAATCCATGTATGAGAATGCTTCTTCTTTGTAACCCAGCGAATGAAAAGCCCAAAGGACGAATGATGAGTCTCTGATCCAGGAGAATCTGTAGTCCCAGTTCCTGATCCCTCCGATTTCTTCCGGCAATGATGTTGTTGGAGCCGCGACTATGGCACCGGTAGGAGAATAGATCAATAACTTCAGAGCGAGTGCGGAGCGAAGAACTTCCTCTTTCCACTTGCCAGAGTATCGAGCTCTATTGGCCCATCTCCTCCAGTACTCTCTAGTCTCATTCAGTTTCAGTTCAGTGTGCGGGTCATGATGGTACTCCATCCTTGTTCCTCCATATCTGAGAACCAAGTCAACCCGCTCCGACTGCTTCAATGTGATGGTCTTCAACAGAGTGCCTTTCTCTAATTGCTCGAACTCGAGTGGAGTCAACAGCGCGAGACGTTGCATTATCTCAGGAGTCTCGGAGGCGAAGGTGTACCCAACTCCCGGGAAGTATTTCGCTTCTGGAATTACACTAGCGTAATTCATTCTCGGTTTGACTGCTACTTCAATATCAATTGTTCCCGAAGTGCATTGAATCCTTCTGTGTATTTCTCCTGATAGGACCATAGCTTTACCAACCTTGAAACAAGGCATGAAGTCGGTAAGCACAAGGCTACCTGCGCCCGTTCTGAATTCGGTCACAAGAATATTGGTAAGATCTTCGTAGTGCTGATTGACCTCATACGAGTCCTCCTTTGGATTGATCCCGAATCTGCCGCCTTTCTTTATGTCGAGCAAAGCACCGAAGACACTGGGCGAATCAAACCTTGGAGTGCAGAACCAATCTATCGAACCGTCGATTCCAACTAGCGCACAGGTTTTGAGATCTCCAACTATGGCATAGTCTGAGATATCCTTGTACTCATTCTCAATCTTGTCTCTTTCTAAGACTCTCCACTTTGTTGCCGTAGGTGGTTCGACTGTATTATTGACGGAAGAGAACATTTTGATTTCATCCTCGTTCGGGCGAATCTCGTCAGGTCAGATAACGTGTAGCTAGTTCGAGAATCGGTGTACTAGACAAAGAGCTGACTAATCTGTTTGCTGCATGCCACGTTACTACAGTTGCCTCAGGAATTTGCGCATCGTCATATCCAGCCTTTATGATGGTCTGAATATCTTCGTTAGTAATCCCATAAGAACTCAAAGAGACCTTCCTCGCATACTCGAGGAGTGCCTTTGTGCCTTTATTAATTCCTGCAGCTTCCCAGTTTCCTTCGTAGAGAGCGACCAATTTGTCAGATCCTATTCCTAGAAAAATCTCAGAGTAATAGCTGTGGGACGAAGCACAATACTGACACTTGTTGGCACTTGCGACGACAATCATGTTCTGTTGCCAGACTTCTATGGGCAAACGCATCTTTCCTTCCATCTCGGTTGCGTAGAAACTGCCTATCACTGAGTGGAGCTCGTGGCGATTGCTAGGAAGAAGTGGAGGCGTTCCGCCGTACCCCCTGCCTAGGCAAGAGAATAACGATATTTCCTTTTCAGTTCACCGCTTGCTTCTCTACTGAAATCACTCTAATGCGAAAATGGCGAGGATCTTCTCTTGATACGTCAATCCAGAAAGGTTGCTTCATTTGAGTAGCGTTTTCTTTCTCTTTGCTTCTGTCAATACTGCTTTTCTTGTTTCGCATGCTTTGTCATTTTGACCCAGTTCAGTTGAAGCAAAATCGAAACCCTGCCAACACTTGAGCATCACAAGTTCTTTCTGTTTTAGACTGTTCGTAGATATAACTTGGATTGCTGAACTCCCAGCTTTGCTTCGGCCGCCTTGTTTATGGCAGACTCTAGTCCTTTCCGATTTAGGCCTTGCATGGACCGTCCGTTTTCACGGCATATCTCCTTTCCCAGTTGGAAAACGATAACTATCGGCACTATATCAATTCGATATTTGTCCCAGAGAGATCCATCAGAACTATCAGTGTCGATGGCTGATACTTCAGAAACATTCGTTGATGGTTCGTAGTCTTCAATAAGATCGATAAATTTCCTGCAATAACCTCACCACTTGGCTGCAAATACTGCAATCTTCGGCTAGGTCGAATCCCGTCTACCTCGGTCAAACTCGTTTTGTCAGATAGGCAAGAGATATGAAATCGGAAATGTCGTTTTCATAATTCTTAAACAAGGTGGGAGTTAAAACATGTCATGGGAAATGCAGCTATTGAAGATAAAAAAGTAACGTGGAAAGTTCTTGATATTCCAGTTTAGGGAGCCATTACTGCCAGCTGAGCGCTTCCATGATTCGCAATCCAAGCGCTATGGCCTGCTGCACGCAAAGAAACATCGAACCCATCAGTTGCAAGGCGGTTTGGGGTGAAGCCTTACTTGCAAGTGAAATTCGAAGAACGCGCATCTCCGAATTTTGACCTAATGTACAAAATCTAAATGATTTGAGACATATTACAAGAGAAATAATTGTTCATGATGGTTGACTGTAGGGACTTTCATGAGCTCGGTCTTCTATTCCGAGCTACGCTTGAGGCCCAATTCATGAGCGTTAACCACATCTCTCTCAGTCAATATACCAAGCAATGTTTGCAGATTATTCTTGTCAACTACAGGAATTTTGGTGATAACGTTTTTTTGCATTTTCTTGAGCGCATCTCTCACGCTCTCTCCAGCGAATACAACGACCGGCGTCTGACTCATGATGTCTTTCACAGTTGTTGAGTCCCTCTTATCCTGAGGAATCTTCAATGCTTGAGCGAAATTTACCATACCAACCAACTTGGAATCAGTGACAACTGGGAAGGTTGTGTGACCATACTGTAATGGATACTTCATGAATTCTGACACTGTAGTGTTTTCAGTAACAGTCACGACCTTTGCTTGCATGACTTCTTCCACTTTTACATTTGCCAAATCGTCGGGTATTGCGAGGTTCTTTATGTCCACCCCTCTTCTTTCCAACTTCAGTGTGTAGATGGAGGAGCCTTTCAAGAGATATGAAGAAATGTAGAAACTCGTTATACAGGATATCATGAGCGGCGGAAGAAGACTCCAGTTATTCGTCATCTCGGGAATCATTATCATAGAAGTTATCGGTGCGCTAGCAGCGCCCGCGAACATTGCGCCCATCCCTGCTAAAGAATAAGCAAATGGTTGTGTGGCAACTTTTGGAAAAAGATTGAGAAACACTAGTCCTATCGCTCCCCCAAACATGGAACCTATGTATAGAGAAGGAGAAAAGATACCACCGCTTCCACCTGAGCCAACGGTTAATGACGTGGCAAGAATTTTAGCCAGTCCGAGTACCAGCAATAGCGTGATGGTAAAGCCACCCGCAAGTTCCAGATCAACTCCGTTGTATCCGACCCCCAGTATCCCGTATAATGGAAAGAACATTCCGATTGCCCCCGTTAAGAGTCCACCTATAGCAGCTTTGTACTTCCAACTCAATTTCATGCCCGCAAAGAAATCTTCGATGAAGTAGAACACGCGTACCCATCCGTATGATAGAAATCCAAAAACAATCCCCAGTATGAAATACAAGATGAGCTCTGTAGCCGATAGAAACTGGAATGTGGGGGCGGTGATCGTCGGACTCAAACCGAATATCGTGTTGGCGACTGCTGCTCCAACCACTGACGCAAGGATGATCGGAACTGTTCCCTTCCAACTGAACCGTCCTTGGAGAACCTCCATCCCAAACAATGCTCCTCCCAAGGGGGCGTTGAAAGTTCCCGCGATTCCGGATGAAAGCCCGCATACCACAAGAAGTCTAACTTCATCAACTTCTAATTTGAGCAGACGTCCAAAAGCTGAACCAACCGTGGCCCCTATCTGTGCGATGGGCCCTTCTCTCCCGGCGCTTCCACCAGAACCCAAAGTGATCGATGAAGCGAACACCTTGACTATGGCAACCCGGGATCTAATTTTTCCTCCACGAAGAGTGTATGCTTCCATCACTTCCGGTACTCCATGTCCTCTAGCCTCTGGGGCCAGCAACGTTACAAGCGGCCCTACAATTAGTCCACCGATTGCGGGTAGAAGCATGATGCCAAGGTTCACGCTTCCGCCATAGAAAGTAATGTGGGGCAAAAGGTCCGAAAAGAATAACGCTTGGTTGACACCTATCAACAGTCTGAAAGCGACAGCTCCCAGTCCACCGAATACTCCAACTATGATACCCAGGAGCTCAACGAAAGTCAGTCCCTTCTCCATCTGGCGAAGCCTGCTGCGAAAAGATGAAATCAGCCGCTGAATACTCACTTCAAATCTCGTCATTCAATCAAATCCTACCATCAATTGTACGCTACCACTTCGCGTTATTCTCCTTCCAGTGTTGCTTGTTTCGACTTCAATTCCAATCAGATGACATGGCGTTCATCGATTTTTCTAATGCCCTGCGATAGATTTCAAGAGTTGTTGTTTCACGGTCAGAAAATGTCTTCTTAACTCCTAGCTTGGCTGCTTCCCCTGCAATTTGAATTGCCAAATTCTCAGCGATCACCTCCAGCCGCTTTGTATCACGCAGAGCCAAACCACGTGTCCCCTTTTTTGTGGCCGCCAGAGCACCTCGCATCCGCTCGATGTTGATTGGAAAAAAGTATTTCGCGACCAACTTGGGCATTTTTCCAGTATCGACCACTATGCAGAGAGCAACTGATCGATAGAAGTTTTGCATGATCCCATGAGCTTCCTCCTCTCGCTTCTCGATCTTGATCAGTTTCGCTCGCAAGAGAATTCTAAGATGGTGCCCTACCGAAGCGTCCGTCAGTCCCAGCAATTCGGACAATTGCGATTCGGTTAACGACCTATCTGCAAGAAGGTTCAAAATAGTTCTTCTCATAGGGTCGACCAAAAGCATCGCAATCTTCTCGTCGCGGACGACGTACGCAGCTCTGTATCCCTTTTTGGTCGGCATTACACGTAAGGACGCTTGCTGATTTATTCGTAATAAACCATTTGCCACATTAGTGAACTCTCCTTCAGGAATATTTATCTAAGCGTTATGATGTATCACAACGCTAGCGATGAGTCATTTCGATGCCATCTGTTTCATAAATGCGAGTTGAATTCAAGTTGCCCTTCGGGTATTTGCCTGTCGCTTTTTCCCTGGCCGGGACTTCGGTTTCCTGTCTGCTGGTATTCGTTTTAGGCAAGAAACTAGTTCCGAAACTGGCGCTTCACGAAGCTATTCTCCTGACTCTTCAATATGTTGTGACGAGGCCTCTTGTCGTAGCGATTGCAGGATACGGATTGCTCCTTAGTTGGCAATTGAGTCTGAATAGTATCACTACACCGATTCCTGTATTTCTTCAAATTTCGAATTTGCAGTTGATAGCGGAGCTGATCATACTCGCCGTGTCAATGCAGACGGCTGGATCAATCATAAAGCAGGTTATACCTCCATTCATCAAGGCACCAGAGACTGACAGAATTTTCGTTTATTCAGTTTACACCATGGGTCTTTTCATTCTTGCATATCTCACGCTTACCTCTCCGATCAGCCCTCGCGTCGCGACCAACATCTGGGCGCTCATCAATTTTCTAACAGGGGTGTTCATGACTTATCTTGCGGTTTATGTTGTTAACATCGTCTTCAAGCGTTACTCCGTAGCTATCGAGAGTAGAGATTCTGGGCTAAGGACTACGATCACTTTCATCAGAAGGCTCGTTCTTTCCATAGTCGCGCTCATTGGAGTGTCTGTAGCAACCTTCGCCAGCTTTCCCAGCGTAGGGGCGGCAATAGCTTCAATTTTCCTTGCCGCAGGATTCGCCTCAATTGTAATTGGGCTTGCCGCACAAACAAGTCTTTCAAATCTTATTGCTGGGATGGTCATCTCCACTTCCCAACCATTCAAAATCGGAGATGCTCTCTCATACGCGAATGAATGGGCATGGGTGGAGGACATCAAACTAACCTTCACGGTCTTGCGGACCTGGGACAACAGGAGACTCGTGGTCCCAAACCAAATGTTTCTGAGTTCGACGATGATTAACTATGATTCGGTGGATTCTTCCAAACTGTGTGTGGTTTACGTAACAATTACCTATGAATCAGATCTCGACAAAGCAATAGAGATTCTAAAAGAAGCTGCAAGAAAGCATCCTGACTTTATGCCCTCGGGGAACCTTCCCGTTGTTCATGTAATGGACTTGGGAGATGCAAACGGAGCATCTCCGGACGCTAATGCATCGCCTGGAATATCACTCAGGCTCTTGGGAAGGGCGAAAGATCAACCGACGAATTTCCAAATGTCGAAGGATATACTCTACTCAGTAAAGAAAGCATTCGACGAATCTGGGATCGAGCTAGCTTATCCTCGAAGGCAAATAGTGCTCGATCCGAATCCACGAAGAACAGCAAGGACTCAGGACCGGTAGGTAGAGACCCGAAGTTGGCAAGCAGATCATTCAAGCTGTGCGTCAATACGCAGACTCCTTTGATAAGATTCAAGCTGAGCTATTCCGAATTGTTCGAAAAATATGGAGTATTGGCAGAGCCACTTGATCTCCTCAGTTTGAAGGAGGGGGTAGATTACGACTCCAGCCCGGGCGGAGTCACAGCTATGGTGTTCCCCGCGGTCAAGAGATTAATTCAGCAAGGAATTGTCAATCATGCAAGATGGATTTCGCTTGCTCCGAACGCGCCAAGCAAGGTTGAATTTGATGGAATTCATTTCCAGAATATTTGGTTAGAGCAAGACCAACTTGCAAAATACGCAAATTTCAAGGAGGGCATCTGGAACGAAATTCACGGCCTGGGGAAGCTAAAATTCATACCTCAGGAATACGAAGCTTATGTCAATTATAACTGGTTGTGTTCCAAACTCATGCTCTCGATGCTCTCAGACACTGATCTTTTTTGGATTCATGATTTCCAACAGCTTCTCGTAGGAAATCTGATTGGTCCTTCAGCACCTGCAATCTTGCGGTGGCACATACCGTTCAACTTGGCGTCAGTGTCTGACAGATTGAAGTCACTGGTTCTAAAGAACATCGAAGGATTCGACTCGATAATTGTTAGTACGAGGAGAGACCTTCAAGGATTGATACACAGCGGTTACAGGGGAAGAGCTTACGCGATCTATCCATATCTTGACGAAAGCGTTTGGACCCCTCCTTCCGATAATTTGGTTAGTTCCGTACGGTCGAAATTCTCGCTTGAAAAGCAAGACGCGCGCTACATTCTTGTCGTTGCAAGAATGGATCCAGTGAAGAGCCAAGATGTTGCAATCCGCGCGCTATCCAGATTGCACAAGAGATTCCCAAACGTTTCCCTGCTTTTAGTTGGAAATGGAAGCTTCACGGGAAGTTCAGCCGGCGGGCTAGGTCATCCGAAATCGATGCGGTGGAAGGCGCATTTGGAAGAAACGGCGAGTGAGTTGAAACTGAAGGATTCTACATACTATCTCGGCCACTTGAATCACGAAGAATTGAACGCGATTTATTCTCTTGCAGATGCCGTAGTGGTCCCGTCTCAGATCGAAGGATTCAACCTGACGGCGGTTGAAGGTTGGTTGCACAAAAAACCATGCATCATAAGTGATGGCGCGGGGGTGTCGGAGATTGTCCACAATGAGGTCAATGGGTTCACCTTCGCCGCGGGCGACGACATCGCTCTTTCGGAGAAGCTTCAGCTGATACTGGGTTCTCCTGAAAAAGCAGAGAAGATGGGAGAAAACGGTTTCATGATGTCAAAGGAGTGCTTTGTTGACAGCGCGGTCAAGCAAATCCAACAAGTATTCGAAGAGACAGCCTCCGTTTATTCCAGCCAGGCTGGGGCGGCTGCCAAGAAAATCAGCGAGAAGTGAGAGGTAAGTTGAGACGGGAGCGCTAATAGCTTCGTACTAGGGGGAAGAATCTCGCTACGACGTACGTAATGTCGCGCCGTTTGGGCCCAGAAGATAATGTTTATTGAAAAGCAGTTAGCTTTCTTATTCCTCAATCAAAGATTTCCAATCGGCAGTTGAAGAAGGACCAATTTTTTCACAAAGTGCTGGTGGGGTGGCTGGGTTTAAATGGCATCAATCTCTCAGAAGCTAAGCTTTATAGAAATCTTGGAGGCAAGTTCAGGAAGATGACATCTCGCCAAAGCTATTCTTCTCAAGCGCAAGCGAAATCGGTAAGTCAATCCTTTATGAGCCTGGCGGATGCAATGATGTATCTGAAGAGAAGCAGAGAACAGGAACAAAAGATCGAGGAAACAAAGGACATGCTCGATAGAAGACTCATTGCACTTGAAACACTGAAGGTCGACATTTCTGATGATGTCACCAAGTTGAAGGACATCTTAGGAGAAGTGCGTACAAGCGAGATACTGAAGCAAATAAGCGAATTTTCGACGGCTGCAGTCGACCTATTGAAGCAAAGATTGAGTCAGGAAGCCCAAAGACAGCTTACTACTTTCTACTCGGATTCCAATTCTGAAAAGACCAAAACAGTAAAGTCCATTGAAGCATTCTTGTACGCGACACCTTTACCACTGATAGACCATTCCATAATAATTGAATTACAAGATGCTACATACGCCGCGAAAGCTAGATACCGGGGCCAGGACAATATTGAATATGAGTTTTCCCTCGACACGAAAATCAGTCCGTTTTTCAGGATTCGATTCAAGCCGGGTCAGTTAGATCGCACGTTGAAGGTACCGGTGGGGCTGGGTAAAAGCTGGCTAAAGAAGGACCCTGTTGCAGATTTTCGCAGCATTGAGCAATACGCGTTGAAAAGCGCCGAGGCTACTGAGACGAGTCTTGTAGTCGAGTGCGCTCCCGACGACGACGAAGGGCAAATCAAACTGGTTTACACAAGACATGGTTCGCGGGTCTCCCTCTCGCTCTCTTTTTCTGAAGGTGGAAAGGCGGTCGAAATTACTTCTGAACCCGGCCTTAACGCTCATCTGGATTCCGACAAGTTCATTCGATTGATGGAAAGAATCTGGCTCTCCGTCAACGAGCTCGAAAGAAGAAAGATAGCACTAACCAAACTAGTCTGCGATAACAAATCAATTTTGGAGAATTTGGACTTCGCAGACTTTTTCTCGAAATCCTGGCGGGCTGTTGCTAAGCAGATCAAAGACGCAATGAAATCCTCGAGCAGCGACAATTCGGACTATGACATCTTAGATAAAAAGACCGTCAAGGAAAAACTAAAGGCGCTCGGCCCAGAAGCGGCGGAGATAGCAGATTTGCTCGGCATTGATTCTGACTGATCATATATGGACGGCGATACGATCGGCGCACAACTAGTACGTTGAAACAATTTTTGATGCTATAGTTTTGCGGCTTCGCAATCTGACGTTGATAACAAAATTCGCGAGCAAAAGTACGCTTGAGGCGAGCATGATTTCGGCCAAGATGTAGGTGGACGGCGGCAGTATCTGGAAAATCTGGAACAGGAAGAAATTCTGGGAAGCGAATCCATGGGAGTAGAAGTTCAGGAATGAATACATCACCAAGTTGAACATTCCTAGAAAGAGCTCGATTCCCAGCGCGCCAAGCTCGAAGATATCAAACAGCAGATAGGCTACCAAAACTGCAAGGGAACCGAAAACAGCCACAGAGGGGTTGAAGAGATACACTCCTGATGCCGCTACAAAACAAGCGAGTCCAACAACAAGCGGAAGAAAATCACGTGAACCAATGGCTGACTTCCTGACCTTTGCTATCCATATTGCGGAAAACGAAATCATCCCAAGGCTCACCAGGACCATAAAGTCAGTTATGCTGATGAGAAAACTCTGGCCTGAGACCGACAGGATTCCTATCGACACTAGGACGAAAACCCATGAGATTCTTGATATGGTGTGAGGCATGAAACCGTCCTCGGCGAGGCTCGAAATATGCCTCGAAGCTGCCATGAATGAAGGGACGAAGGTTGTAAAGGTGGATATCATGAATGCTATCGCCATTGTCGTCTCAACGCCCAGCCCAAGCTTGTTCTGTGCGAGATACAATGCAGGAATCTGCGCAGACTCGAGCGAAGAGATGTCGGGACGTGAAGCATAGACTGCAACCGCGTAAATTATGTTGATCAAGGAAGCGGCAACGACCGTGCAGACCATAGCAAGGGTCAGGCTCTTGGCTTTATCCAGCACGAAATCCTTCTTGATCCACGAAAGAATCGGAATCTTGGAAGATGATTTAATTTCACGCTCCATCGCTTGAATCTCCTGAAATCCGAAGAATAGCAAGTACAGGTAGGCGGTGTTGATCAAGAGTGCATAAGGCCAATTTCCCCCGGGCAGATTGATGGTTGAAAATATTCCAGAGAGATTCCACGAATTGGTGGCTCCCAATAGCTCGCTGTTGTAGAGCAGGATTGCAACCAGAATTATCGTGAAGAAAATCTGCATTTTCCCGATGAGTCTGATGAATCGGGATTCGAATATGGAATTTAGAACGAACCACGTCACAAATAGGGCCACAATTAGATAAACAAAAAACTGCGATGTCAAACCTGTTATTCCATAACTTGCCAATAAACCCGGCATGAACTGGAAATCAAACAGAGCGAAGACGATCGTTGAATACGCAGCCAAAGCAGTGTTTGCTACAGCCATCGACACCCTGCTCACAAAATACCTGAAGCTCCTTTTGCCAGCGGCGGCCTTTAAAAAAGCCGGCCCGCCAACACTGTCTAGGTTGTTTTTGCTTGTGATAGCGTAATTTCTCGAATAGATTCTTGTCATTGCCAGTGAAAGGACTGCGGCAACGATCAGAGATGCAACAGAAATCACTTGGTATTGAACTACGTTAAGCGGTATCAAAATGAACAGCGGAGATCCGAGGGTGGCTCCGAGTCCAATCGCAAGAATGGTGCCAAATCCGTACACTTCGTTTGGCTTTCGCCTTCTGGGTGCCCGCTGGAATCTGACGCGCAGCGAGTTCGGAAGCTCGGTGAGCAGGGCGATACCTGACAGGAGTGTAACCAATATCGAAATGATGATTATAATGTCTGCGAGACCGGGGAAACCGGTGGATTCCAAGTAACCGAATTCATTGACAAAATAGCTGAGAGACAGAACTACCAGTGCGGCGCCGACGATAACCGAGATTAGCTTGAGCGCGAAAGCGCTTTGGGCCAACATTGAAGTCAAGGAAGCCGTGCTCCGTCAGATGCTCATTTACTCTGAGAGACCTGCGTGCTTGAGATCAACGGAAGCATGTCTCAGCAAATAGAAGGAGCCCAGAAGAAGCATCAGCGCGAATAGAAAATCGAAAAAGGGGATCAAAGGGTTGGAGAATGAGTTTGCCGAGATACCATTCACCACTTCTGTGAAATAAGATAGAAGCTGATCTGGAGATTGAATGCCCATCAACGAAGGCGCTAGTAGGGAGAGCCCGACGATTGTGAGAAAGGATGCTAGAATAAGTTCTCCCAGTGCTGTCAGAAAGTGACCGCGACGGTTTCCGGTATTTCCCGTCGGCTGGATTGATGACATGAATTTTGTGACTTGTTCGTCGTGAGACTCCATGATATTTTCCCTAACTGTCAGCGAGAGCTGGGCATCGCTTTCAGATAGCAAGACCAGGGCCTTTATGTCGAGCAAGAGCCTGTTTACGATTTCGTCAGTCTGATGAAGGTCATCTTTACTCATTAATCAACATCTCATTGCAAATAACAACATCAAGATAATGATTTCTGAACACGCTATCTCGGTCGTACATCAAATATCAAAAATTCCAATGTAGCAAGAGAAAGAACCGGGCTGTACAAAATTATCGCGCGCAAGCTTCATATTTGCTCGCCCTCGAATAATTTGTAGTCCATATTCTGAATTCTAAGCAGCCTTTCTAGTTGACACCTGCAGTACTCAAATATAATGGGACACTTTCTGGATTATTTCTCGGCGCCGTGGATTGCCTTCGATTGAGCTACTCATCACGGGATTCCTAGCTATTACGCTAGCAGCTTCGTTGATTTCGATTCGATCCAAATTACCATACACCATCGCACTAGTCTTCATCGGCATAGCACTGGTGTTTATTTCCAACAGTTATCTCCTAGGACTTGGAGTAGTTGGGAGCACCCTTTCTCAGATAAGATCCTACATGTTGAGCCTCGGCACAGGCGCGGGCGGGGGGTTGTTCGTAGGACTCGTCGTCCCGCCTCTGATTTTCGAAGCGATGATCCACATCAAATCTAGCGATCTAAGATCAGTCCTGAGGCCGACATTCGTCCTCTCCACAATTGGTGTGCTAATTGCAACTATCGTTGTCGGCCTCCTATTGTGGTGGGTTATCGGACTTCCAATCTACATATCATTTCTTTTCGCTGCCGTCATCTCTCCGACCGACACCGCTACAGTTCTCGAGATCTTCCGGAGAATTAAGGTACCGTCAAAGTTAGCAGCGCTTCTAGAAACTGAGGCCGCGTTCAACGACGCGACAGGCATTCTGATATTCACGATAGTTCTGGCATCCATTTCGGCATCCAAACTGCCGCTGCTCAACGCAGCTGGAGGCTTCGTCTTCCTGTTCGGAGGCGGAATCGCGGTTGGGTTGGGTGTCGCGTTTGTCGGCGAACTGCTCGCTAGCTTGATTTCTGATCGTATGACGGAAACAATCCTCACAATTTCCGTGGTCTACGGTTCGTACGCTACCGCAACCGGCCTCGGATTTTCCGGGTTGATCGCCGTCTCGGTCGTTGGTCTATACTTCGGAAACGTTACGATCAAGACTGCGATTAGCCCAGCTAACAGGGAAGCAATCAGAATATTCTGGGATATCGCCGCATTCATAGGGAACTCAGTTGCCTTCCTTTTCATTGGGCTTCGAACCGATCTTTTGAAACTTTCTCAATCACTCGAGTTGATTGTAGTGGCCTATATTGCTGTACTCGCGGCGAGGGCCGCGACTGTATATCCGATTCTTACCATTTTCGACAGGGTATCAAAGGACGTGGAAAGCAAAATTCCGATGAAATGGAGGAATGTGGCGATGCTCGGCGGAATGAGGGGCGCGCTTTCGATAGCGCTATCTGCTTCGATCGCTTCGTCAGCGGTAGTTGGTGCATCAGACGTAGTAACGGTTTCAGACATGGTGCTCGGGGTTGCCTTTACCTCGATTATTGTCCAAGGAGCCCTCCTTTCCACGTATGCTAAGAGAAGGTTTCCACAGCAGGAAAAAACGAAGGAAGAGATTGCCGCCAGATTTGCGACTACAGCTTCCGATATTGAAGCTCTGCGGCAATTGAAGGGCGATGGTAAGGTATCAGACGCAGAATTTGTGTCGGAACTGGAGCGGTGTAGAGACTCGCTTTCCGACACGCTGTCCGAGCTGGAAACGTCGATCGGTCCGTCGAGCATTCTGAGAGCGCATGCATCTCGACTGTACGATTCAATCTCTTCCTCGCTCCCGAACAATACGAAGTCAAAAGTTGCAAAAGACGAAGATTCTCAAGATCAGCGAAAGCTCGTGACTGATGACCAGAAGAAATCTACTGACGAAGAAAGAGACTCTTAAAGATAAGTTGACTTTTTGGTTAGCTAGCACCAGGACTTTCTGCGGTCGACCAAAGTTGCCCGTCGAATTTTTGATCAACGAGCTGGGCTCAAAACTGCTTCCTTACAAGGTATGCTAAGATCTGTTATTGAGAGATTGATATCGAGAGAAGCAACGCATCCACCTTGAGCCTCAGTTTCTTCATCGCTCTTTTTACTGGGAGCCGATACTCGTCGCCAATTACCTTGCATGCGTCATTCACGAAATTCCGGGACATGAGCTCTAATATTATCTGAATCTCTACGGCTCTTAAATCGGCAGCTTTCTTCGCGCGCACGCGGGACAGACCGTTAGCATTCGCCTCTTTGATCACCCTTCCCACGCTGGAATAACTCAATTCAAGAATATTCTGGTAGAGGAGCAGATTCTTCCCATCGACGAGTTTGGGCAGCAACGTCAGCGAGGGTTGGCTCTTAACCAATATGTCGTGGGTTCAAATCCCACCGGGCCGACTTTTTGCATCGGAAGTTGTTGCAATGAATGTTCGTATGCGTGAAAAGAAGACTTGGCTAATCAGTGAATTGTCAGAAAGAGACTATCGCCCAACATCAGTATTTTTCGTCGACGCTAATCCTGATGACTCTTACATGTCACGCAGCAGAATCTGGCGACTGACCTCACGTAGGTCGACGCCTATCACGTCGGGTCTTTCGAACGAGGGGTCGAGCACCATGCCAGGCCGTGCCACAAATGCCGCAGCACAACCTGCGCGCAATGCCCCAGCAATATCCCAAGAGTGAGCTGCTACAAGGCAAACTCGGTCAATGCTAACGCCTAATCTGTCTGCGGCCATGTGATAGGGCTCTGACGCGGGCTTCAAACGCTGGACAGTGTCCGCCGATAAGACCTGTTCGAAGTAATCACGAATGCCGGCATTTTTGAGCTGGGCTTCAGCCACTTCCTCCGTGGAGTTTGTCAGAGTCGCGAGGCGAATGCCTGCCCGGCGCAACTCATCGAGGCATTCGCGAACATCAGGATGCGCGGGCAAGTGTTGCATTCCATCGCGGATGAGTCCTCTGTGCTCCTCAACGAGACTCACACCGTGGCGAGTTGCAAGCATCTCAAGTGCAGCGATGCCGAGGTCACCGAATTTCTTGTAGGAATTCGTAACGGTCGAGACCATGGCAGATTGCAAGAACTGCGCGAACCAGGCATTGCGCAAGGAACCGTTACCAAATATAGTTACGAAGTGTTTGTCAAGCGCGCCCAAGTCCAACAGCGTTTCGTTAACATCGAAAACACAGACACGGCGCACATGCATCTACCTTCCAGAGAAGTCTGTCAGTTGAGTTGACTTTAAGGTTTATCGGCGGAGCTGATGATGCTAGATACCTCAAAGGAAATGGTTTTACAACGCCTCCGAGTACGGAAAAGGCCGGCCGTAATTTCTTGGAAGCTCAAGTTACTAACTTCAGATCGCCGCCGTCTCAATTCAGCAAGAAGTACAAAGAAATCCGAAATTAGAACCTATTCGGGCGTTAATTCCACCGGGCGCGCTCACATGTTGTAAAGCCCTGTTTCTGTGATTTTCCTATGAACCCCACCAACAGGTAGCCGAGTTGCATAACTGAAACCTTTGACCTGTTGATTTACGTACAGCAGGAAAGTTTCTCCTATAACTTTATTTCGAATGGGTACGAATCGTAATGAGTCCAAACCCACAGGGAAATTTACCGAGCGTCCGTATGCGCCACGCATGTGGAAACCGATTCGAACCCATACACTCACGCAATTGTTTTCTCGAATATCTTCATCGGCCCAAAAACCGAACAG
>Ga0307373_10006636_pt1 | contig 18329 bp, 17 predicted proteins | sample OX2MG_FD_202534 | JGI IMG/M metagenome (GOLD analysis project Ga0307373, IMG submission 202534) | Soil microbial communities from Risofladan, Vaasa, Finland - OX-2 | ecosystem: Environmental > Terrestrial > Soil > Coastal area > Acid sulfate soil | place: Finland: Risofladan, Vaasa | collected...
AAGTAACTTGACCAACGACGAACCGCCGGGCAAGCCGCGGTTCCCCCTGGTCAGCGCGTGCTCCACCGCGCTCCAGGTTTCGCCCGCTGAGTCCTCGATTGGCCCGGACTTGGCAAGCGGATACGCGCCGGTACGCGCTCGAAACGCGTCGGCCCATTCGAGGATTTGGGCCTCGCTCAAGAGCGGCCGCGCCGTCGTTCGGCGCACACCTCGCCGTTGGGCGAGCAGGGCGACCAAGGTCGATCCGCCGCGAAGGCCGCGGCCTCCCTTGTACAACGCCTGCTGCACACGTGCCCATGTTTCACCAGGGGCCGCATCGACGGCGCCGGAGTGCTGCGATGGCCAGCGGCCATGGCGCGCGTGGTGTGCGTCGGCCCAGGCCAGGATCTGGTTCACCGTGTAGCGCGGCAGCGCGCCATGGTTCCGAACCCCACGGTGTTCCGCCAGCAATTTGGGCAAGGACGAGCCGCCGGGCAAGCCGCGGTGGCCCCCTAGGAGCGCTTTATCTACTGCGGACCACATTTCGCCCTGGGCCGTCGCCACTGGGCCCGAATTGTGTTTGGGAAACTTGCCCGTCCGCCGCTGGTGGGCGTCGGCCCATTCGAGGATCTGACGAACCGTCAGGGGACGGAGGTTGGTTGCGTTGCGGACCGCGCGCCGTTCGGCCAATAGTCGCGAAAGCGACGAGCCGCCGGTGAGCCCGCGCCGGCCCCGGTACAGCGCCTGATTCACGCCCCTCCACGTTTCGCCGGCCGCGCCGGCGATCGCGCCCGAGTGCTGCGTCGGCCAACGGCCCTTCCGAGCGAAAAAGATATCCGCCCAGGCGACGATCTGGCGGATCGTGAGCTGCGGACGCGTGATCTGCCGAGCAAACCCACGGTGCTCTTTGAGCAATTTCGGCAGGGACGATCCGCCGGGCAATCCGCGGACACCTGTGTGCAACGCGGTTTGAATCGCCATCCAAGTTTCGCCGGGAGCGTCGGCTACCGCGCCCGATTTCGTGCGAGGGTATCGGCCGGTGCGCTTATGGTGTGCGTCGACCCATTCGAGGATCCGTTCGATCGTGTAAGGGCCTAATGCCTGGCAATTGCGCTTGCCTCGTTTCTCGAAAAGCAACTGCGCGAGCGACGAGCCGGCGGGAAGCCCGCGGCGCCCGACGCGAAGCGATTTATCGATCCCCAGCCAGGTCTCTCCGAGGGCCTCGGCCACCGGACCCGATGTTGACGTCGGAAACGCTCCGGTGCGTTTGCGGTGCGCGTCGGCCCAGCCCAACACGTCGCTCAATTGAAGACGAGGCAACGCGAGGACGTTCCGCACGCCGCGGTGCTCGTATAGCAGTTTTGGCAACGACAACCCGGCGGGAAGGCCGCGACCGCCCTTCATCAGTGCTACTTGGACGCCGGACCACGTTTCCCACGGTGCCTCGGCGATTGGGCCCGAATGGCATTTGGGCCATGTGCCGGTTCGCGCGTGGTGCGCGTCGGCCCAATCGAGAATGCGCTGAATCGTGTGGCGCGGAAGCCTCAAGCGATGCCGCGCGCCGCGGTGCTCTAGCAGGAGCATCGACAACGACGAGCCGCCCGGCAAGCCGCGGTGGCCCCCCACGAGCGCTCGCTCGATTCCGTACCACGTAGTATCGGCGACGCCGTGTACTCGACCGCTTTTCCTGTTCGGCCAGCGGCCCGTGCGCTCGAATTGGGAGTCAGCCCACTGGAGAATCTGCTGAATCGTGAGCAGCGGCTTGGATTTGGCTCGAAGCCGCTTTGGACGACGGCGAGTGGTCTTGTTCGGCATCCCTGCAGCATATCATGGCCAGACAATGTAAGTCACCGTAGCCAAAACGCGACGTCCTCTTCAGCATTTAGTCGTAAGCCCGGCGGCGACACCACCCGCCTCGGCGGTTTCGTGCCAAGACCGTCGAACACGCAAAGGCTCAATGATTCGGCCCGTTCACATTGACCGTGCGGGGGCTTGCCTGGCGAGCTGGCCTTGATTTCGTTTCTTTCGTTGTTTCCACGCACCTCGAAGAGAAGCAACCACGAAACACGCGAAACACACGAAAAGCGCCGGCGAGGGGCAGAGCTCTCCGCCCACGCTCATGTAGCCCAGTTCTCAACCGTAAGCCCGGGAACAGCAGTCAGGTCGGTGTCCGTGCTGACCACGGTACAGTTGCCGAGGCTGAGTGCGATGGCCGCGATCTGGATGTCGATTTGTTGCATCGGCCTGCCCAACCGGCGTAGCGCGGCGAACAGGCGGCCGAACTCCGCGGCGGCGTCGTTGGTATACGGCCACACCACCAGCCTCGACAAGGCGTTGCGCAGCCGTTGAACATTGCGGTCGCGCGAAATACTCCCCTCGACTCCAGACCATAATTCTCCCAGGACGGGGACGCAGATGCCGATGCGATTACCGAGGTGGCGTTCCTCGTCGACACGATCCAAAACGCCGCGGCGCCGGTTGATCAGGTGCTGAGCCGGCCCCGTATCGAGAAGGTAACGCCTCATCGCTACGGCTCGACCTCCATCTGTCGCCGAACCGCTTCGATATTGTAACGCCGCATCTCCTCGCTGAAGCGTGCCAACGCCGCACCTTCTTCCGGAGTGAATTCCAATGGTTCAATCGTCTTGATCCAGGCATCCCATTCGGCCAGGCTCGCGGGATCATCACTCCAATCGGACTCATCGATACCGATTTTTCCTCCGGCGCCCGGAATTGGCTCGACCATCACCGGGCAGCCTTCCGGCCAGTCAGAAGGCACATCGAAACTCACTCGACCATCCTTGACGACGCTCTTGACTGCATTCACGCTTCATTGACCTCGAGATTTTACTCATTGACAACGTCACGATACGCGGCACTGCCACGTCGTGAGCTCCTCACGTTTCTTCATTGTAACTCCGCGGTTGGTCCGAATAAAGTCGAATAACGCGGCGCAATCAACTCGCTTTTCTGAATTCGACTCTCTTGGACATGTCCTAGCTAGGCTGGAAGACGTCCGAGGCACCACCACCTTGGAACTGAACCGTTCCTCGTGGTTCCCATCCGTTTCGAAGAGATAGGAGAAACCACGAAACACAAAAAAGACGCGGGGGCCTGCCCGCTCAAGAAACTTGCCGGTCCCCCCGAGGCACGGGGGGGAAATTTTCGGCCACGGATGAACCACGGATCGAACACGGATGGAACGGCGAAAGCCAGGCACCGGTTTTTCCTTGATCCGTGTTCCATTCGTGGCTCAACCTGGTGTACGCCCCGGCGGGATCACGCCGGATGTCGGGGACGACGCGCGGCCCGGCGGCTCGACGGATGGTCGTCCGTCACGTCAGGTGCCGCCCTTTCAGGGCTTATGCCAGGTTTTTCCGGCACACCTACCAGGGGCGTTGCCCCTGGCTATTACAGCGCCGCACCTTCGGTGCTGAGGAACCAATACAAAACGCGGACCGAGCACGGGCGGAGCGGCGACACCGGCGACAGCCATGCCGCGCGCACAGCTTCTGCCGGCCGCCCTCAACATGGATGCCCCGGCTAGATAGCGACCGGGGCATCGCTTAGGCTCTGCCCCAGCCACCGTGAATGTGTCATTCTTGGCCGCGTGCAGTACAAGAGTTTCCGCAATCGGCATGGCCCAAATTCGGTCGATTTGTAGGACACGTGGTGGTGAGGTATGATAGGGACCAAACCTGGACCGAGGCGGACCCTCAGCTTGGCTTCAACCCCAGATGCTTCCGTCCTAACCTCCCGGCCGCCCTGGCACATCGCCTGGGCCGAGGTCGTGTTGATCCTGTTGGTCTTCGCCGCGCAGGCGGGCTGGCCGGCGCCCGAGCCGAACGAGCCACACTATCTGGGCAAGGCCAAGCACTTCTGGGATCCCGGCTGGGCGCCGGACGACTTTTTTTTCGCCTCGGCCGACTCGCACCGCGTGTTCTATGTGACCATCGGTTGGCTCTCGCACTATATGCCGCTCGCGACCTTAGCCTGGTGCGGGCGGGCGCTCACCTGGTTCTTGTTGGCCTGGAGCTGGCGGCGGTTGAGTTGGGCGGTCGTTCCCAGCCCTGGTTGGGCCGTTCTATCGGGCCTGATTTTCTTGTCGCTCAATGTTTGTTGCCATTGGGCCGGTGAATGGGTCATAGGAGGTTTCGAGGCCAAGGGGCTGGCCTACGCGCTGGTGTTCGCCGCGCTCGCGGCGCTGATCGGGGAACGCTGGAACCGCTCTTGGCTATTACTCGGGGCGGCATCGGCATTGCACGTGCTCGTCGGCGGATGGTCCGCGGTGGCTGTCGCTTGGAGCTGGCTCACGCGCCGTGGTGAAAGCTCGCCGTCGCGGAAGATGCTCTTGGGCATCGTCGGCGGAGCGCTCTTGGCCTTCTTCGGCCTCGTTCCCGCTTTGGCGCTGAACTGGAACGTCGCCCCGGCGGTCGTGGTTGAAGCAAACGACATCTACGTATTCGAGCGGCTCAAGCACCACCTGGTCCCGCAAGAATTCCCCCCGTGGTTGATAGCGAGGCATTTGCTCTTGATAATCGGCTGGCTGGTACTTGCTCGCCACGCCGGAGGATCTCCAAAGGTCCACAGGCTGGGCGGCGTCGTGCTCGGAGCGCTGGCCATCGAGTTCGGCGGGCTGGCAATCAGCCTGGCCGCCGACGCCTACCCCGCGTGGTCCGCTGGCTTGTTGCGGCTTTATTGGTTCCGATTGTCCGACGTGATGTTGCCCGTCGGCGTGGCCCTGGCCGGCGTGGCCGCCACGGCCGGGATGGCGCGACGGCGCTGGACGGCGGTCGCCGGATGGATCGCTCTGTGCCTCACGTTGGCCGCGTACCATCGCCAGGAATATGCGATCGTCCGGCACTTCCACCAAACACCGCGAGCGGACAAGTCGGGAAAGGTGGTCAATGCCGCCGATTGGCGCGACGCTTGCGAATGGGTGGCCGGGCATACGCCCGCCGACGCGACGTTCCTTACGCCGCGTCTGGCCCAAACCTTCACCTGGCACGCCGGCCGCGGCCAGGTTGCCTCGTGGAAGGACATTCCGCAGGATGCCGCGGCGATCGTCGAGTGGTGGCGGCGGATCAATGCGATCCACGGCACCCGCGACCCGACTTGGCAAGGCGAGTGGTACGACTCTCTTTCGCTACGCAGTACGAAGACGTTGCGGCGGTTTGGTGAGAAATACAAGGCACGCTATCTTGTGACCGAGAGCAAGCCTCGGCTTGCGTTGCCGAGGCTCTACGAGAATAATTCTTACGCCGTTTACGAATTGACACGGTGACGCATGGCCGCTTGCAATTACCAGAGCCTCTGGCAAGCTTCGGACCCCTGGGCCAATATCCCGGCCCGGTACAATCTCGGCGCCGCCTTGACCCAAGCAAATGTCGAGGCGGGACGTGGCAACCGCGTCTGCCTCCTCTGGGAGAATTCCGATGGCCTGTCGCGGCAATTCACCTACGCTGAGATGAACGACGCGAGTAGCCGCTTCGCCTCGGCCCTGGCCCGGCTGGGCGTGCGTCGCGGCGACCGCGTGCTGTTACGGCTGCCGAACCTGCCTGAATTCTACATCGCCGCCTTGGGCGTCGCCAAGCTCGGTGGCGTGTTCATTCCCTCCAGCACGCAGTTTCGTGCCGCCGAAATCGAGTACCGCCTGCGCGATTCAGGCGCCGTGGCCGCCGTCACCACGACGAGTTTGACCGCGGAAGTCGGAATCGCACGCGCCGCGTCGCCCGAATTGCGGCACTTGATCGTCGTCGCTGATTCGTCCGTTGAAGTTGGGGCCGTTGACGTTGGGCCCGTAGAGGTTGAGTCCGTCGAGAAGGGCGACGATCGCGTCGCTGGCGAGCAACTTGACTTTTGGGACTTGATCGCCAAGGGCGATCCCGCTTTTGTCGCCGCCGATACGGCCTCGGACGAAGTGGCCTTTATCGCGTACACCTCCGGGACGACGGGCGATCCCAAGGGAGTCGTCCATCTCCATCGCTACCCGATCTCCTACGAACCGCTGATCCGCCACTGGCTTGACTTTCGCGACGACGACGTTTGCTCCTGCCCCGCCGAGGTCGGCTGGCTGCTGCCGGTGGCCTGCACGTTTCTTTACGCCATGCGCCGCGGCATCCGCATCGTGCTGTTTCATCCGCGCGATGGGCGGTTTCAGCCGGAGGCCTGGTTCAAGCTGATCGAAAAGCACCGGATTACGAACTTCGTCGGCACGCCGACCATCTACCGCATGCTCACCGCCCACCCGGCCGTTGCGCAGGCCAGGCTTTCGAGCCTGCGCCACGGCGTGAGCGCGGGAGAGCCGCTTCCACCCGACACGATCGCGGCCGTCCAACGTCACCTCGGATTCGAGCCGCTCGACGGCATCGGCATGAGCGAGTGCATGGTGTACTGTTACAACATGGTCGGGATGCCAACCGTCGCGGGCAGTTGCGGCCGCCCGGGGCCGGGCTGCGTGATCAAGCTCCTGGATGAGGATCTTGTCGAGGTGCCCGTCGGCGAAGAGGGAGTGCTATGCGTACGCCGCGACACGCACCCGGGCATGATGAAGGAATACTGGCAAAAACTCGAACAGACGGCCGAGATTTTTCGCGGCGAGTGGTACTATTCGGGCGATGTGCTCTCACGCGACGCCGATGGGCTTTTCTGGTTCAAGGGGCGGCGCGACGACGTGATCAAGGCCAGCGGCTACCGGATTTCACCGTTCGAGGTCGAGAGCTGTCTTGCCGAACACCCCGCCGTGCTCGAATCGGCGGTCGTTTCCAGTCCCGACCCGGTTCGTGGCAGCGTCGTCAAGGCCTTCGTCGTGCCGCGATCGGGCTTTGAGCCGTCGGAAGACCTGGCGCTTGAACTGCAAAACTGGGTCAAGGAGCACGCGGCGGGCTACAAGTACCCGCGCAAAGTTGAGTTCGTCACCGAGTTGCCCAAGACCGCCAGCGGCAAGATCAAGCGACGACAGTTGCGGCAGAGGGAGTTTGGCGAATAGACAAGCGGCGGCATCGCGTAGAACGGAATTCATTCCGTTTGCCGGTCGTAAGCACCCCTTGACTTCCGACTAACCCGTTTTGCACTTCCGTTTTGGCACAATTGTGCTAGAATACAAATTGGACGGATGATCACCGCCTACGACGTGCCTGAGCCTTGGAAGTGATTTCATGAAGCCAACGATCAAGCCAAAACGCACCGCCGAACAACAGGCCGAGGAGCACGACACGCGCCGCCAGCATGCTACGAACCCAGTTCCCAGACGGCCGGAGGGCGCAATCAATCAACGGAGTTTCGCGGCCATATTGAGCCTGATGGCGAGGTTCAAAGCTGAACGGGAAAGCCGGCAATTGACGCTGGCGGACGTCGCAGCGCGGATGGGGATCGACCCGCCGGCGCTCTCTCGCTTGGAAACGGGCAAGGTACTGAACCCCACGCTCGCGACGCTGCACAAATGGGCGGAAGCACTTGGGCAGAAGCTGGACGTTGATCTATCGTCATCATGATATGGTTTTCGTCACCGAGTTGCCAAGACCATCAGCGGCAAGATCAAACGTATCGGAATTCTCACGAATTCCGCTACGCGCAGCTCAGGCATTGACGATTCTCTCACGGCGCGCCGTTGCCCGCCACGGCTTCCGGCCGCCCGACGAAGTTTCCTTCGCGGAACGCGGCGGCCATGGCCAGCGGCACCTCGGCCTCGGCCAAGACGACGCGGGCCCGGTTCTCGGCCACCTTGGCCCGCATCTCCTGCTCGCGGGCGATCGCCACCGCGCGGCGTTCCTCGGCGCGGGCGCGGGCCACGCGTGTGTCGGCCTCGGCCTGGTCAGCCTGCAAGCGCGCGCCGATGTTCTCGCCCACCTCGATGTCGGCGATGTCGATCGACACGATCTCGAACGCCGTCTGCGCGTCGAGACCGCGAGCGAGCACCGCCTTGGAGATCAGATCGGGCTTTTCCATCACCAGGAAGTGGTCGGACGAGGAGCCGATGGCGGTGATGATCCCTTCGCCGACACGGGCGATGACCGTCTCCTCGGTCGCCCCGCCGATGAGCTGCTTGATGTTCGTCCGCACCGTGACCCGCGCCCGCACCCGCAATTCGACGCCGTTCTTTGCGATGGCGCTCAAGGTGGCCTTCTTCGATTTCTGCGGGTCGGGACAGTCGATCACTTTGGGAGAGACGCTGGTCTGCACGGCGTCGAGCACGTCGCGGCCAGCCAGGTCGATCGCCGCGGCCCGATCGAAGTCGAGATCGATATCGGCCCGGTGGGCCGCGATGATCGCCCGAATCACCCCCGGAACGTTACCGCCGGCCAGGTAGTGGGCCTCGAGCCGGCGGGTGTTGATACCGGCCGCGGGGTCGTTCGCGATGCCGGCCTGCATGGCCATGATCTTCGATTGCACGATCACCCGAGCGTTGACCTGCCGCAGGCTCATGCCCACCAGGCTGAAAAAACTCACCCGCGCGTTCGACATGTAGGCCTGAAACCAGATGTTGCCATACATCATCATCACCAGGCCAAGGGTCACCGCGAGGCCCGCCAGGAAGAAGAGGGCGATGACCCACAAGATCTGGTTCTCACTGATGGGCCCTGCGGCAAACAACCAGGCGGATTCGGGAAACATGCGGGATTTCCTAGGTTGAGAGAAACGGCGTAGCGGAATTCGCGGGGATTTCGGTCCGTGCCGTCGATCGGGTTATCGCCACCAGCATACTTGATTGGATGTCCAAAAACCAGCGTCCCTGGTTCCTGTTCGCTGTTACCTGACCCCTGTAACCTGGAATCTCTACTCGATCCAGCCGCCTCCCAGAACCCTGTCGTCGTCGTAGCAGACCACGGCCTGGCCTGGGGCCACGCCCATACGAGGTTCGTGCAAGGCGATATGCAGCCGGTCGCCCGCCAGCGGCTCGACGGTGGCCGGAACGGCATAACTGCGGTAACGCAACTGCACACGGCACTCGAACGCCTCGCAGGGCGGTTCGATGAGCCAATTCGCCTGACGGGCGGTGAGGCTTTGGCGGGCCAGTTCCTCGTGTCGGCCGATAACGACCCGTCGTGTGTCGCGCTCCAGCCGCACGACGTACCGCGGCTCGCCCAACGCAACGCCCAACCCCTTGCGCTGGCCGACCGTGAATCCTTCAATCCCATCGTGCCGGCCAACGACCGTGCCCTGGGTGGTGACGATCTCGCCGGAACGGTCCTCATCGCCGCGGCGCCGGCGGACGAATGCGGCGTAGTCGTCGTGCGGAACGAAACAGATCTCCTGGCTGTCGGGCTTATCAGCCACTTTCAGCCCGATTTGCTTTGCAATCTCGCGAATCGCCTCCTTGCGGTGGTTGCCGACCGGAAACAGCACGCGCGGCAGCGTGTCGCGGTCGATGCCAAAGAGCACGTAAGATTGGTCCTTCGTATCGTCGAGCCCGCGCCGCAGTGCCGGCAGGTCGCCCCGCGGCGGCAGTTGGCCCAGCGCCGGCACTACGCCGGTCGCGAGAGCTTCGAGGCGGGCATAGTGTCCGGTGGCGATGAATTCGGCCCCGACGCCGTCGGCGTAATCGCGAAGCCTGCCGAACTTGAGCCAGTTGTTGCACATCACACACGGGTTCGGCGTGCGGCCGGCGGTGTACTCGTCGACGAAGTAATCGATGATGCGGTCGAACTCTTCCTCGAAGTTGAGTGCGTAGAACGGAATATCGAGCCGGTCGGCGACGCGCCGCGCATCGGCGGCGTCGCTGGCACTGCAGCAGCCTTGCTTGTGGGCGGGATTGGCCGGCAAAATCGGCAGCAAGTCCGCCGGGGTGTCGGTACTCGTCCGGCAGGACGTTTCCAAGTGTTCGCCATGCCGCATGAAGAGCCCGATGACTTCGTGACCCGCGGCGCGCAGCAGGTGCGCGGCGACACTGCTATCCACCCCTCCCGACATGGCCAGTACGACACGTGACATGACGTAGAACGGAATTCATTCCGTTTCCCGTTACCATTCGATGACGCCATCAGTCGCGGACGGGCGACAAAACGTAGGAAAGGGGAGTCGTCCCCTCGCGGTATTATAGGCTAGTCTTACTGCCTGCCGGTGGCAAGGCTCCGCCGTCCGGCGCATCGGACGATGAGGGTCGTGAATGTCGACCGGGCTTGACCGAATCAGCGTAGCGCGAACGGGGTGACTTCGACGGCCTTGTAAACCGTGCGCGCCTTCGAGAAACCGAGTCGGCGGTAGAGCTTGATGGCCCCTTCGTTCTGGGCGGTGACTTCCAGAAAGGCGCGCCGCAACCCGGCCCGCCTAAACCCTTGCAGTGCCTTGAGCAACAGGCAAGTGCCGAGCCCTTGCCCACGGTGTTCGGGCGTGATCCCCAGATTTTGGATCGCGCCCAGCCCCGTGCGGTCGCGGATGCCTTGGATCGTGCCGCAGAACGTCGAGTCGCCGTCGTCGTAGGTGATCAACCAGGTGGCCCCTGGGAGGAAGCCATCCTTATGGCAAATCTCCTGCATCAGCCTTACGCAACCGTCAAATTCGCCCAGGCAAGGAAAGACGTTGGCGTCGAGCTCGGCGCGGAAGCTCTGGTACTTGGTCTCGGCATGCGCCGGAAGCAACTCGGGTTGCCAGTCTACCCACGCATAGCCCCACGGCAAACGCGGTTCGCGGGGATCGACGCCGTTCACGTCGATTTCCATGCGAAAACGCTTGAAATACGTCAGTCCCATCGGAGACGCCACTTCGAGGCGAGAAAGGGCATTGTCGTCAATGACCACTTCATCCTACCGGGCGTTTGGGGGCCGGTCAACTTTTGCGCGTCGCGCGAAGGATTTTTCCGAACGAACCACTCGTGGGGCAGGTTTCCAAGGTGCCATTGGACTTTTATGGCAGGTTGGAAACCTGCCCCACGGGGATCATCATGCCCGCGTCCTCCGTCCTACCAAGGCGCGTAGCGTCGCCAGGTTTCGAACGTCGAGATCCACCCCGTCTTCCAAGCCTTTTGGGGTCTCCAGGTACATCGGCACTTTGCGGAATCGCGGGTCGTTGAGCAGGTGACGGAACGGCTCGGTCCCCAGATGCCCCGCGCCGATCGCGGCGTGGCGATCGACGCGCGAGCCGAATTCACGTTTGCTGTCGTTGAGGTGGAAAGCTCGCACGCGGTCGAGGCCGACGACGGCATCGAGCTCGGCCATCGTCGCTCGGTATTCGCGGCGCGTGGCCAACGGGTAGCCCGCCGCGAAGATGTGGCAGGTGTCGACGCAAACGCCGAGCCGATCGGCGTGGCGGACCTTGGCCATGATATCGGCAAGATGTTCGAAGCGCCAGCCGAGCGAGCTTCCCTGGCCGGCCGTGGTTTCCAACAGGGTGCGCGCATGCACGCCTTCGCACTGGCGGTGGATCTCGTCGAGCGCGGCGGCGACGCGGGCTAGCCCCTCGGCCTCGCTCGAGCCGACGCAGGCGCCGGGGTGGGTCACGACGTACTCGATTCCCAATTGGTCTGCACGGCGGAGCTCGACGACGAAGGCCTCGATGCTGCGTCGCCAGAGAACGTCGTCGGGGCTGGCGAGATTGATCAGGTACGAATCGTGTGCGATGGGGTGACCCACGCCGGTGTCGGCCAGGACCGATCGGAACCGCTGGGATTCCACGTCCGAGATCGGCTTGGCCCGCCATTGGTTGTTGTTCTTGGTGAACAACTGCACGCAGTCGCAGCCGCAGCGCTTTGCGATTTCGACGGCCTTATGATAGCCGCCGGCAATCGACATGTGGGCACCGAGTATGGGCATGAAGCACCTTGGAAAGACACAAGGGTCGCTCGTATTGTAGGCCGGCGCCCGGGAGCCGCAACCGGGTGCTGCCGTGCCACCGTGCCGCGGGTGGGACGGCGGTTGAAAGTGGGTGCCGCGCAAAGAACACGTCAGACGGGCAAGGTCGGCCGATCGACGGCTCCACGCTGTACTCTTACGTCACCATTTCTCTCGGCATGCGACGAGGAATCTGCTACGATAAAGGAAGCGTCATTATCGGGGCACCCATTCCGTATCGACCAATGACGATCACGATCAACCTACCGCCGGCAACCGAGGAGCGCCTCCGGGCTCAGGCCGAGGCGACTGGCAAGAACATCAGCACGCTCGTCGTCGAAGCGGTTGAGGCGCGCCTCTCGCTGGCACAATTAAGCCTGCGAGACATCCTCGGCCCCGTCCATGCCGATTTGCAACGGAGCGGGATGACCGAGGCGGAGCTCGACACGCTGCTGGAGGACTCGCTTGAAAAAGCCCGTTCAGAGCGGCGCTCCGCTCCGGGTTCGCCCGCATGATCACCGCCGTCTTGATGGACGACGCATTGTTCGTCGGCAAGTATCCGCACCTGCGCGTCGCCAACCCGGTTGTGTTTCTTGAAACCGTAAGAATTGCGACGGCCTCGTGATGAACCTGCGGCCCGCGCGTCGCAAAACAACAACGATTTGACGGACGATCATCTCCTGCATACGCTCGATCCCTTATGCCGACCGAGACCAGTCGTGGTACGGCCGCGCCGTCCGCGAATTGAATCTTGAATCGACCGTTCGTCCGCATGGCAGGCCAAGGAAATCCAACAACGGTTCCTGGCACGTTCCTGGCACCTTTTTCCTTTTTCTCCTCCCGAAACAACACGGCCGCACTTGGGCGGCGTCCGTTGGTGGGCCCGTTGCCCGCTGATGGCCGGCGGCGTCCCGTGCAACCGCCGCGTGGCCAAACTCTACCTGTGCGGCCGATATTTTGGCTGCCGCTGCTGCCACGACTTGACCTACCGAAGCCGCCAGGCAAGCCGCCCCGACCAACGTGACACGTACCAGCGCGCGGAGGCACATGAGCGGAACCTACAACGGCGATCGAAGAAATACGCCAAAGCCCAGCGCGGTCCGCGATCCTGAAATCCCGCAACGGATCGGCCGTCGGCCGCGATTATTCGTCTGATCCCAGGTATGGCGCCAACACTTTCGAGTCAAACGGCTTTAGCAGAAAGAACGTCTTGGCCGCGCCGCCGGCCGCCTGGTATTGTTTCGTGGCAACGACCTCCAGGGTCTTTTCATACTTGAACCAGGAATTGTCGAACTTTCCGTCCGTCGGCACTCCCTCGAGCCAAAAAACCTGCGACCGGTCGGAGCCAATAACGTTGGGCATGACGAGCACGTTCGTTTTATCCATGACTTGCACCACCTTGGCGTTACTGCTGCCATCGAATTGGGTCATCTCGCCGAACTGCCTGAGGAAGCGCTCCGTTTCGGTGCCAAATGTGCCGCCGTTGGCCAACTGCGCGGCCCATGCCTCGACGGCTCGCCCTTCGGCTGGCCACAAGCCGCCGGCGTCCTTCGGGCTGCGCCGGTTGGCGATGACGACGATGCGGGGTAGCGTTCCAATCATGCCGACTTCGAGATGTATCACGTCAAAGGGCGGCGCGGGCATGAAGGCTAAGTCGTCTTCCAGGGCCGCAATCTCCGCCGTGACCCTGGCAACATCTACCGCGTGACGTTCCCGCTCCTCCGTTTCCTCGGCCACGGCCGCCGTCTCAAGTTTGGGGATTTGCGCGTGCAAGTCCTCAATCTTCGCCTTGCGTTCTTCCTCCCGTTTTTTCGAGGTCATTGCATTGGGCCGCTTCTTCCGTGCTTCCTCCAGCTTGGCCTGCGCTTTTTCCAGCGTGGCTAGCTCCTCGCGTGCGCTTGCAAGTTCCTGCTGTGCCGGCGTCGGTATGCGCAGAGGCACGATCCGTTCCAGGGCTTCCGCTTTCCGCTTTTTAAGTGCCTCGTTACGCCAGGCCAGAAGCTTCTTTACGGCCTTGGTCGGCGCGGCCCCGTCGGCCAGACGATCGCCGGGTACGGCGGTCGTTGCCGATAATTCGCCGGTCATTATCTCGGGGTGCAGTTTTTCGTACTCGTCGAGCGCCTCCCCGAGGCTCTCCAAGAAGCGGACTTGCTGAACGAGCCTGTACTGGGCCTTCGTGATTTCTTTCCCGTCCATTAGTGCTTTGAACCCTATCACAGCTTCGTGCATCTCGTCCGGCGGAAGCTCGCCTAGCTTTTCCAAAAACTCTTCTTTCTGCGCCTGCAGGTCGCGAGTACGTTGTTGCACCTTTTCGTGCGCGGCCTCTGCGTCGGCTAGCTTCTGCACCGGCGGTGGATCATCGGGTGTCGCTGGGGTGGAAACTGGCGTCGTCTCCGTCTTCGCTGTTTCCGCCTTCGGTGAATTTGCGCTAGGTGCCGTTGCCGATTCGTCGGCAACGGCACCGACCGCCGCGGCAGTTGTTGGCCGTCCCGCCGCGCCTTTCCCTTCCGTTGTCGGTTGATTCTTTGCGCTACGTCCAGCCAACAGGAATCCAACCAGCGGAATCAGGCATACGGCGATTGCAACCACCGCCATGCCAATCAATCGTTTGTCACGTGTACTCATGCGGTATCCTTTCACAAGCACGGAGGGTCCCCAGGCAAGCCGCAGGACTCTACAAGAGAGGCGGTAGTGGGTCCAGCCAGCATTCCTACGAGCCCTGCTCAACATCGCCCGCGTGTTTTTGGATCTCATCGAACTTTTGTTCAGTGACGGTCTTTCCAAATTTTATGCCGGAAATCCCACGGTCGGATAGCTTAACCGGGTTGCCGTAGAGTGCCCACGAACGCACGATGTACACGCGATTGTAGTCCTTTTCTTCCGGAGTTGGCTCCTCGATGTGATCAATCACAAAATGGCCATACATCGTGCCCTCCCATGAGATAATCACGATATCCGGGTCCCAATTTTTCAATTTGTGGCGGTAACGCCGATGCTCGTCCGTTATGACGCCACCGCCGATCCATCGTTAGACGGTTTCCTCGTCAGTTAGGCCATGCTCGCCGGTCTTGTCATGGCCGAAGACAACTATCCCTCGTCCCATTTATCCCTCCCGCGGGCCGCCATAGGCGGCACAAAAAAAGAGGAGCGCCGAACCAACGCCGCTCCTCCAACCCCTGCCAAGGGGCACGATTGAACAGCACCTGGCTGGCGCTCCCTTGCGGGAGCGCTGCTCAAGAGTGCTGCTTCTATCGTTCAAGAGCGTTGCCGCTCAGGTTCGCAGATTAGGAGGCCCGGCTACGTCTCCTGAATGGTTGATGCCCCGAACGGCATCATAATTCGCCCGTGAAGGCACCACAACACACGGCGGCGGCGCCGCCGCCGGGCCGCGACGATTGCCCCACGAACGATGGGGGGGCTGCAGGCAAGCCCCAGCCTCTTTAATAACCACAACCGACCCGGCAGAGGGTCCATACGCGCGCTTTTTTGGACTAGACGTGGCTATACGGGAAGCGTATAGTTGTGGAAGTCAATGGAGGCGTGGTTTAGTTTGGCCGGGTCTTCTACCACGGTCGCGTGTAGCGCCCGTCCGGCCGGAAAATCCAAACCACGTAAAGGAGTCCTGCACATGCTGCTACTGATTGAAGAGCCATCGCCCCCGCCGTTTTTAGGAGTCCCCGATGACCCAAGGAGATGTAGACCATGAAATACGGAGCATTCAAACGCAACTCGATGGACTCGCGGAAGCCCTGCTAGTCATTGTCAACGATCATAAACTCGATGACGCCCAGCGTGCTACGTTCAGGAATCTTGCACGCGCGGCGGTGACCAGATCAACAAAGCTCCCTACTCTGGCCCTGGACGACCGGGTCGCGTGGTTGCACCGGACGCAGATGTTTGCCGACGCTGTTAGCATGGTGCTGCTTGAATACTTGAAAGTACAATTGGAATGACTATAAACAAAAAACAACTTGGCGATGCGGTCCGGTCGGTTCGCAAGCTCCGCAACATGACACAGGCGGACCTTGCGGAAAAGGTCGGGATGGCCACGAATTCAGTGGCCATCCTCGAACGCGGCGAGCGAGCCTTTACCATGAATACCTTAAACGCCCTGGCCCGGGCATTGGACGTGCCGGCCGCCTGCCTGGCGGTCTTGGGCACGCCTAGCCCAGGTCCAAAACAGGCCGCAGCCGCGAACTTGCTGGCCAAGCTCCAGACGCTGATCCCCACGATCGTCGCGGCGGAGCAGCAAGAAAGGGCGAAGGCACGCCCAAAAAAGGGTCGGGGAAAGAGCAGGCCGAACCATCCGGCCGCGGTGTGACTTGCATGGTGGTTGGTGCCGACCCTACCGGAGCATTTTCATGCGGGTGCTTGCCCGCCGCCAGCCCAAGTCCCTACAATCTGCATGTGAAGGCCCCGAGCGCTCCGGGCCGTGCGCTTTTGGGAGTGATTGGCATGACCCTCGGTACGTGGATCGCGCTGGGAATCGTAGCGCTGTCGGCGCTCGTCGTTCTGGCGGTTTGGCGGCCGGTTCGCGCCGCGATGCGCGCGGCCGAGTACGAACGGGCCCGGAAGGTTTTTCACCAGCAGCGCGAGCGGCTTGAAGCGAGATTCATGCAACTCGCCGCCGCCAGCGGAAAGCCGCGCGACCTGCGTTGGACATCGTGCGATTTCGACAACGACGTCTCCTACGCTCGCGACCGCCACAGCCGCGAGCTGCGCGCGTTCGTCGCCGTGACCATTTCATTCGAGGCCGTCGAAGGCGGTCTCATGGAAGAGGTCGAGGCGGTCGGAAACCTGCGCGCTGCAACGGCCATGTTCCGCTGGCAGGATGGGCACTGGCGGACCGACGGCCGGGCCATCTTCAACCTCAACCCGACCGAAGCCATCGCCTTCTACCACGACGACCTGGAAATCGTCGGCAAGGAAGTCGCCGAGAGGTCGTAAAGTTAGGCGATAGGCGTTAGGTACTTGGCAACAATCGTTTGGCGATCGTTGTGGCCGTGCGGCTCGCGTTGCGTTATATTGAGAACTATGAAGTGCCCTTATTGCCGCGCCGACAACGACCGGGTGATCGACTCGCGGGCCAGCGAAGACAATTTCGCCATCCGACGCCGCCGTGAGTGCCTGGCTTGCAAGCGGCGCTATACGACCTACGAGCGGCTCGAGGAGACGGGCCTCAAGGTCATCAAGAAAAACGGCACGCGCACGCCCTTCGAGCGCGAAAAGCTCAAGCGCGGGCTGGAGAAGGCCTGTTGGAAACGGCCGATCAGCGACGAGCAAATCGAAGCGGTCGTATCCGCGGTCGAAGCGGACGTTTTCGTGCATTTCGACGCCGAGGTCGAAAGCGAGTACCTCGGCGAGCTGCTGATGAAACACCTGCGGCAATTGGACCAGGTGGCCTACGTTCGCTTCGCCAGCGTGTACCGCGAGTTTCAGGACGTCCGCGACTTCGTCGAGGAACTCGAGCCGATGCTCGAAGAATCGCGCCGGCGGAAACCTTGACCTACGCGAGTAGCTCCTTGATCACTTTCGACGGTTCGACGCCGGTCAGTCGCTGGTCGAGGCCCTGGTGGCGGAAGGTGAACCGCTCGTGGTCGAAGCCCAACAGTTGCAGCACCGTGGCGTGGAAGTCGTGGATGTGGACCGGATCCTTGACGATGTTGTACGAGAAGTCGTCGGTCTCGCCGTGGATGGTGCCCGGCCGGGCGCCGCCGCCGGCCATCCACATCGTGAAACAGCGCGGATGATGGTCGCGGCCGTAGTTCTCGTGCGAAAGCCCGCCCTGGGAATAGATCGTCCGTCCGAATTCGCCCCCCCAAATCACCAGCGTTTCGTCGAGCAGTCCTCGCTGCTTCAGGTCCTGGATCAATCCCCAACAGGGCTGGTCGACGTCGCGGCACTGGTCGGGCAAGCGGCCGGCCACGTTACCGTGGGTGTCCCAGTTGTTATGGTAAATCTGGACGAACCGCACGCCCCGCTCGACCATCCGCCGCGCCAAGAGCGCCGTGTGGGCGAACGAGCCCGACTTCTTCGCCTCCTCGCCGTAAAGCGCGTAGGTCGAGGCCGGCTCGTTGGCCAGGTTCGTCAGCTCCGGCACGCTCGACTGCATGCGGAAGGCAAGCTCGTACTGCTGAATTCGCGTGCGCGTCTCGGGATCGCCGAGGGACCGGTAGTTCATCTCGTTCAGCGCATTGAGGCCGTCGAGGGTGCGGCGGCGGATTTCGCCTGGTACGCCCGGCGGGTTATTGATGTAGAGGATCGGGTCTCCGCCCGTGCGGAACGACACGCCCGCGTGCTCGCCCGGCAGGTAACCGCTCGACCAGAGCCGGGCCGAGATGGCCTGCACTTGTTCGGTGTTGGTCGGTTTGGCCACCAGCACGACGAACGTGGGAAGGTTCTCGTTGAGCGAACCTAGTCCGTACGACGTCCAGGACCCGAGACAGGCCCGCCCCGTGATCTGGTTTCCGGTCTGCATGTAGCTGATCGCCGGTTCATGATTGATGGCCTCGGTGTGCATGCTGCGAATGAAGCACATCTCATCGACCATCTTGGCCGTGTGAGGCAGTAGCTCCGTGACCCACA